>ERZ1034669.76-NODE-76-length-46469-cov-295.183393_pt1 | contig 46469 bp, 68 predicted proteins | sample MGYA00520705_ERZ1034669 | MGnify/ENA primary metagenome ERZ1034669 (study PRJEB33766, sample SAMN09781766) | gut metagenome | biome: gut microbiome | host: Homo sapiens | place: Madagascar | study: EMG produced TPA metagenomics assembly of the PRJNA485056 data set... | reverse complement strand
TAGGGCTTGTTAGGGACTTGCACCCATTAGAATAAGCTCATGCCGAGCATACAGATAAAAGGGCGGATGTCATCACGACACCCGCCCTTCTTCTTTATACAAAACCAATTATCTATAAGAATAGAAAAACTACATTATTACACATTTAAACCTTGGCTTAGAGAAAACTCCCGCGTTTCACAAAGAAAGAGGGTTTAGGTAAAAAGTACATTATAAATAAAAACAATCTTGCAAAACAAGATTAAAAACACTTATATTATTTAGAAAAATGAAAAATTCCTATTTTTCTTGATGACTCTTGGAATACCATTTGTTGAAGGCTGTAATGCTTTCATCTTTCTTATCTCTACTCAGTGCATCCCATCGCTCCTGCCACTTGATTTTCTTGGTATAGGTAGAAACATAGCAGATGGAGCTGGCAGGGATTTGTGCCTCCGTGAAGCCTGTTTCCGGGTCTTTGTACTGCACAAAGACGACAGGAATCAGCACCTTGCGGCTAGCATCATCTACCAACGGATGCTCGGCATAGAAAGATGCCTTCTCCTTCAGTGTAGCCATTACCTCGAAGAGGTGCAGCACGCGCTCGGCACTATGTTCTTCTATGTCCACCTCATCGCCCACGTAGAAACCTTGTACCAGAGTTTCAAAGGCTCGGTTACAGATGGTGATATATCTACCATTGATAAAGTGTATTTCAATGCACACTTCATAGTAATCGCCCGAATCCTTATCCAGGTCTCGAATCAGCTCTTCGAGCGACTGATATTCCTTCACGTTAAATCGAGGTGCACTACTCTTCATCCATTCTGCGGATTTTTCCAACTCCTTCAGGAGTGCATATTGTTCCAGTTCTGTCATATTCTCTATAAATCTTTATTTTTTATTTGCAAAATTACGAAATTATTCTTGAGTGGTGGGGACAAGGTATAGTCTCAGAGCTTTTTTACCAGCAGCAGCGGACCACCTATACCGCAAGCCGTCACCACGTAGCCAAGGCGCTTATACCACTGGAGAACGAAAGACTCGCTTTCCTCGTCATATTCCAACTGCACTGACTTGCATCCCAGTTTCTTGGCTTCCTTTTCAGCAGTCTCCAGCAGGATGCGCGCCACACCCTGCTTGCGGTATTTCTCATCCACCCAAAGGTTGTAGATGGCGCAATCGGCATGCTGGTAATATTTATCCTTATACTCTCCAGGCTTCGGTACTTCCACCTGTACGGTGCCGTGATTGATTTCATCTACGACAATGATTTTCTTATCATATCTCCAATCTTGAATCTGTATCATACGAACACTACGCTTATCTTATTTTTCAAAATTGCATTGAACTCGGCTGGGCTAACGTGTGCCATTAGAACCCTTGCCATATCATTTCGGGGTTTAAATTTATCTATACTCATACGCTATAATCTTTATTTCATTTCTTTTCTAAGGTTGTTATAAAAATCCTTTGGGCAAATGCAGTCCCAGAAGTTATCTGCTGGCTCATTGTATCTGTTGCCAAAGAAATCACAGGCACAGTTTACGCTTGTCTGGTTGAAAGCTATCGCCTCTATGTCATTTATGCTGTGAGCCTTAATAAAAGCGCTCAGTTTTTTGTATTGCTGTGGATATATGCCTCCACACGCATCAGCGACAACCTTTAAGCATTCAAGGTAAACTGGTATATCTTCGCCTAAAACCTTTGCAAAATCAAAGGTAGATCTGAATACCATCATTTCCTCATAAGTTAAGCGGAAATCTTTCTGTAGGTCCTCAATCTCCTTTTTGGATGAAGCACATATCCATCGGCTTACATATTCACCTTTTGCCTGTTTTTCCTTCACCCATTCCAGATCCAGCGGCTTTCCATCAGCTCCTACGGGTACATAAGATGGAAGGTATTTCTTTTCCAGATACATCCAGAGGTGAGGCATTCCACCCCAAGCGTTGGGAACCTCTATAGCAAGTTTCCAGCACTTTTTTCTCTTCATTTTTACGTATATTTCAAACATGATCTATTGCTTTAAAATGCTTAGTTAATAATCAAATGAATCTTATATTCGCTGTCTTTGATAATCTCTATCGGACGGAAATGCTTATCCAGATACTTCTCGGGAACTTCATTCATCGGACCATCAAACAATATCTGAAGGTTGCGGGTATCAGGCTGGATAGTATCAATGCTTACCTGGCAGAAATCGTCAATGATAGTACCTACAAGGTCGCCTATCTTCAATGGCGAAGGATGCAGCTTCTTCTCCTCTTTCTTGCTGAGAGGGGGAACGAATGGCTTCTGCTTCTCGCAAATCACGTAAGGAGTCACGATACTCTTCTGCTTGGAAGCATCATCTGTAAAATCATTATACTTGATAGTAACAGCGTTAAAATTTCCGAGATAGTTAGCAGGGCAAGCCTGGATAACCTCTGCAAGGCTCGGTTTGAATAAATTCGGTGAGCCGAAAGTATGCACTGCTTCAAAACTAGGCAGTACGCTTTTCACTTCCTTGGGGTGTTCCTTATTATATGAAGGCTCATCCCAGATACAGGAGTCACCAAACACATCTTTAGGCTTTGTATATTCTAAAAGCACAAACTCTTTTGCCTTAGGGTCATGCCGGAAACAGAAAACGCTGATACCTTCAGCTATCTTCTCTATCTGCTCCCTGGTTAATTCTATCTTTTCCATAATCTATAAATCTTTTAATCATTAAAATGCGTCTTTAATATCGCATCCGGCTACTGCCTTGTATTCTGCCTTGAGGAAAGCAATCTCATCTTTCAGACGCTTGATTTCTGCGGTAGGCTGATAACGTTCCATGTTCAGCTTCCAGTTGCGGTAGGCATAATAGAACTTATCGCACAACTTTAACTCCTCGTTGGTGTACTTTTGCTTATGCAGGCAGGGCGATCGTTTCACCTCATTCAGTCTACCATTCTCTGTGAGAACTATCAGCCCAGCATAATCAGGAAGAAGGGGAAGTACTTTTTCACTAAGGTACCAAGATACGCAATAGTAGAAGTAATTCGGGCGGCGATGCTCTCTTCCTTTTACTGCCTGGCTCTTGATGTAGATATTCCACGCTTTGCCAGCCTTCTCTATATGATAGCCAGGATATGGCTCATATTTCGACAAGGCTTTTTCGTCGGTTTCTCTGCACACAAAAGTAAGAGGGTACCACTCTCCCGTTCTCAGCAATTCGTGTTTTTCCCACTTATGAATGAAATCGTTCTTGAAATCGGCGAAGGAGATTTTGCATTCCACCTCATACCAATATCCGCTTCGGGTCTTGATGAGCATATCACTCTCACAGTCGAACACATAAAGGTTTTCTACGATAAACTTAGGGTTCGACTTCCAGCCGCGCAAATACTGCTGAAGAAGCTGCTCTGATACCTGCTCCTTGGTAAGGAGCGGTGTTTGTTTATTCTTTGTTCCCATCTATCTTTTTCATTTCTCCGTTTTTGAACTCATAACCTATTTCGCGCAGCTTAAACTCCAGCATCTTGACTTGTGCTAGAGATGGCTCATAGCACACCACATCATCAAAGTTATAAACGTCGAAATTCTGGGAAATGCTGTTGGCAAAAGATTCTGAGTACTCGCTATGACTGCGCTTCCAGGTATTAGGATCGCATATACTCAATACAGCGCTATCGCTATTCTCACTAATATAAGAAAAATGCAAAGGCATCATCTTATTCCATTTCCACAAATTGCTTTTTACACAGATAAACCCTCTATCATTACTGTAATCTCGACTTCTCAAAAGATAAATTCTATCTTCCTCCAAATCTTCAGGGCGGATAGGAATTACACCTGGCGGATCGCTGTACTCGAAAGGCTTAACGCGGTACAGACAGTTCTCGGTGTCAATATCGCAATTCTCTGGGTCGAAGTCTCGCCAATCAGGTTCCTCCAATGGGCGAAACTCCACCGGCTTCCCCTCCTTGATGGCTTGCAGCACCTGCAGCAAGCCATCAACATCAAACAAATAATTCTTCTTCATAACTATTTTTTATTACTTTTTTCATGTCGCCATGAGATAGTCAACTTACACTCACCATCTACCCCACACCAGGTTTCATAACCGATTTCATCAAGATATAACCTTACGTTATCTCTATCTTCGGAACTCTCGAAAGTTACAGTATCTTCGTACTTTAACTCTTCACAAGCACGACAGATGAATGCATCTACTAATTCGAGCTGGTCTTTATATATCTCCTTGATAGAGTTAAGGGTTCTCCTTCTTGCCTCTTCTGCTGTTGTCATAATCTAAGCTTTATAACCCTTACTTATGAATACGGATGAGACTAGGGATGCAGCAATCGTAAGTTTTATACCCTGGTTCTACGTAACTGACCTCTGGATTCTTATTACGCATAGTGTTTATTTCCTCCAGGGAGTAAGAACCCAAGCTGTATTGAGTGAAACCTATGTAAAGGAGAGAACCTTCATTGTCATAACCAGCAAGACGGCCGAGAAAATTTCCCTTCGCCTTACCAGCCGTAATCAGAACTTGACGACCGTGATAGAGATGATAAATCTCTTTAACCGTCAGTCCGGAAATATCCTCAAACTCGGAATCGCCAAGCGCAGGCGTATTCTTCTGCTCCGTCCTCTCCTCGATAGGCTCTACCTCCATCTTGATATGCAGCAGTTCACGTTCCTCACGTTCCTCTCGTTCTTTCCTGCTTTTTAGAACGAATAGCTTTGCCTTCCTCCAGCTATCTGCACAGCCAAGGAACAAGAGGCCTACGGAGAAACAAGCCAGCACTACGATGGTTGCCTCTAGGCAGCAATCGTATATTTCCTGCGATAGAACGCAAGGATGGGTATAGATGTTCTTCAGCTTGCCGAGACCATAAATAAGAACAACGGCAAGAACGGGTACCAAAAATGCCAACAGATTTACACCGATAATCTGGGCGTAATACTTCATTTTACTTTTCATAATTTTATTCTTTACTTTTTGTTGCATAAATTTCTCTTATCTCATCGAGTTTTGCGATGCACATATCTCTGTATGTATCCTCGAAGTTTTCAGCTTGTTTATACATGCTATCCTTCACCATAAAACGGCAAGGGAGGTCGCGTGCCAGAAACTTAACCGCAGTAATGAAACCGAAGAACTCGTTAGGATCATATCTATCTTTTTTGATAGGCGACTGGGCACCGAGACGTATCTCATCCGTAATCTTGTATGTTTTCTTGACTACTTCCGATGCGGTATGAATGCTCGTTATCGGCTCTAGAGATACGAAGGTCTTAACCATGTATTTATCGTGCAACTCACGCAAGGCTTCGATACGTTCCTCGGTAGAAGGAGCGCCAGGCTCCAACTTATCTTTGCCGGTGATAGTAAAACCGATGGTGAGAAGACGGGCTATATCCTTATAATCTGTTGTAAGGTCTCGAAGTGTTCTCTTCCACAAAACCGTCTGCACCCAATGCACGTTTTTTGTTAATATCGTGACTGGAATACGATCGAATAGCAAATGTAAAACTACCTGCTGCAGGATAAGCATATCTGCTTCTATATCGAATGGGTCGCAAGTGAAGGAGAAAAAGATGCCGCCATCCTGACGTATTCTATCTATTCCTATCTTCTCTAAATCCTTTGAGACAAGGCCAAGGGCAGCAACGAGGCCTTCATAACCTACAACACCTTTCTTAATAGCATCGTGTGCAGTCATATTGTTCTTCTTCAGATATTCATTGAGCTGCTTATCTCGCTGCTTGATGACAGGTGCTGCCAGTTCCGGCTTATCGCCGAAGACGTGACTCAACACTCCTCTGCGGTTATAACAATATGTGCAGCCGTTAGAGCAACCATGGTAAAGATTGATTGCCCACTTAGCATATTCACCAGCCGCACCCTGCGGCTGGTAAATCAATGCTCCCTTTACAGGAGTTTCTTCTTTATTCTGCATAATCTTCTTCTTTTATTTTTTCTCTAATTACGATATTTCCGTCTGAGTCAATATCAACGCTGCATTCTCCCGTTTTATGCCAGCCATTTGGGTACTGGAAGGTTAAAACTTTATCTCCCATGGAATGGCAAAAAGAAAGATTTGCCAACAGACGTATTTTGCTAATCAATGGCTCGAATGAGCGGAAACGAATACAATCTCTAGTTTGATCCTCCTTCTTAGGAGCTGTAACATATCTTATCCATGGACCACCATCGAACCACGCTGCGAGATAGATAATAGCATCATCCCTTGCATTTTGAAAGGCGGGGCTAGATAACAACTCTTGCTTTGTCATACGCTATTCTTCTTTATCTTCTGGCTTTTCAATCAAGAATCCGATGCCAGCGTGGATATTACCAAGCTTATACCACTTCTGGCTGAGAGTCATCACATAGCTGCTGAAGGCATTCTCTTCGATATCCAACTCGAAGGCTTCGTCAGTATCAGGCTCACCGTGTCTGATATAACCTTTACCTGGGGTATAAATGAGACGATAGTAAACGCCATCTTTACAGAGATACAGACCGCTGTTCTCGCAATCAGAACTCCACCATTTCGGGTTTCTTACATAACAAAGCATTACATCGCCATCGTAAATAGGAATATATGATTTCTTGCCATTATTCTCGCCTACGTAATCTTTGGCATCAACATTATCTACCTGGCGGGCGGTAGCCGTTAGCGTATAGCCGTTCTTTATCATTTCGGCTATATCAAGATATGCAACCTGCCATTGCAAATTAAACTCCTGCTGAAAACGCTCATTGCCTCTTTTAAAGAACGCAAGGATATTTGGCTTTCTATCCTCGCCAATGGCTGCGGTATCTTTGATGAGAGAGTTGAAGACTTGAATCTTGCTAGCTTCCAACGCCATGCTTATCATGGAATAAAGATACCCGTCCTTCTTATCTTTGATACTCCAATACTGACCCGAAGCTATCTTACGCAGATCACCGTACATATCCATCGCTTCACGCTCCTGAATATTATGCAGATGACAGACAAACTTGTATTGGTCGGGATGAACGCATTCAACCATATTACTAAACTTTAGCATATTCTTGATGATGCTTACATATTCTTCTATTTCCATACGCTATTTTTGTTTATTTTCTAAATCCTCACTCTGTTCAAAGTTCTCGTTCCAACAGATAATAGTACCTTTTTCAGGTATTCTACATACGAAACCTGGGCAGCACCAGCATTCAGTGGAATCTGTTCTGACAGGGCTATCGTTTACTTCATCTTTTTCTCCGTGAGGGCACGGGATGTTCTTAGGGTACTCCGTAGCTACGACTTTCACCGCATCATAAATAGAGTGAAGTCTGTAATTTAAAGCGCTGATCCTTTCATGCAGCTTACTATTTTCTTTTTCTAAAGCGTTGTTGCGTTTATACTGATAAAAATAGTTATCATCCTTCAATCGTTCGTACTGCTTACGGAAGCGATGGTTAGTGTACTTACGGAAGAATTTAGACTTACTGCCCGATTCTATGATAAGGTCAAAAATAAAACCTGCAATCTTCTCCTTTACATGATTCATATTTATCTTCATACGCTATCCTTCTTTATCACTATTAATAAAATCCTAATATCCTTCTATCTCGACTTTCTTGAAATCAAGATTACACTCTTCGACTCGGGCACGGTCATCAAAAGAAACGAAAATGCAGTCCTTACGACGAAAGATCATAATTTTATTACCAAAAGGACCAACATGAGACACATCTATTCCCAAATCCTTTATTATCTCATCTTTTCCGATGAGAGATTTATAGGAGTCGAGTACGCTAGCTAACAGCCTTCCTTGCTTATAGCGCTTATTGGGCACTATAGCTACATATCGGCCATCCTCTCGTTTATCCCAATTCATTACTCGCCATGCCTTGTTATCTAGTGTTTCGTATTGTTTAAAAGACACCCAGATATAGGATATTTCGATTTTTCGATCATTGCTGTCGTTAGCTAGACAACATAGGTAATCATCGAACTCGAAACCCACAGCTTCTTTTACTCTCTCCATATAAGCCTGACGCTCCCTTTTCTCCGCATCAAGAATACCCTTAATGTATTCGTAAGTTTTTGTTCCTTGTTTTGCTTCGTAAAACATATCTTCTTCGTTTTTTAGTTCTTACTCTTAATCTGCGACGGAATAGCAGAGGATGAGGGCGAGATGGAGGCGGCGGTGGCTGGATTTTCGACGGCTTTATAGGCTCATGCCCACCTTCAAACATTCCGGAAACCAACACCAGGAAGAATATCGTGAACACCCAAAGAACGGTTACGATTATCTTTTCCTCCATTGATAACTCTAACGTCATTTCTTCCTCCTCCTATTACGTTTTATATTCTGCAAATACTGCCCGAAGTCTTTTGGAGTAGAAATCATCATCTCCATAGGCTCCGGATGCTTATAAATACTCAGAGGGTAATCTCTATAAATTATTTCCATACGCTAACAAAATTTATGATCTTTACAGACATCAAAACATGAAGTCTTGCATTTTCGTTTCATACACCAGGCACTCGCGCGATGATCATCATCAACATCATACCAATAGCAGTTGCCGCAAAATTGATATACTTCATCATGCATACGCTTATCTGTTTAAATGATTATCACAAACCAAATCACATGACGTTTCTTCCTGATTGTCGATGCACCAGCCTTGGCCGTAAGCATCTTCGTTGTCGAACCAGAAGCAGTTACCGCAACATTTATTTTCTTTCTTTGCCATAAGCTACTTTTGATTCTGTAAGTAATATTCTCTACCAATTTTCTGATAGTAATCTGAAAACAAATCCTTATTCTCTTGGCTTAACTGATCCCACTCGTGTCTCCAGTTAATGTCGTTCGTCTGTCTAACTTTAATGAAGTTTACAGCTGACACGGGGATCAATGTCAGTTCATCCGCTTTACGTTTATATACACGTATAACCATAGAAGACTTATCAAACGTTTTGTCCTCCGGAATGTCTATTGTATCACCAGTATACTCACAGGATATTACACTTCCAACAACATCATTATCAAAGACTACCTGCCCACCCGTAAAGCCTATACATATTTCTATCAAATTACATGCTTTGCTTTCGTGAAGAGCAAAAAGAGTATCCTTTAAGGTAAACTTTATATCTTGCGGTACCGTTTCTTTCTTCATTGTAGATTGAAACGTTTCGATATACTGATGTAAACTTCTTACTTCTTCCTTTTCCATATTAATCAAACCTTTTTATGAATTATTTGAATCTGATTACAAACATATTCTTTTTTAACCAATTATCCGGGCACATACCCTTCTTTGGTCTATCTACCGTTATCTCGTCGATTTCCTTCTCGATATACGGTTGGTTATCTTTCGGATAACCGAGGAGAAAATGAACGTGAGTGAAAGGTTCCAATACCTCCTTGCGGTAATCTCTATCTTCCGGACTATCCGAAGTATGTTTGAGTCCTCCGGTGAGATAGCCTTGCACGAAAAAGCCTCTATCGGAAGCACGATGATATTTGGCTACGCCAGCTATCACGTTTGGCCTATTCGGTATATCTTTTTTTAACAGACGTATCGTCCAGTATACAGAGCATTCCCGATACTCCTCTGTCTTCTCTCCGCTAGCTATCTTCTGATACCACTCATCAGTAAGATGAATGGTTAATACTTTCTTTTCTGCCATACGCTATTCAAAAATATTATGCTTTTCCTTTATAATCTATACCTTCCCTTTCCAGATACTCTTCGGCTTCCTCTTGGCTGTCAAACTTTATAGGGTGGCCGAACAAATCTTTCATGTATCTATATCTTTGCCACCAATGCTTTTTGTACATGATGAAGTACTTCATTTTATCCGCAAAAGCAGGGAGTCTATCCCCATCAAAGAATCTGGGAAGACAAACCAAAACAATTTTTATCTTCATACTGTTATCTTTTTTAAAATAAATATACTCAGCTATCTGCTCCATCGATATGATAAGAGATATTACGATTATCGCAAGGAGTATAAGCTGCATACCTGAGCATTGTTCAAGTATCATAACTATTCCTCCACTTTTTAGTTACTCAATGCCGTATGCACCTGGCAGCTTTTTGATAATATCACCGCCATAAGCATTCTTAGTTAACTTAACAAACTCACGAACGGATGTTTTGCCATCAAGAGATAGCCCCCTGTTTGACACAAACAATTCTCTACCCATCCTACAAGAGCCAGTCAATATATGATGATATTTAAACAAATCTCTGTTGTCGTACTTAACATCATACTCTGGAAACTTCTTCTTGAAAGCATCTAAACGTTCCTCTTCCGAGCTATCATCAAACAGCTTTTCTTGAAGGGAATTGAAAGCATGGTGGAGAGTTTCGCCGTGAGCAAACTTATTATTCTCCTTGACGACATAACAAGGTTTCATTTGCAAGTCTGATTGAACGATGAAACCTTGTGCAACATTGCCTCTAACAGAGGTTATGATCGTCGGCATATCATCTATACGATGTACCTCATATCCATTTATTACCTTGACCCCAAAACCTACACAAGAGATATTGTCACTGTGAGGGATATAGCCATAGTCAGCAACAAAAGCATTGTCTTCGCCAACACCACAGCCACGACCATCTCCATTAGGAACATTAGTTCCATAACCGCAGGCATAGTTTCTTTGTACACCCGCACCTAAGCCACAGCCCATACCATCGCAAGAGCCAAAACCTGTACCATCTGCTCTTCCATAGCCATAGCCTGAACCGGTATCGAAAGCTAAGAACTCTTTAATCTTGTCTTTTAATATTTCCATTCATCCACCTCCTCGATAGATTTGATTGCTTTATCCGTACAAGGAATGATCTCAACGGCATCTAAGATAGTGATACTGCTTACAGTAACAGTAAACTTGCAGTCTTGAGGTCTTTTTGTTCCGTCCATAGCTAACTGAGACAAAGAGGCAGCACCGTTCCAATACCATAGACGGCGAGCATTCTTCAGAGTTACCACGCTACCATTATACTCTACGAGCTCACCAAACTCTACTCCACTTCTATCACCACGAATGATGACTTTCTTTCCAATATTATTTTACATTGTTATTGCTTATTTTATATCCCATAAGGGATGATTGATACTTATCTATCTTCTGTAAATCTTACGACCTCAGACAGAGGAACATAGCCCTGCATCTTGCGGCTTAATCTTTTTGCTGACCAGCGATTGAATCGCTGGGAACGGGAGTTTATACTTCGTAAATATCAAACTCCTGTGCTGTTTCTAGCCTTTCAAACAACTGCTCTACTTCTGACTTCTTCGAGAAGGAATCGGAGAAGAGATTTCTCATTGCCGCATAAAAGAAGTTATGACGGTTGCGATACAGCGTTGTGTAGTCATCAGCCAATCGAAATGGAAGGTGAGGTGGAGTTACGGGAAACAGCGACTTACCAAATACCGGCAGTACGCAGACTACCAACATCTGAGCATTATAACGTTCTTTCTGCTTATCTACCATAGTGAAAGAACACCGGAAATTTCTTCTTGGTTCTTCTGCCTGAGTTGTCGTATCACTGGTGAGGTTAACCGGAATGAAATGAGATTTATCTGCTACCAGAATGCTTTCCTTAACAAGAGGAAGGTGGTGGGAATATTCTTTTATATCTTCCTTTTTAATGAAAAAGCACTTACATGATAAACCAGCCAAGCGGTCTAAACCGTCTTCGCCAAGCTTTTCTTTCAATATGTTTATTTTATCATCCATACGCTGTTATTTCTTTTTACTATAATCAACTATTTTATCCTTGAAACCGACAAGACGTTTAACGTCCTCCTCGGTCATTAATTCCAAATCATCGTTGTTATCATTATCTTTGATAACCAAATCGTCGGTAATGACGAAATAATACTTACCCTCATGAGTAAGCTGAGTAGGACGGAAAGAACAACAGGAAGCGATGGCCCGCAAACCTAACTTATACAGAATATTATCGTGACTGGTAACTGGATGATATGAAGACATCACTTCCTTTATGGCCCTACCCTCTTCATTATTCAGGTTAGGAGCTACCCAGAACTGATTATCATCACTATAAGTCCTGCTCCAGACTTCCTTATCCAATGTTTCGTACTTCTCAGGAGTAACAACAAACTCGTAGATTTCCACCTTTCTGGAAAAGGTGGAGTTTACGTAAGAGGCAATGACTTGGGTTAGCTGGAAGGGTATCGCCTTGCGGATGCGATCGCAATACTCTACACTTTGCTTTCGCTCCTTATCTATCACGTCCTTCACCCAATCGAAAGACTTAGTGCCTTCTTTTAATTTAAATATGAGCATAGTGCTATTACTTTAAATGATTTTTCTTGAGACCAGCGATAGAATCGCTAGAAACGATGACTAATCTTCTATGAAATCCCGATTATAATCATTTACATCAATGATGATAGGAATATTCAGGATAACACACGAGGCGAATGGCAGGGCTGCCATATCGGAAAATACACTATCATAGGATGGGATCTCGATAGTTCTATCTTTCTCCTTGATAAGAATACTCTTGGCGGTGCGCCCGTAATTAAAGCCTTGGGTTGGAATACGGAAAACATTGTATCGGTTCTCACTTTTTTTCGCTTCTACCTTCATCAGGCAAATATCCAACTTTCTTTCCTCACCATCCTCAATGATGGTAAGAACACCATCTCTAATAGGAGCACCATACTCCTGATTATCGTCAAACTCAAGCGTGATACCATCACCATATTGAGAAAACTCGCAGTTGTCATACACCTTATCTAATAGGCGGGATAACTTGACGGTACCGTCTTCCTCGGTAGGAATGCCCGATAGGACTTTACGGAATGATTTACAGAAAGTACTAATGCAGGTCTGAGCTGCCATCTTATCTATCTCTGCAATAATTTCCTTGTTGACTATCTCGGCATAGCTAGGCAAAGAAAAACTTGCCATCGGAATGTTCTTCTGCAGGTACTCATGCACCTGTTTACGAAAAGGCGATGAATAACCGGTGAAGTACTCCGTTATCTCTTTCTTGATACCTGCTCTTGCAGCTTCAACTACATCTTTTTTCAGTTCCTCGGAACTACCGATGAACTCTGAAACTATCTTGCTTAAATTATCTTCCATTATTTTTCATTTTTATCTGTTTGATTTCCTTGGACCAGCGATGGAATCGCTGGGAACGGGGGCGCTCTTTTGATTGTTGACTTGACAGGGGCAAGCGGCTGAATGAATGCAACAGGTATAGCCTCTGTCGGTTTCAAAGATGATGTACTCGTGACCTTTTGAGGTGACGGTGATGCTACTACCTTTTATGCGTTTTTCATCTCTGCTCATATCGGTATAGATTGCATGAAAGAGCAGATCGGCTGCACCAAACACTACAGCGATGGTTATTACATCTGACACCGTGGTCTTAACACCAAAGAAGAGTTTCTTTAACTTTTCCTTATCCATACGCTTTAGCAATTATAGAGTTTAATACCATAGCGGTCCTTCATCAGGGTTACTGCCCAGTCGGGATAACCGCCTTTATGCTGTTCCTGATAGATTTCTATCTCACGGACATAGCGCTGCAAAAGAAGAACAAATCTAGGGTCGGGAGTCTCGCCACCCCGGATATGATATTTCTCCTGGGCAAACTGCGATTCCACCATCAGTTTGTAGCTGTAGGTGAACTGCTCGTTGCCTCCCTCATTAAGAATGATGGCCAAGACGCGTGCCAGGTCATCTTTCTTCACTACCGTCATGCCTACCGCATCGGCTGTGCGAAGGGTGGTGAGATAGAAATTATAATCGAAATCTGTTTTATCCATACTATTTTGCTTTTACCTGTTTACCATATTTCTTTTCCAATCTATCAAGACTCTCATCTACGGTTTTTTTTACCAGTTCTTCAGAGAAGTCTTCGATGTTCACGTCCTGATTGAATACATATCGCTTGAGTACTCCGTGATAAAAATCCTTGATCTCGTCACGTTTGAAATTCTCATACGCAATAAAGTCAATCTCCTCAATGGCAAGCAAATCGCCATTTTTGAAATTACATCTGGTAACATTGATGCCTCCTGGGTGTATAGTTAAAGAATTATTACCAGAAATCATCATCTTACTCACGTTTACAGGAACCATGGCAAGCTCTTGCGCTATCTGTAATTCAGTAAGACGTTTATATCCCCATATCGACGGAATGTAGGCATTCAGGAAGTTAGGATGGAAACGCATTTTTGCACGATGAAATGCCCAATAACCGTTTCTTGCCTTAACCAGCATATCCGACTCTACCCTTTCATCATTATAATGATATACCACAGCATAGACGCTGCCGGCATCACTACGAGTAACGAACTCCACATCAGCTTCAGTGCTGTCTACTTCTCTAGGCTCAGACATGCGCTTGATGGCATTATTGAATTTCAGATATGCTGTATTATCCGTATATTCTTCGCCATAGAAAGTAGGTGCCAATGCGATAGGGTCCTTATAATCTCCTTTTGGAAGAGGTAGTTGCATATCAATTATTCTATGTTCCATACGCTATGCCTCCTATCGGTTATAGTCTACCACGATGTTATACTTGGCGAGGACGGGTACCAGGCCGGTCATTACTCCCTTTCCAAGGAGTGGGACGGCATCAAGAACGCTGTAGGGGATGACCTTCTTCTTCGGAAGCTGCTCACGGTTGGCTTCCTCTTCGAGAAGCTTCTTGTAAGTTTCCAACTCCTTGTCGGCATCATCGCGCTCATCGAGGGTTTTCTTGTATTTGGCATTCAGCTCGTCATACTGCTTCTGGGCTTCCTTGGCTTGCTGGCGAAGCTTGGCAATGTAATCGCTGGCTTTATTCATAGTGGCATCGGCTTCGGCGGCTTGCTGCACCAGGGTATCGACTTCCTTCTGATGCTGGGATTTCTGGTCTGCTAGCTGCTGCTGAAGAGAGGCAATCTCTTTGCGCAAGGCATCGGTATCGGTGGCGGTATGGACGAAATCGAACAGGCGCTCAATGTTCTGCTTTAATTGGGCGCAGGTTTCGGAGGTGGTGGCGATGAGGGTTGCGGCTTCGTCGGCGGTGAGGGTATAGCCGGGGGTTTGGCCAGCGATGGAATCGCTGGGAACGGAGGCTTTACAGGCGACTGTCTCGGCGGCAGACTTCTGAGCGGCTTCTTTAGCTGCTTCCTCGGCTTCCTTTTCTTTTGCTGCCTTCTCCTCGGCTTGCTGCTGTTCCTGCACCATGGCGATAGCGGAAGGCATATCTCCCAGCTTATCATAGTAATTATCTTCCTGCGCATCGAGCGCAAGGCGACCCTCATAGGACTCCCACAGGCCATTGTCTATGAGGTAGTAGATGGCAGAAAGAACGATGCGCTCGCCATGCTCCTCGGTGTATTCATTGAGAGGGGCTACCCAGGCTTTTTCTACTACGTCTTTCAACCATTCCTTGTAAATGATGCCGTTCAGCTTTGCTTTATCCTGCTCATCAGTGTAGCAGGAGGCGATGCGAGGGATGATGTAAAGGGGTTCAGTCTTCTGCAGGAAGTTCTCAAAGTTGATTCCGAGTGCCTGACGGACCACATTGCTCACACTCTTGAATTTGTACTTCTTCAATAGAGCGCGAAGGATATTCTGTTGTTTCGTGTTCATGTTTTTATTGCTGTTTATTGTTTGTTATGAGCTTATACTTCAGCCCCCTGTGCTGGGTCTGACGGCCAGCCATATTCACTATATCCTGCCTTACGCTCCTCGGCTAGGATTTCACGACTCTTTTCGTAATATATAGGCTGCTCGCCTGCAGTTACTCGATCATTGTTATATCGGGCAAAAGCGACACCCACCTTATCCATGTACTCCTCGTTGGCACGGCGTTTTGCTATCTTCTCATCGTGCTTGGCTTTATCATACTTAGCACAGGCATCTGTACGCTCGGCGGTCAGCAGGAGTTTATATGCCTTTCGGTCGATGAGTTGCTGGTGTATGAACGCTTCCAGAACTTGCTCTTGTAATTCTTTGAAGGCAAGTTCATTTTCCTCAATCTTCTTCTTTGCCTGCATATATTCAGCAGCAGCGTTAGAGCGAGCTTCTCTCGCTGCGTCCTGCTTGTCATCTCTCTCCTTGCGCAAAGGGGCAAGGACTTCTTTCTGAAATTCTTCTAATGTTCTCATTTCTCTATAAATCTTTAATTGTATTAAAACTTAAATTCCCTAATCGAAAAGCGAAGGGTTCTGTCTCTTCTCTTTTTCTCTTTTTGCTGCCTTTTCAGCTTCCTCACCCTTCTTCTTTATATCGGCAGCCTGGGTGAGAATTTCCTTCAGTTCCTTACGAGATACCAAAGGATTGGCTCCTATGATGGCGATGAACAGGTCTCTGCCCAATTTCTTATAGAAAGGAATAAACTCCTTATCTACCAAGTCGGCAGGGTCGCCAAGGGGAATGCCCAGCTGAAACAGGTCTTTACCCTCCTTATTCACGATGAGGAGAGTTCTCTTCTTACCACCTTCACCGATAACCTGCACGCCACCGGAATATTTTGCCACACTCAGTTGGCTATTCATCCAAGATTTCTTCGTGAGCAGGATGGTTTTAAATTCTTTTGCCATATCTTTACCTTATTATATATTACTAACTTACCTGTTCCATTTCCTTATCCGGGCAGTTGATGGTGTTCTGATACTGCACATACCGTTTCTGCTTGCAGCAGTACAATCCACCGATGCAATACCTACCATGCAGGCATACCCAGCAAGGCTTGGCATCAGGTTTCTGTAAACAATGGGTGAAATTAATCATCTTGTTTTCATTTAAAAAGTATATCTTACATATCTTTTCGATTGCAAAGATACAAAAATATTTCAAACAATGATAGGTCAGCTATTGTTTAATTTATAATTTGGTCTAAATTTAAGAATTATTATATATTAGATACTAAAAAAGGTATAGTTTTTACGTCTATACCTTTTTATTATAGAGCCAAACGGAAAATAGCACGTCTAAGCTCTATCATATCCAAACGTGAGAGCCACATATCTTTATCGCCTACGAAAACGTGATAGAGGTTATCGCTCTCTTTTACGATATTCATCTGTTTCATTTTTCTTCTTTCAGATCATTCTTGATTTCGTCCCACATTGCCATTTCCACCTTCTTTCCGTCGAAGTGGCCTACGGCTACGAGTTGGCCTCCTTCCTCGGTGGCATCAGCAGAAGAGATAGCGTTGCTGCGGATAATCATGATGTCGAACTCATGAATGGCATCATGGATGCTCTCCATGTCGATATGCTGCATATCCTTGCGTGCATCCAGACGGATACGCTGAATGTCAATATCGGTGAGTTTGGTCTGGGTCTGTTCCTGTGCCTTGCGAACGGCTGCCGTCTCAAGATCAATGCGCTGTTGTTCGTAGGCATTACCTATCAGTTCAGTATTCTTAAACTGCGCTAAGAGATCGAGGAATTTCTTGAATTTCTCAGGTCCCAACGACATCACGAAGACTGCGAGGCTCTGCTCCAGCAAAAGAGTCTTGCCCTTCACCTGCCAATGAAGCAAGCCTGAACGCTCCCACTTCGTAATCAAAGCGGCGAGGGCGCTTAAATCTTTTAACGCGTTCCCTGCCTTTTTCCGCTTAAACCTTTTTAAGATGAGAGCTACGATGCCAGCCACTATCAGGATGAGAGCGAGGGCTTTTACTAAAAATGGAATTTCTGCCATAATCTATATCTTGTTAAAAAATGAATATTCTGATTAAAAAGCGCCCTATGCTCACGCACCGGGGAGGTATAGGGAAAATGAGTAAAAGACCCTACATTGCTTTGAATTACACATAGTATCACGGTTTTACCTTTCGCTAAAGGGACTGACGTAATAACCATTTCCAATAATTTCACCTAAAAAGATGAACAGCTTAGAGTTTTAAAAATCTATTCTAAATATTAAAACATGAAGAATTATCATTAATGGGTGATGAACCTGGTGCCATCTACTTCGAGTACAAGAATATCGTTAACCACACGGATTTCTCCGCTGTTGACGAACTGCACCTTTCGCTGATGACGCAGCACATCTACCTTCAGGCAGACGCATACACCTTCATCCACATGCCCCGTCTTGGTGAGGAACTTGATGTAGAACGGCTTGCGCTCTACCTTCCTCGCTGTCTGCGGATGCACGTAGCCAGTTACCTGCTGACCGCTTCGTGGGTCTATCCACTGCCACTTTTCGCAAAACTGGCGAAGGCATTGATAAGATTGGGTATATCTTGCCATAACTCTTATTTATTGATGAATGCTTATACAAGATCACCGAAGTCGTGATAGTCACGATGACTTTCCTGCTCCTTGTCTTCCGGATAAGGAGGCATCTGGGCATGCAGGAAACGGTCCAGGATAATGCTCTTTACCTTTTGTTTCTCCTTGGCCACCCTTTGCCGATGTCGCAATATATCGGGTAAACAGATATTCCTTAAAGGGTTAGACCAGTCGGACGAATTATCCCAGGCTGCATAGTCAGGATAGAGTACCATCGAATAATGCGACAGCTTGCCTGTTGGCGTATCGAGCATTGGACCAGCCACGGTGAAAGCCTTTTCCTCGTTGTAAAGAACCATGTGAGAAGTCTGCGCTGTTACGTCCTTATGATTCACATAAAGGATTCTGTCCTTATACTCCCGCAGATGGATATCCAGCCAATCCTCTACGCTCTTGTCGGTAGAGAGCACCAGGTGGGTGATCCATTCACGCTCAAAACAAGTCTGCAGGTAGTTGATGATATAACCGGTGGCAGAAGTCCTGCTTACGGTCATAGCCAGCACCATCACGCAGAAATGGTTCTTTGTTCCACGGTTCGGAGTCGTGTCGGCCATACATCCGACAGCGTGGAAGAATTTATCTACCAGCACGTCGCCGTGAGTATAGAAGCTCAGTGCCCGCCGTGGTGCCTGCATCACTGCCTGTGGCAGTTTTCTATCCACGCAGCAGGGAGGGATAAAGAGCAATGTATCGTCCATAATCTTATCAGTTTAATGTAAGTTTAATCATTGATAATCATCGGCATGAGCAGGGTCAATGCTCTTGGCGATGAGTCGTTGGCGGTAATCACTCCCGCCTTGGAAGGGTCGCCAAGATGCAGACATACGGTATCATCTGGGATAGGTGCCAGGGCATCGAGCATGCTGCTTGCCTTGAATCCAATGCGATGACCCTCTACGCAATTACTGTCGATGATAAGCACCTGGTCGTTGGCTGCCATGCTGAAGTCGAGATCCTGCGCAGTAATATCGAGGAACATGCCATCCTTTTTCAGAACGATAAGATTGCTGCTTTCGCTAGAAAAGAGTGCCACACGCTTCACTACGCTTGCCAGTTCACGTTTATCTACTGTAACCTTATAAGGGTTGTTGCGAGGAATCACGGAGTTGTAATTAGGGTATTGACCTGCCATCTTTTTGCAGACAAAAGTAATATCATCTCCTGATGTAAAGCGCACCATACTCTCGTTTGCCTCAATATCAATATCCTCACAGTCATCAAAAACGGAAAGGGTCTTGAAGAATGATTTCTCTACGAGAATCTTACCAGGTGTTCCACTACGGAAGAAGTTGCTGCCTCCCGTTTCCGGATTGTTTGTATGGATAAGTTTAATGAGGACGTGACCGTTGGATGCTACAAAGATAACCTCACTTCGGTCCTCGGCCACATCAATACACAGGCAGTTCATAATAGGGCGAAGCTCTGAATTGCCTACAAACTTGCCAGCATGAGCGAGCACATTGCTGAAGGTTGACATCGGAAGAGAGATGTGAAGACTGGCATCGTCAGGCTGAGTTGCACGTGGAAAACCCTCGGCACTGAAATAAACCAGACTGACGTTTCCCTTCTTTACATTTTCGCCGTTCTGAGTACAGTACTCGATATTCATGCAGCGCTCCTTATCCTGAGACAGATCCATGGTAACTACGCAGTCAGCAGGAAGTGTAGAGAGGAGTGATAACAAGGATGTAATAGACAGAACGACATCTTCCTTGAAGCTGCCTTCTACGATACTGAGAGGTGCAGGGATAGTAAGTTCTGAATCAGTGGTGGCTGATACGAAGAAGAACTGACCATCTTCCTTGCGCTGCGTAAGGAGCACATTGCTCAAGATGGCGATAGTTGTCTTGCTGTCGATACACTTCGCAGCTTTCTGCAGAGCCTGACGAAGCAAGAGGGATGATTGCGCTTGTATTTTCATTTTGCTTTATTTTTATAAAAATTCTATATTCTTGTTTACGGACCAGCTATAAAATCGCTGGGGACGGAGGCTAGAACGGCAGGGTGCTCTTGTCTATCTCGTCTACGGTAGCTGCTGCATTGCTGCTATCGCTACCGTTTGGCATAGCTTGCCTTCTGCCCTGCTTGCGGGAGGTGAAAGCCTTCCAGCGTTCCTCCTCTTCTGGGGTGAGGGAGACGATGTTGCCATCATCATCACGATAAGGTAATGGGTCGGGACCTTCAACGTATTCTCTCGCTATCCGCTTTAACTCGTCATAGCTTTCAGGAATATGATCCTTACCGCTACGGAAGAAGAAATAGACATGCTTACTCGTCTTTACCCTGCGGATATGCTTTGGCTCAACGCTATCATCATTCTCCCATTCACGCCCTACGAAGTATTCCTCCGTTATCCAGGCTCGAAGCTTAAAGCAGCCATGACGCTTATTGTCCTCACCTATCAGGAGATTATCAGGATTGCAGATAATATTCATATTCTTGCAATACTTCTTGATTTTCTTCTTGAAGGTGGCTCGGCTATACTCCTTACTCTTACCCTCACTGGCATCAGCCCAATCTCGCATAAACTCATTAAACATTTCGTCTGCACAGATAGGTGCTGAATAGACCTCGTTACGACTGAAGAACCACTCAAAGTAGTTCACCGTATTCTCGGTCAGCTCTCTTACCATCAGTCTTCGCTGAACGTTCTTCTGAGGAGCAATAACGAAGGTATGATAGCGCATGATAAATTGAACAGCCAGCGCACAGATATATATCGCCTGATTGCGGTCTCGCTCATTCAGATTCTCCGGTTCCTTAACGAGGTTCTTCATCACTTCCTTTGGGGAACGTGCCAGCTTATGCTGCATCGGATTTTCTCGACAGAACCTATCCGAGAAAGATACCAAAGGAAAACGGCCGATGGTAGACTCATCATCATCACTCAACTGCGAGTTGCTGGAAATTACATTCGTTGGCGATTCTTCCAACTTGAAGACGATAGGGTCACCAAACTTTCGTTCTACCTTGGCTCCCGCCGTTACCTTATTATAAAAGTACTTCATTGGGAAACCCGAAGGTTTATCTTCCCAGTGTACTACCCTATATTTACCCGGAGAAATCAGCAGGTCGGAAAGACTGAACTTTGCATCGGCAATCGTCAGAAAATCTTTCATATCGACGCGCAGCACATTGACTGCTGAACCTACCACAAGTTCTATCATCAGTGATTTACCCGAACCGCCACTTGCCTGCTTCTCGTCCTCCACCTCATCTTCGAGAAGATAAGGACAGATACTCTGCATATCAGCCCATGAGCGATAACAGATTCTTCCCAAACAGGAAATCATGTTAGCAAAATGGGAGTCGATGTCGGCGATAGCTTCGGCAGGCATGGGCTCTTTGTTACGGATGCAATCCTGCTCCAGTCGCCACTGTGTATTGCAGCAGCCGCGTATCACTCTCAGGATAGGCCAAAGCTCTTTCTCCTGCTTACCTTTCCAATCCACCTGCCAGCGGAAGGTTTGCGCCCAATCTTTAAGCTCGGATTTTTTTTGGTCGATTTCGGCTCTTGTGAAGACTGGCGAACCGTCTTCGTTGGTCTGAGCTTCTTGCTGGGCGATGACTGCCACCCTATCCTTGTATTCCTGGCTCTCGCTGATAACAAACGGAGGATTGAACACCCTCATCGTAAAATCATACGGTCTTTTAGCCAGGGCAGGTATAAAGAAATTCAGGCGGTCATAGCTGACTGGCATGATGGTTTCTGGCGTAATCTTCAGCGCTACATTGCGGAAGAAGAAATATTCCGTATGGGCATCGAAACTCTCGGTGAAGTCTATCACCATGCCCTGCAAGCCGCCAGCCGATTTTTCGCTGAAATTCTTGTCTATCAGGTTAGCGCAGTCTGACATCATCTTGCGCTCCTGATCATTATGCCGCCAACTCTGTTCGGTAAACTGCAAAAGTTGGGTCTTCGTTGCCTGGATAATACTTTTCTGGTCGATGTACTCAACGAAACATCTATCCAGATGGATATACTGACCTACAAGATCGGTACTCTCAGGGTCTATCATTCTGTAATATCCGTGGCACGTCATAAAGAGCCAAACCTTGGTAGGCGATACCTTGCAGGTAGGCGGTTTAGGCTTGCCGCTTCTCGGATCACGAGGATATTCTATCTCGAATGGGTCCGTGTTGCTGGCACCTCGCAGTCTTGAGTATAGCGGCAACCTTATATCGTGGTCGAACTTAAAATTGTCGGCATCATCCATGTGGTAACACATCAGATAATCTCTCACTGAGCGAGGAGAGCAACCATACAACCAGTTCCACCTTTGATTATATCTGCTTCTAAAGCCATCGGGCAGCGTGGCATAACAAATATCGCAATACTTGGTTGCGATGGCTCCGCAATCCCTTTGGCTGGCGATGTCGTTAGGGTAGATCATGATAACCCTCTCGGCAAATCGCTTCATCTTCTGATACTGAATGGCATTGAAGTCTAACTTTTCCTGCCTCCACTGCCCACGCTCGATATACCAGAAGTTTCTTCTGCCTAGCGAGAAGGATACGTGGTACCAGCAGTATTTCTGAAAATGCTTATCCTGCGCCTTATCCTGACGCAGGGAACGCATGGCATAATAAATGCTCAATGCGTCTTCGGGTGTTCTACAGAACACGATGTTCTGAGCCTTGATGTCGCCCACTTCTATGGGTTCCTCTTCACTATGATAAGTACCTTTCGGCGCTCCTTCCTTCGTTTCATTCTCCACCCATATCTCCTTAGTCTCTGTATAAGGCTCATCGGGTTGCAGCTTTTCTATTGCCGAGTGAACGGCAGTAGAGTTGTTACTCCGATGGTCCATCGCATAGGTGAAAACCTTATCACCCATCAGCCACTTACTCACCTTTCTCACGCTGTGATCCTCGCAGGTGGAGAAGACTATCGGGTCTTGCTGCATGGCTGGACGGAAGAAACATCCGCAGCTCCCTTGCGGAGCTATTACGTCTGTAGCGAAGCAGACGAATAGCGGGTTCCAGGGTGTTCCATAAATCACTTCGCTTACCAGTTGCCCGTTTCTCACCACATTAGGCAGCGTTACCTGGTCCACGGCATAGATGCGGAAATCTTCATTCAGCATTCTTGTGTTGAAGTCCTTACCGAAGCCGTACTGCGGAATGCCTTTAACAGATGTGACTTCGCACCCCATGGCTGCAAGCTCCTGGGGGTTGAAATCAGTTTTTGGCATAAATGAGAAAGTTTCTATCGTCTGTGCGGCAATAGTTCGATAGTCCATCTTAGCAAAGAGCATAGGCCATTTGGCTCTCGTCTTCTCGTTGTCGCCATATACCCTCACGATGAGGTCATGGCACAGACGCAGCAGACTGACTCCGTGCATCGGAAGTTTGCGCATGGCAGCATAGAGTTCCAAGGCTCCGTAGCCATACTTGCCGGTCTTGGTACACATCCAGCGCAGGGCACCATGCTCTGCCTTGGAATTGTCTTCCACCCCTACACCGTTATACATGCCGCCCCGCTCATTATTATATATAATGAGGTGAGGAGTCTGCTTTGCTTTGCCCTGCTCGCCATCGTCTGCCTCTTCCTTCTGGCAGAACGGACAGAAACAGGCTGTCTGTCCCTCAATGCGCTGCTCATCGGCAGGTTTTACGAGGAAAGCCATGTCGAGATTAGCTAGCTGGTTAAGTATAGGATGGAATAACATATCTTATATAAAGAGTATTTATAGAGTTAAAAGAGAAAGGGAAGGCACCACTCTTTACCATTGACCAGCGATGGAATCGCTGGGAACGGGGACGCGAAGGGTAGGCCAAACTTCAAGTATTTACACCTTTCCGGCTTATATTCGGGGCGAGCGGTCGGAGCATTTGTAAATCTGTGGTACCCGTCCGCTGAATATTCCTTAACGCCAAGACGCAGAGGTGAAGCGGTCCCCGCGTCTTTCCAGCACCCGCAAAGATGCAGTGTACAACGTAGTCGTGGAGCATTGCTGCTTCCACTACCCTTGCATAAGAGTGTTCCGAGGTTGCCTCCCCTATTCTCTTTATATCAATATTTTCAAAGAAAGAAGACCTTTCGGGCGACACGCCAAGTTTTTGAAGATGCCGCAACTACCGTCCGATGGGGGTTTCTCAGGCTTTTTAATCAGACTATCCCTTTCTTCTTGATGTTGCGGGTATGAGATATGCGATGAATGTTTCCAAGTCCATCTATCGCCCGTCCGGTCTTCCTGCCATTTTAACCGATGGCTCGGTTGTCTAATAAAATAAAGTCGGAATCGAAGTGTATATCGTACCGAAGTTGCATGATGTCATGCAGAATATCTTTTATTTCTTCATATCTTCACGTTTTATAAATTCAAGAATGTTTCCAGGCGATAATGCCTTATCTTGCAGTTGCAGATGGTTTCCATACGGTGTACAATCATCTGCGAGAGACTTTCCATCGTGAGGAAATCGGTATCAAGACCGATAATCTGCACCTCCTGCCTCCAATAGATTTTGCCGTTCTTGCGGCGGCAACTGTGCGAAGGCGTGATAATCATATCTTCCACGCTGCCCGTCATCATCCTGCAGAGATACTCACAGGTATCTTTCAGCAGAGCAAAAGGCGCATAGAAGAGAAGCGTCGGAATTTCATCCCTCAGTCCGCTCATCGTCTCGGTATAGGCGAAGCGATGCAGCATTCTGTATCGGGATAGGTTCCTATGCCTCTGCTGTATGCCAGTCCGGTTGGGGATATAGGGCAAATCAAATAGTCTTGGCATAGACTTCTCTTATCTTCGTCATCATCTGCCAGGTGGAGTAGATACTTCGCTTGCAATCGAAGATTGGATCATGTGCAGCACCTTCATCGGCGATGTCCTTATAGTCCGTAGTCAGGGCATAAGCCTTGTCTAGGTCGAAACGTTCCTCGTTTGGCTCGGCTGCATCCCAGATGATTCTCGCAAGTTCAAGATAGAACGTGCGATGGTCTCTCAACTGGGTATGCTTAATCTGGAACTTGATGCCCAGCTTGTAACAGATATATCTCAGGATAGCCGGATCGAAGTCGGTACCCTGTGCCCAAAGGCAGAGGTCTTCATCACCGAGTTTCTTCTTGATATATTCTATCCATCCGAAGAGGTCGTTCACTACCACATCAATAGGCTGGCAAGGCGACTCGTCGCTATCGCTATCGAGCAAGGCGGCTTTTGCCTCGTCACTCTGTTTTGCCCACCAGTCTGCCGTGCTCTGGTCGAAGGTGAACCCATTCAGGAACATGCTTCGCAGGTCAACGTGGGCAGAAAATGTGGAATTTCTCAAAACGCCGTCGCCTTCATCGAAGAAAGGCGATTCTTTTCCGTAGCGCTTCCACGCCACCGCGCCGATACTCATCACAGCAGCGGTGGGAGAAAGCGAACAGGTTTCCAAATCAACAGTTACATCTATCATTTGTAGTTATGAATTTTTAAATAGAAGACCAGCGATAGAATCGCTGGGAACGGAAGCGAGATGGGTAAGGCTTTTTTTACCCTTTTACCATTAAAAGCAGTAGCGCTTTAATTCCTTCCTGCTCCCATGGCTTCCAATCATCGGCGGTGAAACGCTTGATGATTGTTGTACGGCTCATGCCCCGCGCTTCCATAAAGGCAAAGAACTTCATGCAGAGGCCGTTGTTAGCCTTCTTCAGACAGGTGTAGAACACACCTGGCTCATCGGTCTGGGCAGCCTCTACCAGATAACCTTTCTTTCCAATCTCATTACCCAGGGCATCGGTCTCGACATACTCGGATAATAGGTTAGCTACTTCCGGTATAGCTAAGAACTGCTTTTTGCAGTTTTTAATGCCTTGGATTTCCCAAGCATCGAAACCCTTCTGAAAGAAACGAAGATAAAAAGTAGATATAGTGAAGCCTTTGGCTGATAAAAACTCAGCTAAGTTCTTCTTTTCATCAGCAGAAATATCATTTACCTCTAAAGAAGTATTATTCTGCGTAACTTTTTCTATAATTTCCTTTGTCATTTCAATTTTATTTCTTAAATTTGGTGCAAATTTAAAGAATAAAATCAAAACCACCAAATGTTACCTATATTTTCTGCTGAAAATTAGGGAAATTTAACATAGGTAAGATATATTAATTAATTTTCTGATGAAGAGAATAGAGTTTTTCACCTTTTAAATTTAATTGAGATATGGAGTACTTTTATAATTACAGCTTCCTTGACAAGTGGATGGAAGCAAACGGGGATATAACAAACAAGCAAATCATGAAGGCTTTGGGTACTACTAGCAATACCTGCCTGGATAGCTGGGTACGGATGAAGTCGCCGCTTCCAACCATCGCCCTGCTGCGCTTCTGCAATGCTTTTCATGTTCCACTTTCTGCATTCATCGTAGATGCGGATGCAGATCCTCAGGGCGAAGGAACCTACGAAGGCCTGGGATACGTTCGCCCAAACGTGAACGACCAGTTTGAGCCGGATGGCGGCTATATCAATAATGATGATAAGCGAAAACTAGGCACACGCGCCTTGCGCAATCCGCTCGATGTGGATAGAATCAAGTCGGTGGTACCGGGATGGACCAGCGATGGAACCACTGGGAACGGAGGCGCGGAAAGCAGAGGCGAGAGAACAGAAGAGAAAACGGAAGAGGACACTCCGTCTACCATTCCGTCTCCTGCCGTAAAGACTGCTTCTGCGCCGGCTGCAGAACAGGACATCAGCATGGCTACCCTTAATCGCATGCTTGATATTATAGCCGAGCAGCAGAAGCAGATAGGCGACCAGCAGAAGCTCATCAGCGAACTGACCCGCCGCCTGGAGTCTCAGCAGCCTAGCTATAATATGGTGGCAGAAGAAAATCACCGCGAGAAGTAAACAGAAAACAGCCAGCTATCCATCACGGACGGCTGGCTGAAAATTTAACCTTAAAAACTTAAAACCTAATAAGACCTAAACATATATATATAATAAAAATAAAATAGTACTTTAGCCTTCATTTACTGCTGCCATCTTTCGGCGAAGGAACTCCTTCTCCGTGATTACCTGGCAGTCATCGCTCGTGCTCTCATAAGGCACATCGGTATAATAGAAACCATGATGCAGAAAGAGCACAGGCGTAGTGTTGCCGAAGGTGAACGGAAGTTGCACTTCCTTTCCGTCCTTGTCCTTCGCCATCTTTGGTTTGAACTGCAGGATAGCGATAAGAGCTGCTTCGCTTACCAGCGGAAGAGCCATCATTTCCTTCTCCAGGTCACTGTTCTCTTCTGGAATAAAAAGCGATGTGCTCTGCATTCCGTCCTTGGTAGGAGTCTGAACGTTTGTCCAACCTTCCTTACTGATGGTGTTCTTGAACTCTACCAGCGCCACGCCTCCGGCAAAGCCTTCTGGCGACTCGTAATAGGTATCACCTCCCTGCTTCTCTACCCAGGCTCTCGCCTTCTCGCTTGCTTCACTACACTCAGCAAAAAATGCTTTCAGCTTCTTGCCTGTTTCACTCTCCTCTGCTATCTTCAGATAGTTGTGAGGTCTTTTATATTTACCCATAAATCCTTGTATTTTAAGTAATTAGAAATCTATTGTATAATTTTCGAGAAAAATTGCGTATATTTTCGGCGAAATATTGTGTTTTTGAGAGGGGAAACCAGCGATAGAATCGCTGGGAACGAAGGCGGCTATTTCGCCCTGCAATAGATGACCGGCTCGCCACTCTCGTCATTCTGCATGTGGAAACCTTTATAGCCTAGCTCCTGAAGATAGAGTGAAAGCGGGTCGCCCAGCGGACAGACTATCGCCTTGAAGTACTCACGAAGTCGGGCATCATTGAATACCTCGCAACCGTCAGTCCAATGATTCTGCGGCTCATACTGATTACCGAAGGCTTCTATCTTTGCCGGGATGACGAAATCCTGCAGCGTTACTTCTACCTGCTCGTCATTATCTACGAGGTCGTAATCATTCCTTTTTCTCTTTCCCTTGCCCATGGTCGGTATGTTTTTTAATTGTTGTGAGCAATAATACTATTACGAGTATCAGGAACAGGGCAAAGGCATTTTGTCTGGCTTTCTTCTGCCAGGTTACCTTTCTCGTTTCTGCGGTATTCTTTTCCTGCGTATCTGATAAGCTGTCGGTGGATTCCCAGTGGGTACCTACGTCATTGCGACTACTGATAGCAAGGCTGTCGATGGTTTTCTGCATCTGATTGATTTCCTGCTGCTGTCGATGTAAACGCTCATCATAGGAAGACTGGTTGTTATAGCTGCCCTTGCGGTGGGTAATGCGGTTGGTAGTCTTCTGCTTGTTACCGGAAGAATCGATGGTCTCGGTGATATTCTCCTGGATGGTTTCCTCATATTCGCCCGTTTTCGTCGATGTAGAAGAAGTATGCTTATCCTCGCTCACCTTAACGGCTGCGCTGTCATTCACCGCTACCTTCTGATGCACGCTATCCTGCTGAATAGCTGATACGCTATCCTTCACCTCCTGGTGGTTATCGCTAACCACCCGTCGAGAAGAGGCACAAGCTGTAAACATCATCATCACTACTGCTATCAAGAGTAGTCGAATAATCTCTTTCCTTTTCATACGTTTTCATTTCTTTTAATGTTTCTGATGCAAAGGTACGAAAAGGGGGAGAAATGGGTGGGACATATTTAAAAATAAAAAAGGTAAAAAGGCGATTTTACCTTTTTACCTTTAGAACTATCCTCGATAAAAGACCGGAGCCAGCGAGCCTTTGCAATCGAAGAACTCCTTAGCCTTCTCCTCGATACCAAGTTTTCGGATCATATCGAAATCATCATCGCTACACTCCACGCAGAACCTTCCGTTCTTCATGCCAACAAAGGAGATGCGGGAAACCAGTAATTTCTCAGCGTCGCCTATAATGAGCTTGCAGAATGCCTTCCACTTGTCGGCACCCTCGCCTACCTTCGTTTCTATCTTGGCAGATGTAGGCTGCACATTCTTCTTAACGTCGTAAGCCTTCGCATCGAACAGTTCACCCTCAGAATATTTTCCAGCCTTATGGAGTTTGCCGAGCGGCGTATAGAATACCTCAAAGGTGATATAATCAGGGTTGCCACGCTTTCTGCCTTTAGGATAATGTTCTGTATAATCAAAGGTAATATCTATATCATTCTTCTTTGCCTGTGCCACCAGGTCGGCTTTTGCCTTATCCAGAACGTCCTTTTTAAACTTAGAATACTTAGCATACTGATAAACCTTTTCCTTCGTTTCCGGATCTATCTCATAGCACCCCAGGAAGTCCTTCAGCTTCTCTACCGTAACCGATAAAGGGTCGCTCTGCCCCTTCTTGCGTGGGCGGTCCTTATTCTCCATCAGCCAGAGATAAACCCTCGGTGTTACTCTTCGCTTACTGGTCTTCGCTACACGCGCCATGTGCGGCACATATCCCTTGCTCAAGTCAAAAGCATAATCGGCCACAAAATGATTGATGTTTAACTCGACAACGCCCGAATAAACATCCTTGATGGTACCATCCTTGCCTACCCACGTTTTCTTAGGCAGCGAAATGCGATCGAATACAGGATAGAAGTCCGAAATCTTATCTTTCTTTACGAACACCCTCAAAGCGCCAATTTCTTCTACGATAGGAACTTTACCATCGGCAAACTCCTGAAACATTTCCTTGTAGTTGCTATGATTATCTACAAGTTCAGACATATCTATACGGATATGAAGAGCTTCCCTTTTCTGTTCCTCAGACAGGAACGGAGATTTAGGATAAGTCTTCTCCTTATATCGCATCTGGTCGTAGTACTGATTGATATACTCCTGCAGCTTTGCGCTTACCTGCAACATAATATCCTGTTGCAGGAGTGAGAAGGTACTGCCCAGCGAAGCGTAAGAGCACGGGGTCTTGATCCACCGCAAATTGCAAAGCTGCTGTTCCGTTGGCTGGTTCTCCAAGTCACGGAAAGTAACCTGATTTTCATTTATTCGCTTGTCTTCTTTTGCGCCCATAACTGTTACTTATATATTTTCTTTCATTTTTATATATACAGATATAATAAATAGTATCAGTATTAGTATAGAAACTTGAAAATCTCTTGAAATGCCGATAAACACTAAGGTTTCCGAAAAATCGAGGTTCCAAGAACTATACCTTTTAATACCGAAAACTATACCCTTACGTACCGAAAACTATACCCTTCCGGATTTTAGAACTTCGTACCAAGAACTATACCCTTACGTACCGAAAACTATACCCTTACGTACCGAAAACTATACCCTTCGGTAAAAGAATTTAGAAAGAAGGTAAAAGAGTTTAGTAAAATTTTACCTCAAACTTAGCCACAAATGTAGTGACTTGTTATGTACCAAGAACTATAACCCTTTTGTACCTTTTGGTACGAAACTCGCTACATTTATGGCTAACTTTTTATCATAACCATCTATAAATCAATCATTTAACCATTTGATTCAATGAAGATTACATTGGTACAACGTATTTCTAAAAACATAAATGCTTATAAATCAGCGTTTTATGATGCGAACTTAGCCATAAATGTAGTGAGTTGGTACCGAAAACTATACCCCTCGGTACTATTTCGGCACCTCAGAAGGTAAAAGACTTTAGTAGGATTTCACCTAAAACCACTTTTCTGTTTACCAGCAAATCTGACTTTTCGTTTACCTACTCTTTTCCGAAATGATCCACGAAGTCCATAACGGCCTGCGCTGCCAGGTCTTGAAGGCTCTTGTCGGTACAAGCCTTAATCTGCACCAGCTTGAAATAATACTCCATAGGAAGTATCAGTTTTACGGTCTTCGTACTCTTCATCGGTTTCATATCGACAGCAGGAGCTACATGCTGTTCTGCTGCCGGCTGCTCTGCACTACTGCCCACAGGAGCAGAAACGTTCTGTTCCTGCTCCTGCTCTCTGCCCTGCTCCAAAATAAGCTTGTTTTCCTGAACAATAGGTGCATCATCAAAATCTTTATCAAAAGACTTAGCTTTCTTATTTTGTTTTACTGCCATAACTGCTATTTTTTAATCATTAATCACTAATCACTATCCCTACTCCGGCATACTCTCAAGTATCTCCTTCGTAAGCTGCTCATAATCGATGCCTACCCTGCAATAAGGCGCATACTCGAAAATGTCCTTATTCAGCGATTGCGCCTCTACCATTTTGGTATCTCTTCGGGTATAGGCATCGAACACGTAATCACCGAAAGTCTCAATGAGATAATTCTTGAACTTCTTCGTCGCCTTGGTCTGGTCGTTACTCATCACCATCAGCAAGCCACGAACGGCCAAATCCTCATTCAGATCCTCACGGGTTTCCTTGATGGCGTTGATGATTTCAGCAATACCTTTTGTTGCCAAAGGTTCCAACTGCACAGGCAGCACGGCACTCGATGCTGCGGTCAGCGCATTATAGGTAAGCAGTGATAATGCTGGTGGGCAATCAATTAAGACGAAATCGAAAGCCTCTGTTATCTTCAGCATACCTTTACAGTTGGCATAATCGCAGGATATATCTCCAAAGCTAGCGTGGCAGTCTATCCCATCACTAGCCAAATCTCCACCGTCGTCAGTCATCAGAACCAGCGGTTTTGACAGCAACTTATAGAGCGCTTTTCTCGGTACCGCTCTCTGATTCAGGAAAGGCTCGATAGAGATTAATTTTTTTGAAGCTGGAGCAAGATACACTCCTTCTCGCACCTGATAGATAGGCACCTGCTTCTGCTCCACCAGTGCATCGTATACGGTAGGCAATCCTCTGTTTGCCGTTTCGCTCCATCCGAAGAGGAAGGAAAGCGAACTCTGAGGGTCCAGGTCAATAAGCAGGATGCGAGGCTTACGCTCCTTCCCTGCAACGTTCTGTCCGAAATATCCCTTACCATAACGGCGCAAACCTGCCGCCAAATTCTGTACTGATGTAGTCTTACCAACACCGCCCTTGTGATTGACAAAGGCAAGAACTTCTTTCAATCTATTTTCTGCCATAATCTTTAAGATGTATTAAAAGTAAACTAATATATTTATTTCTAAATTCTAAACGCTGAATGGTACCAAAGTACTAACGTGCATTTGAACCAACGTACCGAAGCACTAATGTACATTTGCACCGAAGTACCGAAGTACTGTGGTATCTACGTACTTTTGCACTAAAGTACTAAAGTACTACGGTGCAAAAGTACTAAAAAATATTCATTCCTACAAATAATTACCTTATTATTTTTAGATTTTAATCATATTTAATTATTAGAATTTATAATAGTGCTTCTGTACTAAAGTACAAACGTACCGAAGTACGAAAGAGTCAATGTACTAAAGAGGAAACGTACTAAAGTACTAAAGTACCAAGGTACAAACGTACAAAGGTGTGAACGTATAAAAGTACTTCGTTTATCTTCTCATTTATCTTCTCGAATATCTTATCATATATAAGGAAAAACAGGAAATCATATCTACGAAACCGTTTACCTCGTACCAAGTTACGAAAGTACTAACGTACCAAAGAATAAAGGTGTAAAAGTACCATAGTACGAAAGTACTAAAGTACAAATACACCTTTCCACATTAGATCTCTACATCAAATCCCTTCTTGTTCCAGTCCGCTTTCAGCGACATAGCGATGCCCGACTGATGGTTGAAGTACTGACCCCTAATCGTGGTAATCTTATTACGCTCAAACTGCACGTCAGGAACCGTAAAGGTGGAGTAGGGCTTTTCGCTATCCTTCCTACCCATCGTAAAGGTAATATCAGTAGAATATCCCTCATCATGCACGCTGCCATCATCAAAAAGGTGGTGGCAAACAAAAACTTCTTAGTTCTCATAAGCCAAAAATTTTAAGTTGTTATAGATATATCTTAAAGCTCTATTTTCTTTTGCATCGGCGAAACTCAGTGATATTCCGCCGATGCAATAACGTAAGGAAGCCTACTCCATCAGGTTCGGGTACATATCGTATTTGCTGGCGGCTTCCTGCTGCCACTCGTCAGACTTACTTTTATATGCTTCCTCCTGATACTCTTTATCCAGGAACTCGTTCCACTGCTTTTTAAATTCATCCTGCACGAATCTCCTTATCGTTCCGAGATACTTCTTTTCTTTATCATAGATGATACGGTTTTCCTTTTTGCGGTCGTCAGCATTCGGGGAAATTGATTTCCTGAAGAAAACTCCAAATTCAACCTTAGAATGAAACAGCTTGCGGTATTCTATCAGGAAAGGAACTAGGCGGTCTCTCAGCTTTTCTAATATATCCTCTTCCTCATTCTCTAAACCACTAGCCGAAGAATGTAGAATATCATTTAAAGACATTACTACCACATTCTTGTCTGTTTCTACCGTCAGTTCACAATACCAGCATTTATCTTCAGAATCTCCGTCATTATAAAAGCAGTGGTTTATGAATACCTTTAAGGAACCAGTCATATTCGATTTATCTATATGAACATCATAATTTTCTAGATCAGGAATAAGTGATGAAATATATCGAGTATATCCAAAGACATGACATAGATTTTCAAAGGGTATCGTTTCGCCACGATGGGCGATAACTGGGGTATCATCAAAGTCGTCCTTTGCACCTGCAGGAATGTGCCAGTAGTCATCAGTGCCGATATAATACGGATTATCTAATCTATCTGGAATATCTTTGTCTTTCTTCCATGCCAAACCAACACGCTCACTCAATATGCCAAACTCATCAACGAAAATGGCATGATCATTATAAGGGATGGCTACTATTTCTTCATTATCTTTCATATTTTTAGTATTAAAATTGTTCTTTATATATATCTAAGTAACGCAAAGGGTGCAAGGATATTGCGCCCTTTGCGTTATTTTTCTATTTGAATGCTCCAGCCAGAAGTGGCAGGAAGAACACTGCCACGCCAATGGTGGAGAAGAGCAGCACGGCTACACCTACGAAGGCGAGGGCTGCAAGAGAATATGTGATTGCTTTTTTCATAATGCTATAATCTTTAAATGTATTAAAATTGATGTTTATATTTTTGTCGCAGCATCGGTGAAGTTTCACCGATACTATAACGAAGGATTCTCCTGCGCCTGCAAGGTTGTGGCCTTGATAGCGCGGAATGTTTCTGTGATATATCGGCTACCTCCGTGCTTTCTTATCCAATCGTGAACGTCATCAGGCACCACGTATTTATGAACGCTGCCTTCTGCTGCACGTCTGCCTCTTTTATTCGTTGTTTTGATTGTCTCCATATCTTTTATGAATTTAAAAAGTTACTATAAAATATTCTATTTTTCCTAAATAGAAGTTTGGCCAAAGCCTTTTTGTGTTCTATTTTTCCTCTTCCTCTTCTTCGAGTTCAAAATTTTCAGCTTCGATAAACTTGCTATCGTTACCCATCGCCTCGGCTTGTTGCTCACGGGATAAATAGACTGGCCAACAAATAAGATCATCTGCATAATTGTCAATATCTATTTCTGCCTTATCCTTGTAGTTCCAAAACACGGAAGCCAGACAATACACCTCCATCGCCTCTTTATCTGATAGCATAGATACCGCGCCCAGGAGTCGGGTAATCTCCTGCTCGGAACAGAACTCATTTTCGCCATCGCCCGTAAGAACGTAATCGTGAACCTTGTTAAAGAGAGTATCAGAAGCTTTGGCCATATCCACATCGTCAGGAGAGATGCCATTAATAGCCTCAGTGATGACTGTCAGACTGTGGGAATCGTTCAGTATCCAGATAGCACGGAATCGAGCAGAAACGTTACATACAGCCAGATCCAGGTGGTTTTCACCTATCCACTTCGTGATATTTGCAACGATACTATCAACATTCTTATTCTTGCATTTTGCTTTGTCGATGACAAAATATCTGCAAGTATCAAACAAATCTCCTTCTACGAACGTGATGCCGATGCCTGACACATTATCTTCAACTGTCCATACTATTGATTCGGTCTCGCTGGGATTTACGACAAATCTATCTTTCTCCATAAAAATCCGCTTATCCGTGATGCGATAGGGCTGAAATATCTTAATTAATATTAATAATTCGGGTAAAATGATACAACGTATCGTTTTATTTCTTAAATTTGCACTCGTCTTCGGAAGGCTTTTAATCGTACCTATATGGATATTGATTTAATCGAACCTTTATGGAATAGAAAGAGCAATAAAACTTCCGTTGACGGTCAGACTCTTTAAAGTCTGTGGATTCAAACGCTCTTTAAGAGCCAAATTTCTACTATAGTAGATTCGAGCCGGAAGGCTCGCAGTGCCTCGGCTTAGGTCGGGGCTTTTTTATTCTTCCTCTTCATCTTCTTCATCCTCCTCCTCGATAGGATTCTGATAATCGTCGCTATGTGCGACCAAATCATCGAGAGCTGCCTTGAAGCTATATTCTTTCATCGAATAATATGCGTCATCATTATTTAAGTCGTCATAAAAGTCAAAAGAACGTTCATAATTCGAAGCTTTAAGAATGCCGCCATCTGGGTCAATCCAAAAACTAAAAAAATAACTATCTTTTTTACTACCCATAAAGTTTATCTCATGGTAAAGATAATCAAATGTTATATAGGCTACCTCGTTTAAGAACTTAATACCTTCTGAGTCGCCTGCTACCGCATAAATTTTACCATCCTCGCCTAAGCGTAAGTCAAACCATGCTTTTTTTTCATTTGTCTGATACCATGCAGTAAAATCCTCAGAATGGAACCTGTAATAATTGAAGTATTGAAATACATCATCATTTATATCACAACCATCAAATATACCATAATCATCAAAAAGGTCTTTTCCAAACTTTTTATATTTAGGATCATCAATGGGCAATTTTACGCTTAACAAACAGTTAAGGTTGTTATTATACCCTTCTATAGCAGAAACAAAAAACTTCATATTAATTGACTTAACCGTGATGTCGAGGGCTGAATAATTATTACTTGAAATCTACACCTTTGAGCGGATCATTATCACCGCCGTTCTCAAACTCGATGCCTTTCGGCTTTTTCAGAAGGAGCTTCCTCGTAGCCTCCAGCATCATAATGGTGTGGATGGTGGCCTGTCTTGCGTGATAGTCTGAGCCGGCATCGTCCACATACTGCTTATTCATACGGACCAGCGTGTTCAGGAAGTCAGCACACTCCTCGCGGCTCGGATTGTTCACGTGAACCTCGCAGGTAACAGACTTCATAAAGTACTCCATACCTTTCTTCAATAAGGTTCTGATTCTGCCCGTATCTGGGTGCTGTCCTATCATCTGATGAATCTTGATTCTCAAGCTGCACCCACGGCGAGGAAGACCGATGCGGTAATCATCGCCTACCTCCTCCTTTTCCTCGTCGATGTAATCTACCTTTGCGATAAAACCGCAATCCTTATCAGTGCAGACGAGGAAGTCACACTCACCGCGCTTGTGATTTCGCAACGTGTCTATAATAAACAGGGGAATTTCTCTTTTTGCCATATCTCCAAGTATTTTATGATTCTCTGTAAAGCTGGCAGTACAGCTCTGATCTCATGCGCTTGATATAGAAGACCACTTCGCCGGGTGCTGGCTGATAGTCTGATTTTACAAACATCGCATTTTCGCCGTCTGTGGCTACATACTTCTCCATCCCGTAAGTGTTCTTAGGGATGCTACCCTCGTAGTAGCTTTTGGCTACAGAGGATAGCTGCAAGGGTGATAATATCATTTTTTCCATATTCTATAAGTAATATATATGATTCTACAATTTGTTCATAACATAGCGGATAACGCGCTCGGTATATTCCTCAAGACCGAACTTCTTGCCATACTTACGAAGGTCGGCAAGTGAAATCTCGGTAGCCTCGTGACCGATGGCAGACTCGTAGCGGTTTTTGAAACCCTGGGTACCTGGACGACAGTTACCGGAAGCCAAAGACTCCTCAAAGGTAAACATGTGATTTCCTAACTTCTGATAAACAAGCTGATTTTTGCTTCTGGCATTCATCAGGCTAAGAGCCTGCTTGTTTCGCTTCTCGGCGCTGATACGCTGCGCCTCCTTTAATGACTTAGCAACGATGTGCTCACCCCTTACCAGGAAGCCCTTTACGGTTTTAATATCAGCGATAGCCTTGCCCTGCTCAATCCACTCACAAGCCACGCCCTGGCGCTTGATTTCGCCACGCACGAAGGTAATCAGACCGCCCACGATATAGATATTATATCCCTTCTTCAGATACAGAGTGAAGGAACGGCGGATCATTGTATAACCGCAGCTTTTGCTATATCCGTCATAATCTTTCCACTCGTAGCACTCCACGCCGTTTTCCTCGGCGATTTTTGCATCGATACCTCCGTGATTTTTGCCCAGTTCCAGACAGCGGCAGATGAGCTGATCTGCACTGAAGTCTATCTTTTCTCCAGCCTTGCCAAATACACAGATATGCTCCTTGATATAAGCCTGTTCCTTGGCTCTCGCTTTTGCTGCCTTCTTCGCTGCCTTTTCTTCCTCCTTCTTCTCTGCTGCCTTACGTGCAAGCATACTCAGATATTCGTCTTCGTTAGCAAGACCTTTCTTTTCCAGATACTTCTTGAAAGCCTTCTCTGCAAGAACGATATACTTGTGAACCTTGGCTGCACGCTTGATTGCGTCCTTTTCGCACTCGCCTACGATGACCTCACCGCCTCCCAGCAAATCCACCTCGTTCTTACCTTCGAGATAGTTAGTAAGGCGTATCCAGGTAGCGCAGGCCACGGAAACGGAAGAAATCACGTAGTTATTGATGCAGCAGTGCTTGTAATCGTTCTTGCGCTTATAAGCCTTTTCGATGTCGGCAGGAAAGTCAGAAGCGACGACAATAAACGTATGAACGTTGAAATCTACAGGAGCATCCTCTTTTACGAAGGTGCTACCCAAGAGATATTCGTAATCGGTGTAAACGTCCATCTTATAACTGTCTGCCAACGGAAGACGGAAGTAGTTAGAAGCATTGTGGTAGCCTGATTGACAGATAGAAACCTCGCGACCATAGCGCTTGTCTGCCTCGTCAAATCTGAACGAGCCAAACTCGATTGAAGCGGTATTACGAACTCTGTCCTTAAACTCCTTGAAAGTTATAATCATATTCTCGCTCATGCCCTTGAGACTTATTTCGCTATCAGGCACAGCCTGTTATTATTAATAGTTATTATTATCTTCTTGTTTTATTTTCTGATGCAAAGGTACGAAGAATTTCTGAAACCACCAAATAAAATGCACTTTAATTACGTATTTAGGTGCGTTTTTAACGTTTCGTTACGTTTTCAGCACCTCATACCTTATTTATCAGTCATTTGTTCGCCGTGAAGTGTCGATCCTCACATCTCAAATAGATGTTGCCAGCCGTGGCAGCAATGGTAAAAATTGCTGCTGCTATCCTCACGGACCGCAGACAGCCGTTGTAAAACTAAAACAAATGCGGACGCTTCCGCACATAAACATTTAAATTTTAAAGTTATTTAAAAGAATATGCACCCCGCCGTGGTGTTGCTCCGCGCTTCCGGTCTGCCGGACGGGGTAGGGGAAGGCTCTCAGGCTTCCCCTATATGATGTGATAGGGTATTATGAGATAGCCTCGATACGTTTCGTTTCATGCCGCATAACTTTGCGCATAGCGTTTAATGTAAGCGCTGCCTTAAATTCTTCCTCTGTCATACCTTTCAGTTTTAGCACGTATTCCAAGTAGCCTTCGCGGATTTGCTCCGCCTTAAACTCCTCGAATGTATGAGGAACGCAATCATCGGCAACCCAGAAAGCCTCGTGTCGCAGTTCGATGGCATCGCCTATCCAGCACTCTGATAAGCTGTCATTCTCTTCATCTGGAGTCTGCTCGCTCTCCTCCAGCAACTCATCGAAATGTTCGATGGCGTACTTGATCATCGTGCGAATATCCTTCGCCCATGAGCTGGTATCGTCAGGGCTGATATGACACTCCTTCAGCACCATCCCCACAAGCTCATCGATACCCTTGCGGCTCTTGATGTAGGCATTATGATAGAAATCGAAAGGGATAACGTGATCCAGCTTCCATCCCTTCTCCTCGTTGATGGATGGCCGTCCGTATGCCTTGCGGCTCTCTTCTGTCACCTGCACTTCTTTCTCTACATTCTCTATAACGTTCATACCGTTGTTTTTATTATTCTTTGCTTCCATAATTTCTAATTTTTAAATGTTTTGTAAACATGATGTTGTGATATTATTTATCGAAAGTATCACTATTAATATATATGGTCTCTGAACCACGCTTGCATTCCCTTACAGCAGAAGCATGAAAACAGGCTCTACCTATACCAGACAGCCAGCGGTCTCTACCTAGCTTTTTAAGAGCTTCCTCCTCGTTGATCCTCTGATCATCTTCAATATAATACTTATAATTAGCTTTTTCTATCTGGTTGAAATCTTCTTCGAGATAGCCGATTTTCTTTAAAAACTCCTTATCTTTCTTTGTTAACTTTGCCATAATTTTCTATTTTTTAAATGATTCTATAATACTACTGATAACTATTGAGCTCTACGAGTTCCAGCGAACCGCCTTCCAGTTTACTCTGAATTTCATACACAACTGTAGCACCGGCAAACTTCACGTCGTTCTGAAAGTCCTCTATCTGTTTCAGTACCGGAACTTTCTCGCCATTCGTAGCCCAGCGGAAAAGATGCTCTTTGATGCCTTTTGCGATAGCTGCCAGCAATCGACGGGTGCCCGCCTTGTCGGATGATCCGACGTAATATCTAATCATTGAGCCGCGAGATTTCCAATCATCGCAAGTGCTAAGAATATAAATACGCTTCATACGATTTTCTAATTTTTTGTTGATTCTATAATATTAGTATAATACCACACTACTGCCTGAGCCATCGCATCTTTCAATGCCTTCAGATACTTGTCGATAGCTGCTGGCGTATCAGTATTGATATGCTTATCAGGATATTTGCCGCCCTGGTCGCCACTGCCCAGATGGATGATGCAGAAGGAGCGATCCTTGTCGTGGGTAGCTACCATACCACGGCGCTTGCAAAGTGCCACTACCTTGTCGAAATATTGTGGCTCGAAAGTCACTACCTGGAGCACACTCCAGGGATATTCCTGGGCAGTCAGCAGGATTTTACCCTGCTGCTGCGAGATAGCGAAATTATATATAACTGATGATTTCTTCATTTTCTAAATGTTCTATAATGAGTGATTACTTATGATGCCTTCTTGACGTATGCTTCTGCCACCGTCTTCCTCCCTACCATGCAGCCCTGCTTATATAGGCGATTTCCGGCTGCATCACAATGGCAGAGACATAATCTGCCAAAACTCTTATAATAAATACGGTACCCGTACTCAAAATCAGGTGTTCTGATAGCCTCTGGTGGCAGCAGCTCAATATCTCCCGGCTGGAAGGTGTAATTCTGTACCTTCTTAAATCCTGCCGGTGCTGGATTTTTAGCTTTCCAGGCTTCACGGCGCGCCTCGTAGGCAGCATGTTTGCGGTCTGTCTCTTCCCGTCTTTTCTTTCTTTCTGCCTCCCGTTCCTCTTCCCGTTTCTTCTCTTCAGCTATCTTATCCGCTTCTGCTGCCAGGATCTCTGCTTTCTTCTTGCCCGTGATATTCTCGGCAATCTGCCAAAATCTGCCTTCAGGGAAACACTGGATGACCAGCGCCAAACCTACATAGGTAATGCCCCAAAGACCTTCCAGTTTGAAGACGTTGGCACTGCCTGTAAACAGATTCACGTCTATCTTATCCACTTCTGCCTGGTATCTTTCCTGCACCTTCTGCAGTTCTTCCTGAGTAGAAACACGTACCATTTTACGCATATAGAAGCTGCTGCTATCATCCTGGACGTGCCATTCATTATCCATCAACTTGATATAGTGAAAGAGTTTATCCTTCTTGATGCGGTCGATGGCGGTCCACTTGATACCCAAAGACTGGTTTTTGTTTTTCGTCAAGTTGACGTAAAAACCTACACAGCGATTGCTCGGATCATCAAAGATGCCGTGTACCGTGATTTGTGTCTGATACTTGCAGATAGGGAAGCCCTTTGCCAGTTTCTCCAAGGTTTCAAAGCTGCATCCTTCCTCCACTGCCTGAAGCAGCGCTGTCGGAACTTTCTTTATACTCAAATTTTTAATATGTTTCTTGTCGTATGATGATGACTTCTTGAATAAGTCTGTAATTTTGTTTGCCATAATTCCTGATATTTTGAATGTTCTATAATGAGTGATTTCTAATTTTTCCGATGGGCTATAATAGGGCAGCGGTTAGGCTGCCTTATTATTATTGCCAGGGTAAGTGATAAAATCCGTAACGCTTACCTGTTCGTTTACATAATCGGAAGTCCAGAGATCCAGTCTGTCGCCGTCGGCTTCACTGAAGCCGCATTCTGCCAGCATGATATAATATAACATATAGGCCAAATACTCCTCCTGGTGATCACTTTTGTGATTGAATAAAGCCGTGCGATTCCAGTCTTTTATGTGATTGCTCAGGAAGGACCAGAAGCCATCGCATGACGTATGATTTGAAATGATCCAGACAGCTATCTTTTCACGGTAATTTTTCACCTTTGCCATAATAGCATCTTTAGCCTTGCTGGTTAGCCCGATTTTTGCCTGGATAGAGTCTGTACTATAATTATAAAAAAGCGGATGCTGAACGCCTACAAAGGATAATTTTATATCCTTGCAGATATTCTCCTGAAGCCAGCGTTCCCACTGCTGGGTGTAAGCCTCGCAAACTGCCTTCTGATAACCTTCATTATCAAAGATAAAATCTTTGTCCTCCTTCACATCGTTGTAAAGCTCATATTCTATGATTTCTGCCTCCGGGCTCCATCTTGACTCATAGAATCCCTGGAAGCTTACCAGGTCGATGTTTGATATATCTAATTTCTTTTTCTTTTCCATAACCTTAAAATTTTAAATGTTCTATAATATGTTATTTTCTTTATTCCCAAGGAATCCTACTTTTGAGGATTCCCTGATTTTACGCGTACACTATAATAAGGCGAAATAAACGGGTATCTAATTTCATTGATGCAATATATCGCCGATGGTGTACTCTGTGCCAGGGTGTCCTGGCAAATCACCTTGCCGTTCATGCCGTGCACCATCATGTTCAGGGCGCACATTTTGCATACCAGCGGATCCGAATCCTGGGCTATATACTGGTAGCGGCGACCGGCTGAAGGATTCAGTTTGCTAACCTCCATATAATGAGCCAGGAGCAGGCGACCGCTTCCGGCGGCGCAGTCATTCACCATAGAGCCTTCTATTTTCGCGCTGGGAGCCTCAATTTTGCCAGGTGATATAATAGCACTCAGAAGATCCGATACGCTTGCAGGCGTGAAAAATTGCCCCGTCTTAGATGCCTTGCCAGCGGTTAAATACATATCTTCATACAGCATACCGAACACGTCGAGCCACTGGCCGCGGTCCATCGCCTGGCTAACATCATTGAGCCATACCATTGCCAGGGTAGCCAGTTTCGGCTTCGCCTGAAGGCGCTGCTGCTGCCATTTCAAATAACCTTTTGAATCACCCAGGAACGCCTCCACGCTGAATAAATCCAGAAGGTAATCGCAGAAATTACTCAACGCCATTTCATAAGGTCGGCCGTCTTCCTTTGCCTGGTCGCTCAATATATCTACATATAATTTCGTATTAATCATAAATCCTCAAAAATTTAAACGTTCTATAATAAGTAATATTTCACACGTTCTATAATAGATGCCCTGGATAGCGTCCAGGGCTAGCTGCTAACATATCCAGATGTGACTAAAAAGTGGGTACTTCTTCAGGTCATGCTCACGTGCCCAAATTCTAATTGTACCGTCTGTTTTTACCAGCTCATGAACTGAAGCCTCGATTTTTCGTACCTGGTCCACGTACTTTGCGTAATGTTTGATACTATCTTTATATTTAGCAATATCCTGGCTTTTATCCAATATATACCCGTCGATCACCCCGATGGCTTCTGCTGCATTCATACGGTCGCCGGTAAACCATTCCCACTCCTTGCCCTTCTGAGAGTTCCAGGAACCGTAAAACGTGATACCCGGCGCGTATTCTCCGTATGAATTAATAGCACTTAATTCCAAACAACCTTCATAAAAGCTACAATAAAAGCCCGTGGCCTCCTTTGCAGCAGCCAGGAAGCGCTTATTTATCACCTTGCCGTTGAAGGTACGGCAAACGTCTTTTAATGCCTTCAGGGCTATTATTTCTTTGTTCGAGCGGTCCACGAGTTTTTCGACGTGTTCGCGGAACTTCTCTACCTCCTCATTCTTTTTGCGACGAAGACAAGCTTTTACGGCGTTCTGGTACTCTTTTTCCGTGCCTATCATGTAGTTTATAGGCTTGTCACGATCAATCATACCACGGCGCATGTAATACTCATTCTTCAGGATTCCGTACTCCTTCGCATTTTCCACGCTACTGAAGCGCTCCGGTTTTGCGACTGAGACAGGATCACCGGTCCACAAGAAAACATCTCCAGAGTCTTCTGCTAAATCACCCAGACGGTCCGCAATTTTCACGATATTCTCATTTGCCAAATTCTCAAAATCTATCTTTGCTTCCATAATTCCTCAAAATTTAAAATGTTCTATAATATAGTGATATTTTGCACGTTCTATAATGAAGACTTAAAGCCCTCCTTCTTGAAATCTGGAATGAACTCTTCACGAATAGATGCCCATACTCGAATGTTACGTCTTTTATAGGCATAATCAAATTCTATCTCCGTGCGCGCCTTAAATACAAGGCCTACCTGTTCAACTCCTTTGTCGGTATCTCTATACACACCTTCAGCGTTTTTAATGCCGTTTTTGGTCAAATCTATGCACCAGTTACGGCTCAGAATCTCGCTGAATGCCCGGCACGCCTCCTTCAGGTTTTCCGCCTGAATCTCGCTGTGCTGATTTCTAATATCAATCCAAAAATCCGCACTTTTTTCGTTGCCCTCCTTGTCGTATAATACAGAAGGAGTCACCGTGTAATTAAAATGAAAAGTCTTCATAACCCTAAAAATTTAAATGTTCTATAATCTATTTATTTATTCTCCGTGATATTTTGCAGCCGCTATAAAAGCGGATTTTATCACCTATTTAGAAGGTGCCGGCGGGAATGATCCGCCGTTTGGGCCTGAATACCTTTGCACCTGATATTTAAAGTTTGAAAAAGAATCTAATAACTAATAGATAGAAGCAGACAAACGGCCGCGACAATTAAATTAATGCCGATAAATTGCAGCCCGTTAACTGTCACCCCTTCGCCGTCGCTTGCAAAGTAAGTTTTAGGTGCAAAAAGCCATCTCCAGGCGGTTTTTGCAGCCGCAAAGATACTCTTATTCAGGCGTGAAAAAAGAAGGGCACACACGGCAAATAAAACGCTGATAAGTTCCGCCGTACCTGAACGGCGTGAAAAAGTGATATTATAATTCTTCATGATCCTAATATTTTAAAGATTCTATAATATGGTTTTAAATTCTCTGTTTTCCGTACTGCATAACATGTTTGCAAATAGCTTCAGCGCGACTGCACCAGAAGTCTTCTTGCAAGATGAAAGATAAACGCTCCGGGGCACTAACATATATAAAAGTTTTACGTACACTACCAAAAATGGCATCTAAAGAATATTTAATCTTTAATTTAAGAGTGTACCCGTTAACGGTTATTTCTTCATCATTCACGGAAACATGATACACGGCGAGAGCAAAACGTTCTATTTGCGTTTTGCCGTTTTCGTCTTTATAGACGCGGTAACGTCGAAATTTTGCATCAAAAGCGCAAAGATTAAACGCCTCCGTATCTTTGCCGCCTTCACTAATGAAGGCGCAAACGGCCTTATAAATACGTTTGTCGTCAATATAATTTTCTCCAATTTTCAAGCCTGGAGCGGTTATTGTTTCCCCTACAGAAAACAGACTGTTTACAATGATATAATAATTCACGGCCTTAACCGCGTTTTCTGTCTTAATACTAACTACATACTTTTTCATAACTTCAAATTTTAAATGTTCTATAATAGAGGGTACCGGCGGGAATGATCCGCCGTTTTGGCCTGATTACCTTTGCACCCTATAATTTTTAAAATATATTATAATGCCGCCATCATAGCCACGGCCGCGTTAACGGTTTTAGCCTGGTCCATATTGGTAATAACCGGCGTATGTTCCTGAACAAATTTCTTTTGTTCAGTGCTCAACGCTGCAAAATTAGCCGCGAACGCCGCACAAAAAGCTTCAGCTTTTTCGTGTTCATTCTTCGCGACGGCCTGGATCTCCAGGCGCAAAGGTGCGCGCATACTTTTAGGGAATTTATCCACGGCGTGGAATAATACCGTTTCATACTCAAAAGATTCCCAAGTACGGTTAAGGTATGATAAACGGGAATGTTCATTCTCTTTGCCGCCGCCTACAGTGTAAACATGATGGCAAAAACAATTTTTCGTGTAGGTGGTATTACAGTAAAAATAAATATGTTCGCCGTTAACTGTAAACTCAAAAGTTTTTCTATTATATATTTTTGTTGCCATGATTTTCTAAATTTTAAAATGTTCTTATAATAGGGACCGCCGGAACGGTCCCCGTTTATAACTTACTACTGGATATTACAATCTAATTTCCTCCAATTTGCCAAGGTCGAAAATTGCAATTTGTTCATTTGCACGGCCGGCCTCAATAGCTTCAGCGCGATCCTGGAAAATTACTGTAGCATCATAATAATACAATCCAGATTCCGAATCATACCAGCCGCCGAACGCCAAAGTGCGGCCGTTTAAATTGCCTGAAGCCTGGAGCTCTTCGATAACATTTGCAACCTTTGCCAAACCTTCAGCGCCGAAGCTGTTTTGTGTGCGCTTCAGTGCAACCGCGAAGCCGGTTGTAACTGGCTGCAAAGTTGCAGCATTGACGGTAAAACCTTCTGGATTTAAAGCTGCAAATGCAACAATACTTGAGATAACCAAATTCTTTTTCATAACTTTATTTTTTTAAATGTTTATTATTTGTTTCTTGTTTACGTTTGCAAAGGTAATAAATTTATTTGTTCCGTACAAATATTTTTCGCAAAAAGTTTATGTTTTCCTTTATTTTTAACCTTTGTGTACAAATAAACGCCTTAAATTTACATATATTTGCAAATAAACTTATTTATTACGTGTGTTTTACCCGTTTGCCCTGGATCATTTCTTATTATATAGTATACATTATTATATATAGGGGAAATAAAACGGTGCACTCCTTCTCAGGAACGGAAGGAGGCTGCATCTAGTGGGTGCACCTGGCATCTAGTGGGTGCACTCCTTCT
>ERZ1034669.75-NODE-75-length-47663-cov-38.286738_pt1 | contig 47663 bp, 36 predicted proteins | sample MGYA00520705_ERZ1034669 | MGnify/ENA primary metagenome ERZ1034669 (study PRJEB33766, sample SAMN09781766) | gut metagenome | biome: gut microbiome | host: Homo sapiens | place: Madagascar | study: EMG produced TPA metagenomics assembly of the PRJNA485056 data set... | reverse complement strand
TCGTTTGTAAATCCCATGTGAACCGTTGGAAACACTGGACTCCATCGGCGTGTCGAAACTTGACAAAATAACGTGTTCCGCACTCATTGGCAGTTGAATTGATACAGTGCCCAGCCTTTCGCATCGGAAGACATGCCCGAATAATCCTGAATCTTCTTCATCGTGCCGTCGTTCGCATATTTGTCGATCAGCTGCTGGTCGTGGAACGTGTCGTACTGCTGCTTGAATGTAAACATCTGCAAACTCGGCGCCTGGGCACCCATGCTGAGGAAGTACGCATCGCCATCTTCGCTCAACGGACAAACGGTGTTCGTCAATTCCCTGCCGTCGCCCGAAGCGAACGCACGTTCCGTCTGTCCGTAAATCGCACCATTCTTCTCGGCCTTCGGATTGTAAATGGGGAACAGCATATCCGCGCCATACATCGCAGTGGCATACATGGAGCCGTTCAACGGATCGGAGACCACGACCGAATCGGTGCCGGTCTCCCCCACCATCTTCCTAAGAATCCGCTCCTTCGTGGAAGTGAGCTGCTCATCCGGCTGCGAATCGTCGATCGTCATATTCGAGTAAACGGCATCGGACAGACCGGAACGGACGGCATTGCCGAATTGGCAGGAAACGACAAGCGCCGCAAGCACGATAACCGCAACGATTTTCGTCACGTCCGGCAAACGGCTGGAACGCAGCAGAACGACCGCCGCGAAGACGATCAGCGACACCACGCTGAACGGAATCATGGTGAGCGGCCGGGTTTCGGCGCGATACCAAGCGGCGGCAACGATATTGGGGAACCATCCGGTCAAAGCGGTCGAGCAAACATAGACCAGGCCGACCAGGAAGAAGACCAATGCGATGGCGATCGCGTCACGACGAAGACGGGATGCCTCGGAATGCGGGGTATGACGGACGGTGGAAATACGACGATTCCCGTGTCCGGCGGAAGTAACCGAATCCGACTCGGCCGCGACGCCGACGGGAACCGTTTCGGAAACGGTGAATTGCTCCTGCGATCGCTTCGCCACGGCATCGGTTGTACAGGCGTGCGCGGAATCGGCGGAAACGAATATTTGCGGACGGACGATTGCGACGACGGTGACGGCCAGCGCGACCAGGACGATCACTGCCATGAACCAGCCCTGCACGCCGGCGATATTGTCGGTGAAATAGATTCTCAACGCTTCAGGCACCGTGCGATTCGGTACGAAGGTATGGAACCAGCTGGCGGGGTTGAAATAGCGGTCCGATTGATAGCTGGACATCATGTACGCAAGGAACGCGCCCGCGCCGAGCACCACCACAATTGCAAGGCCCGCGATGGCCTTCCATGGCAGGCGGGTCAATACGAAGGGGGCCATAAGCAGCAGCCAGGTGAAGACGATGCGCGGATGGGCGAACATGCAGATGCCGGCTACGGCAAGGAACAGCAGACTCCATTTGACGAGATGCTCGCGAGCGGCGATCGCGTCAAGCAGCCGAAGTGTGGTGTACAGCCAGAACGGCAGAAGCGTAGTGGCCAAACCGAAAGCGATCAGCGGGCCGGAAGCCAGCATTTGGAAGGGGTGGCAGGCGGACGCGACAGCCAATGAAGGGATGATGAGCGCGAGTACCGCGGGAAGCAGTGACGTTGCGATCGCACGGGCGGAAACGTTGGAATGCGGGGAATGCTGCGATGCCGCCGCCTGGCGTGCGGATGCGGAGCGTGCGAATCGCACGGCACTGTCCGAATCCGACAGGCGCCTCGTGAAATAGGAGGCGTACAGCTGGATCGAAATCGGCCATATCAGACCGGAAGTGGCCAGCCAGACCGTGTTGAACGCCGCGTAGATCGACAGGTTGACGCCGAACAGCCCGGCAAGTTTGATCAAACCAGCCGCAAGCAGATGGAACAACGGCGGATAGTATTCGTCGTTCGGCCACAAATGGGTGGCGGCGCCGATACCCTCGTCAAGGATCTTGCGAATGAAGTAGTAGTGCGCGGGCGCATCGATCTCATGCAACGGATTCGTCCAAGCGGCGGCGCCACGCGGGAACCAGGCCCATACGATCGCGGCAGCGAGCGCGACGCCGATGACGGAGCAGACGAGCCGTGCGATATGAGGCAGACGGGAGACAGCGGAAACGTCGGAATCTGCGGAATCTGCGGAATCTGCGGCGATGCCGGAATCAACGGAACCGATTATGACATCGTCGACCTTGTTTGCGCCGTGCCGCTCCGCGCCGTAGTTTTTCCTGTCGTGCTGCTTTGTGCTGTGCTGCTTCATCGCAATCCATCGTAGCCGAAACCGCGATTCCAGGCGCGTTACTGCCCGTATCCAGCCTTCGATTTTCAGGAAGTATTCAGACTTCACACAGAGGTATAACAGTGTTGCGCAAGAAAACAATCACGTTGGATGGGCAGGATGATTGCACGGGGCGCATTGCGCTGTAAGCGTACCTCGCTGTCGTTGCTTGACGGTGCGCCCCGGCCAACGCTGGCGTCGGCAAGCGCCGTCGCATAACTACAGAGAACTGGAGAAGTACCGCATGTTCGTTCTCAAGAACGCATGGGCTGCGCTCGGTCGCGTCAAGTGGCGCACCGCGTTGACAGCCTTGCTTGCACTGCTGGTGTCGTTCTCGGCCGCCGTGGATCTGGCGGTCCTGAGGGCAGACGATACCGCGAATAACGAAACATACCAATCGCAGAAGGCGTCGGCGATGATCCGGCCAAGCGCGAAGACCATGGCGAAACATGATGGCGCGGACTCCAGCTATACCGCGAATTACATGACGTGGGAGCTGTACAGCAAGTACGCGGAAGCCGTGCAGAAGAACAATGTGACGTTCGATTACACCCTAGCTACGTCCGTGCCGGTGCGCGCCAGCAAGTCGCTGCAGGCGATCGCTGCGAAAAGCGACACCAGCGAGGACAAAACCGGCGGCGATCTGACGCTGCAGGCCTTCTATACTGCCGAAGCCGCGAAAGTCAACGATTACGGCACATTCAAGGTGGTCAAGGGCAAGAACCTGAGCTACAAGACGGAAAACGACGGGGTGCTGGTCTCGCAGTCGCTGGCCAAGAAGAACAACCTCAAAGTGGGAAGCAAGGTGACCGTCGGCAATCCGACGAAGGCTTCCACGACCTACAAGGCCACCGTGCGCGGCATCTACGAATACACCGATGACGCGCCTGCCGGATACGGTTCCGACGCGAAGTACGCGAAGGACAACCGCGAGAATGTGGTGTACACGACGTACATCAATTTCGCGAAGGACGGATTGGACACGACCGACGCCAAGGGCTGGGGCATCCCCGACCTCAACATCATCTTCACGCTGACCAACCCGGCCACGTACAACAAGTTCGTGCGCCTGGTGAAGAAGGCCAAGCTGGACACGTCAAAGTACACGATCTCCTCGCCGTCGCTCGACGCATACAAGAAGCGCATCGCGCCGCTGGATTCCGCCGCCGCCTCGGCACGCGTGATCCTGCTGGTGGCCGTGATCGTCGGCGGTCTCGCACTGCTGGCGCTGGTGCTGTGGGCCGCGATCGCCGGCCGCCGTGACGAAATCGGCATGGCGATGATTTCGGGCGTCACCAAGGGCCGCTTGGGATGGCAGTTTATGCTGGAGACGTTCATGATGACCGTTCCGGGTTGGATCATCGGTCTGGTCGCCGGCGCGCTGCTGGCCAAACCGATCGGCACCGCATGGGCCGGAGGACAGGCCGTGGCCATCACGTCCGCGTCCGTGTGGAACGTGATCTGGTACGGGCTGGGCGCATGCCTGGTATTGGGCATCATCGCGTTCATGCGCGTGGGATTCTTCGATTTGAGCCAATTGTTCGCAAGCCGTTCCGACAAGCCGGTTGATATGACCGGAACGGATGCGGCCGAAACGACGAACCGTACGGAGGTGGACGCATGAGCGACAAGGACGTGAAGGATACCGAGAACGAGACGTTGACGTCGGCTGACGGCGTTGACGGAAACGACGCTTCCGTATCGATCGATTCGATCGAAGCGGTCGATTTCGCGGTGGTGTATGACGATACGGACGATGCCGGCGATACAGCGAATGGCGATACGGCAGATCATGCTACGTCCGGCACCGCGGAATCGCAGGAAGCCACGGCGGACAAGGAAGATGCGGAAGGCATCGCCACGGAAGACAGCGTGGCCAGCGACAACGCGAACCGCGTGAACGAGACGCTCGCGCTGGGTACGACCGACGACAAGACGCCGCTTGCCGGTCGCGAAAGCGTGAAGGCGGATTCTGCGACGAGCGTGTCGTCCCAGATCGATCGGGAGATCAAGCATCGCCGCAAGAAGGATGCGTTCTTCTTCAAGGCGAATCCGACGTTCGCGCTCGACCATGTGACGGTGAATGACCGCAAGACCGGCCGCAACGTGCTTGACGACGTCTCCCTGGCGTTCCATGCCGGCGCGACCTACGCGGTGCTGGTGGACGCCGATGATGCCGAACAGCATCAGGCGCTGCTGGCCACCATGGTCGGCATGATGCGGACGACCAGCGGCAACGTGATGCACAAAAGCACGAATATCGCCGACGTGGAGCCGCTGGACGTGCTCGGACACCGCATCGGTTTCATTCCGCAGCGCTTCTCGGTGCGCGGGGATCTTGACGCGGAAAGCAACGTGCTGTATGCGATGGACGCGTCGAACCGCAACTTCCTTCAACCGAAGCCGGTGATCGCACGCGAGCTGCTCAAGCGCGTGGGATTCGAAGAGGTGACGTCTGGCATGCCAGTCGGCAAGCTGAGCGAATTGGATCAGCGCCGTGTGGCTATCGCCCGAGCGTTGAGCTGCGAGGCCGAGGTGATCATCGCCGACGAGCCGACCGCTGGATTGAACCGTGACGACGCCGCCGTGGTGCTGGGGCTGCTGAAGAAGGCCAAGCGCGATGAGGATCGTAAGCGTGCGATTATTGTGGTGACCGATAATCCGGAGGTCGCCGATCAGATGGAACATTGCGCGGAGCTTGAGTAGCGAGCGGCGTTTTGCGAAGCAGAAAGCCTTGCGGACTGGTGTTGCATGCCAGTCCGCAAGGCTTTTTTCGTGCTGGTTCGTTCCGGTTCATTCTGGGCGCATGTCATATGCGCTATGTGTGGCAGATTCTTTCATCTTTGGAATCTCAAAACCGCTATGTGTGGCAGGTTGTTTGACGCATCGTGAGTTAGAGGGGCGGTTTTATGCCCCCTAATGTATGGCGGGAAAGAGAAGTGCCACAGATAGCGGCTTTCACTTTTCCATAGATGGAGAATCTGCCACAGATAGCGGTTTTCAGTGCGCAAAACTCGGGCGGCGGCCAGGCTTCGAGGAATTTTCGGGTGTATCTCGCTTATGAATGGCGGATTTTTCCGCTCGACGCGTGCTATCTCGCTTATAGATGGCGGATGGTTTTGCCGCATGAGACTTAGAGGGGATTGAACTTGCCCCCTAACACCTAGTCTTTCTGAGACACCCGCCATTCATAAGCGAGATAGCATCCGGCAGACACCGAAATCCGCCATTCATAAGCGAGATAAGTAGGTTCGCTACTCGGCGATGCGCATGTGGTACTGCTCGGCGAGCGGTTTGACGTCGAGGACGCCGTAGCGTTCCAGAAGGCGCAGCCATTCGCGCTTGTTGCTTTCGCCGAAACGGGCGGCCTTGCGCGTGTAGGCTTCGGCGGTCAGGAACTTCGGCGGAATCGACTTGCTGTTGTACTTGTCCGCCACCATGACGACCTCCTGCTCGAGGTTCATCGGCACGTAGTCTGCCGGGGGCAACGGCAATCCCTGCGATTCCACGGTTTCGCGGGTGAGGCCCACACCTGTGTGGTTGCGTGCGAACTGGGCGATCGATTCGTCAACGCCCTCGTTCAGCAAGTATCCGTAGCCTTTGAGCCCGTGCTGAACATAGTGCGGACCGTCGAATTTGAGCGGTTCGCCGTCGGAACCGTCCTGCTTGAGCAGGAAATACGTGCCGATGTCGTGCAGCAAACCGCCAATGACCACCAGATGCTCGTCGATGAGCCGCGGCGGAACGGTACCTCCGGTCAGCCCTTCCGTGGACGGCACCGCAGGCATGTGCAACATGCCGAGCGATTCCTCGCCGGTATTGTCTTTCGTCAGTTCCAGTCCGAAGTCGCCGGTTTTTTCGGGAGCGTCCGTCGGCAGGGTGCAGCGGCGGGTGAACAGTGCATTCTGCCGGCGGGCCATGCGGCGGGCGATGTCGGCCACGACCACACAATGGCCGTGGATGAGGTCGTATGCGGCTTGCGATTGCGCGATTTTGCGATGTAGCTCGTCCACTTGCGCAAGAGTGGGGATATAGCCGGTCGTCGGCTTGTTCGATTCGGTTGTTTCGTTCGATTCGTTCGTCATACGCCCATCTTAGGCACGTTCCATCACGCCCAGCATACGGTTCCTGACGCAGTTTCCAAAACGGTTCCCAACAGCCGAAGGGATTCATACACCACGCCAGATAAATCCCGGAACGGACACGGATTCAACGGTTTCTCCGTCTTGTCAACGATGTTCCAAGGAATGCCGCCTTAAAACGAGCATTCATCAGCTGCACGCAGCGGACGGCACGATACGCGGGGACGTTATGTGCGGAAAATCAGATGGAACGGACGCGGAATTCGCCGGTGCGGTTGGAGGCCACGATCATCTGGTCGTTGTTCAGACGGGTCCAGCCGTCCTCGGCACGCTGGTCGAAGCCGGAGCTGGCCACGACCACACCCTTGGGCTGGCCGGCGGCAAGATCGGCCTCGGAATCGCCGAGCGCACGGTAGCGCAGCACACGGTAGTCGCGAGCCTGCTCGCCACGGCCGTACTGGTCGTAGATTTCGACGATGCGCTTGGAAGTGACCTCACGACCGGCCGCGCACAGAGCGATGAACTGGTCCTGGCTTTGGATCATGCAGTTGTAGCTGGACTTCGGATAGCTTTTGCGCAGCTCGCGCACGGCCTGGGCCACCGCCTCGTCGAGCGCGAAGCCGAAACCGATGTACTGCAGGATGACCGCGAAGAAGATGGCGGAATCGGAACGGCCGCCGGTGGACTGCACCAGGCTCGGGTCGACCGGGAACGAACGGTTGGTGATGATGTTGCGACCCTGGTCGTCGGAGATGTCGCCGTTGTGGATGAAGCTCAGTCCGTTGGCGAAGAACGGCTGCTGGTTCTCCAGGATCAGCGGCAGGTTCGAGCTGGCAAGACGCAGGTGCCACAGGCCACCGCGGGCCGGGGTGTTGGCGAGCTCGTCGAAGATGGGATCGTGACGGGCCGCGACCGTGTTCTTGTAGATGGCGGTGCCGGTTTCCGGAGTCGGTGCACCGCCGTCACGACGGTATGGCGATTCCTCCGGAACCGTGACCAGCGCAGCGCCCCATCCATCGTTGTGGATTTCGCTGAGATTACGGAATTCACACACGGTCTGCATACCGAGCACACCGTTGAGAGTGGTGTTGCTGCCTGCCGTCGCGAATCCAAGTAATCTGCACATGGTTGATTACTCTACCGACGGCAGGTTTCGACGCGCGTACGCCGTTATCGGAGTTGCTTATAGCCCGCGATTCACACGCGCTTCAGGCGCGGCGGACGCTCGGTGGCGAGGAACAGCGGCTGGATTTCGATCAGCGGATTGTAGGGAGCGAGTCCGAACCATTTGACCGGAGAGCCGGCCAAATGACGAATCGCGTACTTGATCTGCAGTGAGATCGCGCCCTTCTGGGACACCTTCGACTCGGGCATCAACGCCTTGTGAATCAGCACGTAGCGGATAGGCCCGATGTTCGGATCGGCGTCCAGCTTCGGGTAGCGGGTGGTCTGCTTGGGCAGATCGCCGGACTTCGACAGATCATTCATGATCTGGTGGATGTATGCAGGAATCGACTGCGACACCTTGAAGCCCAAGCGAATACGCACGCGGAACAGGAAGTCCGTGCCGAAATTCTCCACCGAATACTCGCGCGTGAACGGGTTGTCGGACGTTTCCACCGACACCGCCCACCATGCGCGGGCGCGCTTCGGATGGTCCGCGAAAATCGAGAAGAAGATGTCGGTATCGACACGCTTCATTTCCGGATCGGACGTCAGATAGACGATGTTGTCCGCGAAATACGGAATCGAATCGTCCTCATGAAGCTGCTTCAGAACCGGCACGCAATCGACGGGCTGCATATGCCGGCGTTGTGCGCGTTCCAGCTTCGTGCCTTCGTTCCACGTGTACATAATCAGCAGAATCGCCAATGTCAGCAGCATGGTGAACCAGCCACCGTGCAGGAACTTCGCCATCGAAGCGAAGAAGAACAGGAACTGGATGGCCAGGAACACCACTGTGAACACGACCGCGCCGACGCGCTTGCCATCGTGCCAAATGTAGACGGCCAGCAGAATCGTCGTGGTGATCATCGTGACGGTCAATGCCAGGCCGTACGCGGCGGAAATATGCTCCGAATCGCGGAACATCGCCAAAACCAGCAGGGTGGAGACGCACAGCACGGCGTTGACCACCGGAATGTACAGCTGGCCGCGGGTACGAGCCGGATAGCGCACCTGCAGGTGGGGCATCCAGTTGAGTCGCGTCGCTTCGGAAACCATGGTGTAGGCGCCGGTGATCAACGCCTGCGAAGCGATCACGCCGGCGCACACGGACAGCAGCACCGCCACGTAACGTACGGACGGGGTCATCATTTCGAAGAACGGATTGAGGCCGTGCATGTGGTTGTACGCGGTGTCGTCCCAATGGTTGAGCATCCACGCGCCCTGGCCGAAATAGCAGAACACAAGGGCGATCTTGATGAACGGCCACGTGAAGTAGATGTTGCCGCGGCCGACGTGGCCCATGTCGGAATACAGCGCTTCGGCGCCGGTGGTGGACAGGAACACGGTGCCCATGACGGCGAGGCCTGCCGCATTGTGGTGGCTGAAGAGGAACTCCACGCCGTACACCGGATTCAGCGCTTCAAGCACGCTCCAATCGGAGCTCAGGTTCACCAAGCCGACGACGGCGAGGAACGAGAACCAGATCATGACCACCGTGCCGAACGTGCGGCCGATGCGTTCGGTACCGCGCGACTGCACTGCGAACAGGCAGACGATGATCACAATGGTGATCATCAGCGTCAGTTCTTTGTTTTCGCTCATGATCGGTTCCAGCAGCGGCAGTGTTTCCAAGCCTTCCACTGCCGAGCTGATCGAGACGGCCGGCGTAAGCACGGAATCGGCGAGGAACGCGGCGCCGCCCAGCATGGCCGGAATCGCAAGCCATGCCCCATATTTGCGGATCAGCGAATACAGTGCGAAGATGCCGCCTTCGCCGTTGTTGTCGATGCGCATGGCGATGAACACGTATTTGACGGTGGTGATCAGCGTGATCGACCAGAAGACCAGCGACAGGATGCCCAGCACCGCGGCGCGATCCGTATGCGCCAAACCGCCCTGGCCGTTGAGGAACGTCTGCATGGTGTACAGCGGCGAGGTACCGATGTCGCCGTATACCACGCCAAGCGCCACGATGGCCATGGCCGGCGTGATCTTGTCCGGGCCGGACTGGAGACGGCTCCACCAGCGGCCGATGCGGCCCTTGCTGGCGGCCTCGTCAAGTTTCGCGGCTTCCTGCTGCTGCGCCTCGTGCTCCTTGATGAGCGTCTGGCGCTCCTCCTTGGTCAGGACCTTGTGCGAGACCTTTGGCGCCTGCGTGTACGTCGCTGCGTGAAGCAGCGGCTGTTCTTCTTCGTTCGGCTCGTTAGCCATAACGCTTCCTCCAAGTGGCGGGCCTTCCAACCCGCTCCCCAAAATAAAACGCAAGGTGTGACACTAGGAGCTTGGCAAACCATTGTCAAATCTTCACACGTGATTCGGCACGTCACGCATGAAATTCACATATGCTTGATCGTTTGTATTTTGCTTATTTTCTGGCGATTACGCAACTGTTACGTTGAGGCCCATGCGACCGTCACGGAACCGCCACGGGATTACCGCGAAATCGCCATTCTTTTTAGATGCCGTACACTTCGCGCGTCGTTTCACGCGTGGCTTTGGCGATTTCAGCCAACGGTCTGTCAAGATAGTCGGCGAGCGCCTGCAGGGTGTACGGGATCATATACGGCGCGTTGGTGCGGCCGCGGTAGGGCATCGGACTTAAGTAGGGGGCATCGGTTTCGACCATGACGTGGCTCATGCCGACGAGTTTCGCCGATTCGCGGATTCCGTCGTTGCCTTTGTAGCTGGATGTGCCGGAAAGGCTGAGATACCAACCGTTTTCGCGGGCGATTTCGCCCATTTCGGCGTCGCCGGAGTAGCTGTGGAACACGGTACGTTCGGGGGCTCCGTCGGCGAGCAACGTTTCGATGACTTCCTTGTGCGAGTCGCGGTCATGGATTTGCATGGGCAGGTTGAGTTCCTTGGCGAGCGCGACGTGCGCGCGGAACGCCTCGCGTTGCAGTTCCTTGGCGCCTTCGCCGGTGCGGAACAGGTCCATGCCGGTTTCTCCGATGGCGACGACCTGGTTGGGGTAGGTGGTGGCGAGGCGGTGCACTTCGGCCATGGCTTCGTCGAAGGGGATGTCGTGCCAGGGCTTGTATTTGATGGGCAGGCCGTCGGGGCCGGGTGCGCCGCGGTGGCCGTGCAGCACGGCTTCGTTGGGGTGTATGGCGATTGCGGCGTGCACGGTTCCGGGATGCTCGCGGGCCATGTCGATGGCGGTCATGAGGTTGGGCAGCTCGCAACCGCAGTCGATTACGCCTTCGACGCCGACTTTCTGGGCTTGTTCCAGCAGTTCGTCGACGCTGTAGACGGGTACTTCGCCTTGGCCTTTTTCCATGGCTTCGTGACTCATGGCTTGGGAGAAGGGCACGACGGATGCGACGTGGGTGTGGTTGTCGATGACGTGCGCGTCTTCGGGCAGCGGCTGTGGGGCCGGGGCCCAATTGCGATTGCGGTGGTGTTTGCTCATGGTTTCCAGACTACGCTCGCCGTGCCATCTTCGCTTTATACGGCTTCCGTTATTTGAATCATTCGATCGCGATGCCGACGAACGTCGCCACATGAGAACCGCATAATCGCGCATAATCGTATATGTGTCGTTATTGCCAATCGCAATCGTCATTCGTTATTCATTATTCACGAAGGAATCCGTAGGAGCATCATGAGCATCGACACTCAAGCTTATCTGTTCGTGCATTTCATCGGCGAAGAGCGCAATCCCACCGACGAACAGCTGTACTTCGCGCCAAGCGGGAATCGTCAGCGTGGTCATCGGGAAATCGGAATCGATGACATCGCCGTCATACCACGCGCCAGCCATTCGTGCCACGTCGGCGGCTCCGGCATAGAAATAGGCGACGCGCCCGCGCATCGACGCCGAAATCGCCAAGCGGCCGTGGTTCATCGGCGAATAGTTGTGGAATTTCGCCGATTTCGCGACCTTTCAAGGCATCATTCGCGTGGAAGGCAACCGCAAGGGCATTCTGACTCGCGACCGCCAGCCCAAGATGGCCGCGCATTGGCTGCGCGACCGTTGGGCCGGCATTCCGGACTACGGCTATAAGGGGCTATAAGGAACTACAAGGAGCTAAAAAGCCTGGGCCGGCGTCCACCGGCTCAGGCTTTGGCATTCAGGCCTGTGATTGCCCGGACTACGGCCATTCAGACCTTGATCATCGCGTACTGCGATTCGTACAACCGATAGTACGCGCCACGACGTGCAAGCAGCTCGGCATGGCTTCCCCGTTCGACGATCTGCCCATGATCGATGTAGCAGATCTCGTCCGCGTTCTCGATGGTAGACAGGCGGTGCGCGATGATGAAGCTTGTACGCCCCTTGAGCAGATGGTTCAGGCCGGCCTGCAGCGCCTCCTCGGTACGCGTGTCGATGTTCGACGTGGCTTCGTCGAGGATCAGGATGCGCGGATCGGCGAGCAGCACGCGCGCGAAGGCGATGAGCTGGCGCTGGCCCGCGGACAGGGTCGATCCGCGCTCCTCCACCACCGTGTCGTAGCCGTCGGGCAAGTCCATGATGAACTCGTGCGCATGCACGGCCTTGGCCGCGGCTTCGATCTCCTCGTCGGTCGCGTCCAGCTTGCCGTAGCGGATGTTCTCGCGAACGTTGCCGGAGAAGATGAACGTGTCCTGCAGCATGACGCCCATCTGCCGGCGCAGGCTTTCCAACGTCACGGAACGCACGTCGTGCCCGTCGATCGCCACCGATCCCTCCGAAACGTCGTAGAAACGCGACAGCAGGCTGACGATCGTCGTCTTGCCTGCGCCCGTGGGGCCGACCAACGCGATCGTCTTGCCTGGATCGACGTGCAGGTCGACCAGGTTGAGGATGTTGCGGCCGTCCGGCTCGTAGCGGAAGACCACGTCGTTGAAATCGACGCGGCCTTCGACCTGCGGCAACGCGACGGCATCGGGCGCGTCGGTGATCTCCGGCTTGACGTCAAGCGTTTCGAAGATGCGTTCCAAATACGCGGAGCAGGTGATGAGCTGGTTGTAGAAATTGCCGATGCTGATGACCGGATTCCAGAAATTGTTCGCGTAGCCAACGAACGCGATGAGCACGCCCGTGGTCACGTTCACCGCGCCGAAGCCGGTGACGCCCACATAGTAGATGAACGCGATCGTCATGACGGAAATGGTCTGGATGCCAGGCCACATGAGCGCCTGGATATGCACGGTGCGCATCCACGCGGAGCGCACGGCCCCCTGCTGTTCCTGGAACGTGCGGAACTGCGCCGCTTCGCGTGCGAACGTCTGCGTGGTCTTCACACCGGCGATCGATTCATGGATAAACGCGTTGAGGTTGCTTTGCTTGTTGGACAGCACTTGGTAGGCGCGACGCTGGAAATGCTGCAATACCAGCACCCATGCGATGAGCAGCGGGAACAATGCGAGGCTGTACAATGCGAGCCGCCAGTCCACGACGAACATGACCACCAACGTGATGAGGAACGTGAGCACGTCGGAAATCACGTTGACCAGACCGGAGCTCAACGTGTCCGAAAGCGTGTTCACATAGTTGACCACGCGGATGAGAATCTTGCCGTGCGGACGCGAATCGAAATAGCTGAACGGCAATGTCTGGATGTGCGTGAACAGGTCGCGGCGCATGTCCTTGAGCATGAGCTGGCCGACGCGCGTGATCTCCACCGTACGGTAGCGCAGTCCGAGCTCGTAGATGACGATGAGCGCCGCCAGCAGCACCACCAGCCCGCCGAGCAGCGCGAGGTTCTTCGTTGGAATGGCGTTGTCAATCATGATTTTCGTCAAATACGGTTCCACGACGTTGATGCAGCCCATCGCCGCCACGACGATGAGAATGCGCACCACGCGGGCCTTGTACGGTTTCAGATAGACGCCGACGCGGGCGATGTCGCGCAGGTTGATCTTCTCCTCAAGATCCTCGTCATCACGGAAAGTGTTGCGTTGTGCCATGATGTCCTCCTTCCCGCCTTACGCTTCGAATCCCTGCGCGCGGCCGGCCTGCGCGCCCAACTGTTTGCTGTAGATCTGCCAGTACCGGCCATGCGCGGCCACCAGTTCGTTGTGCGTGCCGCGCTCCACAATGCGTCCGTGCTCCAGCACGAGGATCAGGTCGGAATCCTTGACCGACGAAATGCGGTGCGCGATCGTGACAATCGTCTTCTTCTCGTCCATCTCCTGCAGGTGCTGCTGAATCTCCGCCTCCGTCTCCATGTCGACGGCGCTGGTCGTATCGTCCATGATGAGAATCGATGGATTGTCGGCAAGCGCGCGGGCCAAGCTCAACCGCTGTTTCTGCCCGCCGGACAGGCCGACGCCGCGTTCGCCGACGACGGTATCGTAGCCGTCCGGCATGCTGCGGATGAAATTGTCGGCGCCTGCGATGGCGGCCATGCGGCGTACGTACTGTTCGTCGTAGCCGCGCGGTCCGCGTTCGGCGTCGGCCGGCGCATCAGCGGGGCCGTTGGCCGGCACGTCCTCCCGATTGCCCGCGCCGAAGCTGATGTTGCTGCCGATCGTGTCGGAGAACAGGAACGTGTCCTGCGCGACGACGCAGACCTGCGATCGCAATGTGGCGAGCGGCCAATCGCACGCGTTGACGCCGTCGATAAGCACACGGCCGGCAGTCGGGTCGTAGAAGCGGGAAATGAGGTTGACGAGCGTCGATTTGCCGGCGCCGGTTTCGCCGAGGATGCCGAGTTTCGCGCCGGCGGGGACATGGAAATCGATGTCGCTAAGCACGGGGGTGTCCGGATCGTCGGGGAATGCGAAGTCGACGTGCTGGAAGTCGATGGTTCCCGCGATTTTAACCGGTTCCTCGGTTTCGGCGGAAACGTGCTTCTCCCGGATGCGCGATTCGGCGGTGAGCAGTTTACGGATTTTGATGCATGCCGCGTTGAACCGCTGCCAGTCGTTGGTGAGCCATCCGGATTGGCGGATCGGGCTGTCGAGCATCCACAGGTATGAGTTGAACGCCACGAGGTTGCCGAGGGTCATATAGCCTTCGATGACGAGGAACCCGCCGAGGCCGAGCGTGATGAGCTGCAGGGAGAAGCCGAGGCCGTCGAGCCAGGGCATGTATTTGCGGCTGTTGTAGGCCTGGTCCATGTTGCGCTGCATGTAATCGTCATTGCGCTTGTCGAATTTTTCGGTTTCGTACGATTCGCGCACGAACGCCTTGACCACGCGGTTGCCTTCGATGTTCTCCTCGACCATCGAGTTCATTTCGGCGAGCGAATTGCGGATGGCGAAGAACAGCGGCCGCGCATGCTTCGACAATCCTCTTGTCAGAATGAACAGTGGCGGAGTGACGCAGGCGAGCGCGAGCGCGAGCCGCCAATTGATCGAGAACATCATGGCGAGCGCGCCGACGAACATGACCACGCAGTCGAGCGCCTGCAGCGTCACCCAGCTGAGGGCGTGTCGGATGGCGTCGGTGTCGGAGGTCATGCGGCTCATGATGTCGCCGGTACGGGTGTGGTTGAAGTAGGTGAAGTCGAGTTCGTGAAGCTTTTCGAATTCGTCGCTCACGAGACGGTAGATGGAGTTCTGTCCGAAGCGTTCCATCCACATCTGGCAGCCGTAGCGGGAGCCGACACGCACGATGGTGAAGACGACCATCGCCACGCATAGGCGGGTCAGTTCGCTCACATGGCCTTGCGTGATGACGCGGTCCACGATGAGGCCCGACAGCAGCGGGATGATGAGCGCCATCGCGTTGTTCAGGCAGAACAGCGCGAACGCGCCACCCACGCGCGGCAGGTCGGGTTTGCAGTACGGCAGAATCCATTTGAGGTTGCCTGCTTGCTTGTTGCGATTGGGGTCGACGTACATGCGCACCGTTTCCTTCGAATTGGTTGATCGAAAAGCTGGTTTTGTGCGGAAAGCTACGTAGCGTCATACTAGCCGCGAACCGGTACGATTCGGGTGGTGCCGCGTTGCATCGGTTTCGGCCGGTAATCGTGCGCTTTTCTGCTCAAAACGACGCGGAACGGGCTGTTTGCGTCGGTTCCAGCTGAAATCCAGCACCACTTCTGCCCAAAACAACGCAGAGCAGGCCGTCACCGTCGAAACCAACAGACAAATCGCCTTTCGTCTGTCCAAAGCAACGCGGAATAAGGTGGTTTGCGGGAAGAAACAGCAGTATGCAAGCCAGCAAAGGACCGCCGGCAAGGGCCACCGAAGGTCACCCAACGCCTATCTCGCTTATAGATGGCGCCCCCATACAAAGAACAAGGGGTTAGAGGGGATTATCCATACCCTCTAACCCCTATTTCGGCAAATCATCCGCCACCTATAAGCGAGATAGCGTATGTCAGACCCGCAAATCCGCCACCTATAAGCGAGATATACGCCCAAACCGCATTCCCGGTCGCGTTTTCAGCGGCGGACCATCTCCTCTTCGATCTGCTCGAGCGACTTGCCCTTGGTTTCGGGCACGAAGCGCAGCACGAACGGGATGGACAGCGCAGAGAACACACAGAAGATGGCGAACGGGCCGCCAACATTGTTGCCGAACGCGGCGAGCAGCATCAGGAAGAACTGGGAGACCACGAAGTTGCCAAGCCAGTTGGCCGCGGAGCCGAAGGAGCTGCCAATGCCGCGCACGCTCAGCGGGAAGACCTCGCCGATCAGCACCCACGCGATTGGCCCCCAGGACAGCGCGAAGCCGAGAATATAGACGGCGATCAGCACCATGGTCGGCACGGCGAGCGTGGCCACATCGCCGGTGAAGTTGAGCACGGCGAGCACCGCAAGGGATGCGGTCATGGTCACCGAGCCGAAGATCAGCAGCGTTTTGCGCGGGAATTTGTCCATAATGAAGGTGGCTGCGATGGTGGCCACGAAATTGACCACGCCGATGCCGACCGACACCCAGATGGCGTCATTTTCGGGGAATCCGAAGCCCTTGATGAACACCTGCGGCAGGAAGTAGATCACGGAATTGATGCCGACGAGCTGCTGGAACAGCATGATGCCGACCGCGGCGACGAGCGCCGGACGGGCGATGCGGAACAGTTCGCGCACACCACCCTTGGTGTTCTGCGCGGCCACGGCTTTGATTTCGTCGAGCTCAAGCTGCACCTGGGTTTGATCGACATCTTTGCGGATAAGAGTGAGCACCTTGAACGCCTCGCGTTCCTTGCCTTTGCTCACCAGATAACGGGGCGATTCCGGCAGCAGCAGACCGCCGATCAGCAGCAGCGCAGCCGGGATGAGCGCCGAGCCGAGCATCCACCTCCAATCGCGGACACCGGCGATATTGTGGCCGAGGAATCCAAGATTGGACGCGTATGCCAGCAGAATACCGAACGTGATCATCAGCTGGAACAGCGTGGAAAGCGAGCCGCGACGTTCCTTCGGCGCAAGTTCGGCGAGATACGCCGGAGTAAGCGCGGAGGCGGCGCCAACGGCGAGGCCGAGAATGATTCGGGCTGCGATCATCATCAGGAATCCGGTGGACAGCGCGCACATGCCGGAACCAAGCAGGAACAGAACCGCCGAAAGAATCAGCAGTTTCTTGCGACCGAACCGGTCGGACAGCGCGCCGATGGACAGCGCGCCCACGCAGGAGCCGATGAGCACGGACGAGGTGATGAAGCCAGTTTGCGCCACGGACAGGTTGAAATCGGACTCGATCAGCGGCGAGGCGCCGGAGATGATGCCCGTATCGAAGCCGAAAAGCATGCCTCCCAGCGCGCCGAACGTGAAGATGAAGGCGCTGTTGAGCGGGAATCGCGTGGAAATGCCGCGTTCCACCGTCTCTTCGACGGCATCGACGGCCCTTTCGGCCCCGCGGACGCCATTTTCCAACGTTTTGCCGGCATTCCGCACCGGATTGGACGTCTGTGACGTTTGCACCGTAGTCATGATTCCACCTTTCATTCCCATTAGATCCTCATTGACATGAGATTTGGCAACGGCAGCAACAAAAAAGACCTGAAACGGCGGATTTCCGCACGTTTCAGGTCTTGCCTCGTTGTGAGTTGCAACCCTGCTTTGTTGCTTTCGTTACTGTATTGCTCTCTAGTGTATGGCATCGCACAGCACGACACACCGACTTTCAGAAAACGTTTACCGGCAGTATTTCGGTGCATACGGGACGCTCTTTGTTCCTGCGTCGGTATCGGCCGAAAATCGCAGCCGTTTCTGCCCAAACCAATGCGGAACGGGCTGTTCGCGTCGATTCCAGCAGAAATCTTGCCCTCCTTCTGCCCAAAACGACACAAACGCATGCTTTCCCGTCGAAACCAGCCGACAAATCGCCTTTCGTCTGTCGGAAACAACGCAGGAACATCCGGAACATCCACAAAAAGGAGGTGGTCGGCCCACGCAAGCACAAATCAAAAATCGCCAATCGAAAATTGCAAAAAAATACTAGAATCGCAAGCAATCGCAACATATGTGAGGAAAGGCGGCAAAGGTGACGAATCTTGCGGAAATTCGCGCGGAATACGCGGCGAAATTCGGACTGACGGAAGACATGCTCCGGAACGCGGAGCGGTGGACGGAGACCACCGGCGATCTTGAAGGGGTGCCGGAGGAGCTGCTGCCGGGCATGCTGGGCATGCGATTCGGCGCGATCGCGGCCGATACGCCACGTTCCGAATTGTGGCACACACCGGAAGGCATCGACGAGATCGACGACCTCGCGTATCTGCCGGATGGCGGCTACGACAAGGCCGCCGGGCAGTGCAGGGGGCATCTGCTCGACCTGTATCTGCCGCACGACGCGGTGCTGCGCGGCGGGCGCACGCTGCCGGTGTACATCGACATCCACGGCGGCGGTTTCACTTACGGATACAAGGAATTGAACCGCAATTTCAACGTGCACTTGGCCGAAAAGGGGTTCGCCGTGTTCTCGCTGAACTATCGTCCGGCGCCGCAGACCGATCTGCGCGGCCAGCTTGCGGATGTGCAGGCCGCGTTGCGTTGGATCAAAGCGCATTTGGCCGATTATCCGGTCGATCCGCACGCGGTGTTTCTGACCGGTGATTCCGCGGGCGGCGCGTTGACGTTGCTGACGTTGGCGATCGAGAACAGCGCGAAGGCAGCGGCAGCGTTCGGCGTGGACGAGCCGTCCGGCATCGGTTTCGCGGGCGCGGCGCCGATGTGCGGCGCGTACAGTTCGGCGTCGCTGGACACCATGGGACGCAAGCTGACGGTCGGGTACGATCCGAACCGGCGCATCGGATTGGAGCAGATGCTGGGCGTCGGGTTCTTCGACGGGCTTGGGGCCGCGGATCCGAAGTTCCTCACCGCGGAGGGGCTGGCGTTCAACGTGGATCTGCCGCCGCTGTTCATCGCCACTTGCGGCGACGATTTCCTGGAGGCGGACAATCTGGCATTGGCCACCGCCTTGGCCCGGCAGGGCGCCGATTTCGAGCTGTTCGATCCGAAGCCGCGAAGGCATGAGACGCTGGGTCACGTGTACATGATCGGCATGCCGTGGCTTGAGGAAAGCCAGGAATGCCTCGACCGTCTGCGCGCGTTTTCGTATGATCGCTGCTGATGCAGGCAGGCCGCACAAAGGCAGAAAGAGCAACAAAGGCAGCAAAGCAAAAAAGAAAGCCGGCGGAAGAGAAGCCGCCGGCTGAGAGAGAAGAGAGAAGAAGGGTTCAGTTATGGGATTCCGGATAGAACCTCGTCAACAGCCGTAACCGTTGACATGTTCTATATAACCGCTCAACCCTTGGAGGAATGATGCGTGTTCCTGTCAATTCCCTGAGAATCACGTGACGAAAATGTCACGATGGCGCGAAAAACCACGCATCCGCGCCTTATCCGACGAATTTGTTGACCCGCCGGTCGTATGTGAGCAGTCCGTTGAGCTCCTCCTCCACGTCGGAAACCTGCGTGTACACGTATCCCGCCAGCCCGCGAGCCTCCAGCGCCGCCGCGGAGGCAAGCACGGAACGCACCGCCGCGCGCCAATCGTCGATCGAATCGTATTCGCCGTAACCGTAGGCGCGGGAAACCTCCGCATGCTCCGGTACAAGCTGCGCCAATCCGCCGAATTCCGAAATCACGAACGCGCGCGCACCGTGCCGCGCCACCGGCAGCACCGTGTAATTCGCGGCCCTGCGGTTGCGGCGATGCCGCTTCTCGAATTCGGCCACATATCCGCGCAATGGCCCCTTGTCCGGATAGATCTCCAGCGGACGGAAGTAGTTGTGCACGCTATGGAAATCGCCGCAACGCTGGTCGTACCATCCGCTGGTCGCATCGATCGGACGCGTCGGATCGAGGGCGTGGATGCGCTCAGCCGCGTCGCATGCGTCGAACTGGCCCCATCCTTCGTTGAACAGCGTCCATGTCACTATCGAGGGGTGTCCTCCGAGCATGTGCACCATCGCGTCGCACATACGCGACCAGTCGCGCCGGTAGATCGGATCGTCCGCGCCGAGCGCCGCGAAATGCTCGGCCGTGTCGTCGCGGAACTTGTTCCAGGTGGAACGGATCAGCGTCGGCTTGCGATTCGTGGCCCACGCGTTATATTCGCCGTCCGCGCCACCGCCGGACACCGCGTCCTGCCATACGAGCATGCCGAGCCGGTCGCAATGGTAGTACCAGCGTGCCGATTCGACCTTGATGTGCTTGCGCAGCATGTTGAAGCCGGCCTTTTTCATGGCTTCGATGTCATGGATCAGCGCCTCGTCGTCGGGCGCGGTCATCAGTCCGTCGGGCCAATACCCCTGGTCGAGCACGCCTTTGACGAACAGCGGCTTGCCGTTGAGATGGAATCGGGCGACGCCTTTCATGTCGGGTTTCACTTCGACGGAGCGGAACGCGCAGTAGGATTTCACGATGTCCGCGAATGGCGGTTTCGCAAGAGTTCCTGCGGCATCCGGCGAGAGCTCCGTCGGTTCCGGAGACTGTTCCACGGATGGTTTCACTGCCGATTTGATGGTCGGTTTCGCTGCCGGGCCTGTCAGGAGCGTCGCGGTCACGTCGTACAGATGTGGGTCGGCCGGCGACCACAGATGCTCCGCCGTCGTCCGGATTTCCGTACGGAGCTTGCGGGTTCCGGCGGGCAACGTCTCATCCGCCACCACCGTGCCATCCGTGGGATCGGTCACGACGACGCGCAGCTTCGCGTTCGGCTTGTCGCCGCCGATTTCCGCGCGGATGAACAGCCTGCCGTCGGCGGCACCCTTCAACGTGAGCGTGCGCAGATAGGCGTCCGGCACAATCTCCAGCCAGACGCTTTGCCAGATGCCGCTTTGCGCGGTGTACCAGATGCCTTCGCGTTCGATTTTCTGCTTGCCGCGCGGCTGCGTGCCCGAATCGTTGGGATCGTACACGCACAATGCGATTTCGAAGGCGTCGTCGGAATCGATGAACGCGGAAACATCGACGTCGAACGGCAGATAGCCGCCGACGTGCGTGCCGGCGAGCTGGCCATTGATGTAGCAGGCGCAGATGTAATCGACCGCCTCGAAATGCAGAATCAGACGGTTCGCGTCACCGATCTGCCGAACCGCTTCCTCATCCCCGAGCGTGACGGGATGCACGACGGTGCGGTACCACATGAGATTGTCCGGGTAAATGGTCTGATGCACGCCGGAAAGCGCGGATTCCGGCGAGAACGGCACGAGGATCTTGCCGTCGAAGGTTTGCGGGATGGCGGCTTCCCTCACTGCGCGAACCGCTTCGTCGCGGGTGAGCATCGCCGCGGTTTTGCGCCGTTTCGAAGCGTTCTCGTCTTCCGGAATGGACACGATCGCGTAATCCCACAGGCCGTTGAGCATGGTGTGGTTGCCGCGCACCATATCCGGCCTTGGATGCTCGTCGAGAATCGGCGTGCGACCTTCAGCCAGCTTGCGCTCTCCTTCTTCGGACGGGGTGAACGCTTTGTTGCCGGCGCGCGAGGACAGCCATTCGTGCTCGATCCGCTCGCCCCACGGCGTCCACAGCTGCCGTAGCGGCTCCCGGGACCGCATTTTCGTCGGAGCGGCCTTCAATACGCGTTTGATATCCAGCATGGAGCGTCCCTTCCTGCAACTTTGCATGCTCTCGCCGTTCCATTGTAAACGGCGGCGCGCCGCATGTCGGGAATTCCGCGGGCGACCGGTCCGCCACGCGCCGTCCGTCGCATTGGAAAAGCGATTCGAAGACGGTTCGCGGCCGCCGACGCAAGGCAATGTGCGCAACGATGCGTCATATTGCGCGGCACGGCACGTCGCCATGCGCGGTATGTGCACAACGATGCGTCGCAATACGTTACATCGCGCGCCGCATCGCACATCACAACACATTGCAATGCGTCACAACGCTTCACCATGTGCCGCGTCGCACATCACAACACATTGCGATGCGTCACGATTCGCAATTTCGGCGATTTTTTCGGATCGTGACACATATAAGGGGGTAAATAGGCGTCGGGAACGCAGGAAAGGACCTCAGAAAACGCCCTCGACGTCGCCAGAAACACAGAAAAAATCCAAAAACATCAAAAAGGCACCCGCCCGACAATACGGACAGGTGCCAAATGAACCAGGCGGCTCAGATCAGCTTTCCAGCTTCGCCTTTTCCGCGGCGAGGCGGGCAGCTTCGGCCTCCTTGCGGGCCTTCAGCTCGGCATCGAAACGGGCGAGCTCCTCCTCGACGGCCTCCGGCGGGATCTTCGCGAAGATCGGATGCGGCTTCGGCACCGGAGTTCCGGCCACGATCGGCTCGGACTGCCACGGATGCACGGTCTTGCCGAGCTCGTAGTCGCCGGTGATGATCGGGTAGGTGAAGCCCGGCTTGTCGAGATCCTCGACCTCTTCGATGTGCGGCAGCGGCGAGAACACGCCGGTTCCGCCAAGGGCCTCCCACACCTTCTGCGCGGAATGCGGCAGGAACGGGGCCAGCAGATGGTTGGCGTCGGACACGGCCTGCGCGGCGGTGTGCAGCACGGTGCCGAGGCGGGCCGGATTGTCCTTGATCTTCCACGGTTCGGTGGCGGAGATGTACTTGTTGATGTCGCCGACCACGCGCATCGCTTCGGACAGCGCGTTCTTCTGACGATGGTTCTCGATGAGTCCGCCGACGGTGTCGAACGCGGCCTTGGTTTCGGCCAGCAGGGCACGGTCCTCGTCGGTGGCGGACACCTCGTCGAACGCCGGGATCTCGCCGAAGTTCTTGTTGATGAGGTTGGCCACGCGGTTCACCAGGTTGCCCCAGGATGCGGCGAGCTCCTCATTGTTGTGGCGCACGAATTCAGCCCACGTGAAGTCGGAGTCGGAGCTTTCCGGACCGGCCACGGAGATGTAGTAGCGCACGGCGTCAACCGGGTAGCGCGCCAGGATGTCCTTCACATAGATGACGATGCCGCGGGAGGACGAGAACTTCTTGCCTTCCATGGTCATGAACTCGCTGGCCACGACCTGCTCCGGCATGTTCAGCGGGCCGAGCTTGCCGGTTTCACCGTCTTTGGAGCCCTGGCCGTTGTAAGCCAGCATCTCGGAGGGCCAGATCTGGGAATGGAACGTGATGTTGTCCTTGCCCATGAAGTAGTAGCCCGGGGTGGTCGGATCGTTCCACCATGCGCGCCATGCCTCCGGGTCGCCCTTGCGGCGGGCCCATTCGATGGATGCGGACAGGTAGCCGATCACGGCGTCGAACCACACGTACAGCTTTTTGTTCGGGTTGTCGATCCAGCCCTTGACCGGCACCGGGATGCCCCAGTCGATGTCACGCGTGATGGCGCGCGGCTTGACTTCCTTGAACAGGCCGATGGAGAAGTTGATGACGTTGGTGCGCCAGCCTTCGCGGGTCTTGAGCCACGCGAGATTGGCTTCGGCGAGCGCCGGCAGGTCGAGGAAGAAGTGCTCGGTCTCCTCGAAGCGCGGGGTTTCGCCGTTGATCTTGGATACCGGGTTGATCAGCTCGTCCGGGTCGAGTTCGTTGCCGCAGGCGTCGCACTGGTCGCCACGGGCGCCGTCTGCGCCGCAGATCGGGCAGGTGCCCTCGATGTAGCGGTCCGGCAGGGTGCGGCCGGTGGACGGGGAGATGGCGACCTTCTGCGTGCCCTTGTAGATGTAGCCGTTCTTCAGGCACTGCGTGAACAGCTCCTGCACGACCTTCTCGTGGTTGCCGGTGGTGGTGCGCGTGAACAGGTCGTAGCTCAGACCCAGATCGCACAGATCCTTGGCGATCACGCGGTTGTAGCGGTTGGCAAGCTCCTGCGCGCTCACGCCTTCCTTGTCGGCTTCCACCAGGATCGGGGTGCCGTGCTCGTCGGTACCCGAGACCATCAGCACGTCATTGCCCTTCATACGTTCGTATCGTGCGTACACGTCGGACGGAACGCCGAAGCCGGCGACATGACCAATGTGACGCGGGCCGTTCGCGTACGGCCATGCAACATTCACCAAAATATGACTCATGGTGACCGATTATACAAAGCGCCATATCCCACGTTTTCGGCGCATTCCGATAGACGGAAGCACCCCGTTCGGGCGGTTGCGCGGATATGCGGATACGTAGGTAAAGACTGCGGCCGATACCGGCACCATCGATTGGCTGTTCACATTTGTTGCATCATGCAACAATTTTTATCCACATTTCCACTGTTTCATCCAAAGCGACGGAATGGCACCTTCGAATCCGCTACGGTACCGACATGGATTCATCACCACCCTTACTGGGCGGCGCCGACCTGCCCGGGCCACTCTGCCTGAATACCCTGCATTCCATGGGCGCGATATGCAAACTGGACAACGAGAATGCCTACACATACCACGATGCGCGCACGCTGTACGGCCGCGCCAGCATCATCGCAACGCTGCTGCCAAGCCGATCCGTGGCATGCGCGGGAACCGCCGCCTGGGTATGGTTGGGCGGACGGTTCCCCGAAACCATCGACATCATCGCGAAGGCGCATTGCCGCGCATTGCGATACGGCAGGCGAATCAGCGTGTTCAATCGCAGAACACCCGATAGCCATGTCATCGCCGTCGGCCCGATCACCATCACCACACCGCCGCGCACCGCCTGCGACCTGGCCATGAACTGCACGCCGGAAACGTTGACGTCGGTTGTGGATCTCGTCTGCATGCTCATGCAGGAATTCCGGTTCCGTCCCGCCGACTGCCTGCAGGTTATGCGCGAAGCCACGCATATCCGCAACGCGCCTTGGGCGCGCAATTTTTTTCGAACGATCGAAGGAAAGCTATGACGATTACGCGACGGATGAGCCATTCGTCGGAAAACGCACGCAAAGAAAGCGTACGCAAAGAGAACACGCGCAGAGAGCGGAAGGCGCACAAAGCGCGCAAAACAAGAAAAGCACGGCATGCGACACGACGTTCGCCGCCGAAATACCAGCCGACGCCACGTCCGAAGGCGCTGGTCGAGCCACCCGCACCGCCGATCGAGCTGACGCCATTGGTGGCGTGCAGCGCCGACACCGCGCAGGACGTGCTGTGGCATATCGCGGAATACGCGCCGAAGCTGCGCAAGTGGCTGGTCGCCAATCCTTCGGCGACGCCGTCGATGCTGGAATATCTGGCTCAGGTCGGAGGACCGGGCGTTCCCGAGGCGCTGCGGATACTGCTGAAATCGCTGGACGAGCGCGAATCGCGCAGAAACTAGCCTCCCCCTTAGCCTTTCACTTAGCCTTTCATCGCAAGCACGGCATTGTAGACCTGCTTGCGATTGGCGAGCGAGCCGTCGGACAGCGGATGTTCGGCGACGACCTGTGAAATCGCGTCCTTGATACGCAGGTTGTCTTCCTGCGCGCGGTCGACTGACAGCACCGCCAGATCCTCGATGGACAGCGTTGCGGGCGCGGCCGCGTCGGCCTCCTCTTCGGAAGCGCCGGCGATGACGAGCACCATTTCGCCACGCGGCGGATCGTCGACGACGCTTTGGCGGATTTCGGCGATGGTGCCACGGCGGATCTGCTCGTAATCCTTGGTCAGCTCGCGACACAACGCCATTTTGCGATTCGGTCCGAGCACGTCAAGCAGGTCGGCCATGGATTCGTCGATGCGGTGCAGGGTTTCGTAGAAGACGATGGTGCGACGTTCCGATTTGAGCGCGCGCAGGTGCTGCACACGTTCGCTGTGCTTGCGCGGCAGGAAGCCTTCGTAGCAGAAGCGGTCGGTCGGCAGGCCGGACAGGCACAGCGCGTCGAGTACGGCGGACGGGCCGGGAGCGCAGGTGACGGGCAGGCCGCGTTCGATGGCGCGGCGGACGATCGCCAGTCCCGGATCGTTGATGGTGGGCATGCCCGCGTCGGATACGACGAGCACGGTGGCGCCTTGTTCGACCTGGTCGAGCAGGCCGTCGGCCTTGTCGCGTTCGTTGTGGTCGTGGTAGGCGACGACGCGGCCGGGCACGCGGATGCCGAGGCGGTTCGCGAGCGCGTATAGGCGGCGCGTATCCTCGGCTGCCACGATGTCGGCGCCTTCCATGAGGGCGATCAGGCGGGCGGACGCGTCGCCGGTGTTGCCGATCGGCGTGGCCGCAAGCACGACCGTTCCGCGCGGGATGTCGACGTCCGACACCAGTCCGTCAAGTCCGAATTCGGCGCGTTCAGTGTTTTGCGCGATTTCTTCGGTGGTTTCAACGTTTTCTTCGTCCGACCGTTCACTCAAGTTCTCCATATTTTCCAGTATCGCCCACAGCGTCCCCAAGCTTGCGTCGTTTCCGGCAGACAATCGCACGCACTTCTGCCCGAAGCCACGCAAACCGGTCACCTTCCGACGCAACCAGCAGACAATCGCAATTGCTTATTCCCGAAGTGTCGCGAACAAGGCGACAGCAGCAACAACCGCAAGATTGACGATTTGTGCAGATTTGCCACCCGTCGTCGCACTGCGACGCACACTGCATAGACCCGTTGGTAGTCTGTGATTGGTTCGCAACGGCACATTCGTTGCGCACGATGGAAAAGCAAGCCACACGAACCGACCCCGCGCAACCGCGCAAAACCACACAGAGAGACCTATGAATATCATCAATTTCTTCGTCAACCTCATCAAGGACCCCCGTACCGCGATCGCCAGCTGGATCGCGATGGGCGTCGCCCCAACCCTCGGCTTCATCTTCCTCATCGTCTTCATCGAGACCGGTGTGGTCTTCTTCCCGTTCCTGCCGGGCGATTCCCTGCTGTTCGCGGCCGGCTTCTTCGCCGCGCCTGACGCGAAGACCGGCGTGTCCGCGCTGCCGCTGTTCGCGCTACTGCCGGTGGTCTGGTGCGCGCCGATCATCGGCGACCAGTGCAATTACTGGATCGGCCACTTCTTCGGCCGTCGCATCCTCGAATCCGGCAAGGTCAAGGCCATGACTCCGGAGCGCATCGAGAAGACTGAGAAGATGATCGAGAAGTGGGGTCCGCTGGCCGTGTTCCTGGGCCGTTTCTTCCCGTTCATCCGCACGTTCATGCCGTTCATCTCCGGCATTTCCGGCATGCGCTGGAGCCGCTTCACGCCGTTCTCCGTGCTCGGCGGCCTGTGCTGGTCCACGCTGTTCACGCTGCTCGGCTATTTCTTCGGCGGCATTCCGGCGGTGCAGAAGCACTTCGAACTGGTGATCATCGCAATTCTGGTGCTGTCGCTGATTCCGACAATCGTTGGTCTGCTCAAGGCCAAGTTCGGCAAGAAGAAGCCGGCGGAAAGCATGGAAGCCAAGTGATCGCTTTCCTGCGATCGCAAGGTGGCCGCCGGACGATTACCGGACAATCGCAAGGTGGTTGCCGGGTGCTTGCCGGCTAATCGTCGGCCAATCGCAGGCTGATCGCAACACGCGGAGTGCGGAATTGCGTTTTTCCACACTCCGTACTAATATTCAGAGAGTTGCCTTGCAGAGCAGGGTGACATCCACGGGGCTGTAGCTCAGTTGGTAGAGCGCTTCGTTCGCATCGAAGAGGTCGCGGTTTCGACTACCGTCAGCTCCACGAAGCCCGCTGCATTCATTCCACCGCAGCGGGCTTTTTCTTTACCAATCGGCTTCATTTCAACGATTTCAAGCCCTCCCTTCTCCTCTCCTCGTAGTGCATAGAAGTACACGGAAGACCGTTGTGGTAGTCGTTTCAGGTACACAGATAGGAACACACAAAGTACACTTGGAGGCATGAGGACAAAAGGCAGTTGGGGCTCCGTGGTGTACGACAAGAAGCGCGGCTCGTATCGGGCGCGTTATCAGAATCCACACGTTCCCGGCAAGGTGGTTCAGCGTGTGTTCGCAGATCGCCTGTCCGCGCAGGGTTGGCTCGCGCAGGAGCAGCGACTGGTAGAAGCAGACAAGGCCGGGCTGGAACATTGGACGCACCCGCGAGAGCGCGAAGCGGCCAAGAAGGCCGAACAACAGAAGCGTAACCTTGTGTTCGCCGACTATGCCACCGATTACGTCAAGAATTGGCGGCGTAAGGACGGCAGGCCGTTCGAGGAAGCCACGAAGCGCAAGAACAACGAGCAGCTGCGCCACCTGCTCAAAGCACCGTTCGTCACGAAGAATCTTGCGGATGTGACCGAGGCCGATATCTACACGTGGCTTGAAATGCCCATGGACCCCACGCCGCGTCTTCGTGCATTCCAGCTCCTCAAGCGAATCATGCTCAAGGCCCAGCAGACCGGCCTGATTTCACGCTCGCCGGTCACAATGAGCTCGCCCAAGCTGCCGAAGAGTAAGCAGGCGCAGATTCCGGTGGCGACCAAGGAACAGCTTGAAGCGATCTATTCCGGCATGCCCGAGTATTGCCGGATAGCCGTGTACCTTGGCGCGTGCTTCGATCTGAGAATCAATGAAGTATGTGCCCTGCAGGTTCAGGACTTCGATCTACCGCGTCGCCAGCTGCACGTGCGGCATTCCGTAGGCAAGGGAGAAGGCGATAGGGGCTATCGTCGGCTCAAGGACACCAAGACCGCAGCCAGCAACGCCATTCTGCCCATCCCCGAAGGCATTGTGCCCATGTTGGAAGAGCAGATAGGCGACCGTCCGGGTGAAGCCATGCTCATTGAGTCGCCCAAAACGGGCGGAATCATGTCAGATCCCGCATTGCGTCGATTGTTCAATCGCGCAGCTGAGAAGGCAGGGCGTCCTGACCTTCATTTCCACACACTCAGAGCAACGGCCATAGATGCTGCGACACATCAGGGGGCAACCCTGCGCGAAACCATGGCGCTCGGACGTCATGACGACGAGAAGACGTCGATCGAACGCTATCAGCGCGCCAGCACGAGCCGATTGAAGGAACTATCGAACAAAGTGGCCGATTCGCTGCTGCCACATGAGCGCACGATCGAGGAAGTAGAGCAGGAGATCACGGAAACGCGCCAGAAGCTCCAAGAGCTGGAACGGGAGCTTGCTTCGCTTCGATAGCAGAAGGGCCTCCACGTCAAGATCGTATGCAAGACATGGAAGCCCTTAATCATCATTCGGCTGTTTGACGGGAACGCCCTTGTGCTCTTAGCGGTGTATCCACGAGTTTCAGGTACCTTCGAATTCGCGCGATGGAGTAGTCATGCTCAGCGGCCAAATCCTTGATGGAGCGGCCTTCCTCATACTCGTCTCGCAGCAATTGCCCGATGGCGATCTCACTGTCCTTCTCCAAACGTTCATGCGAGGCCAGTGCGGGGAAACTCTCGATCTCGCCGCCTTCGTAGCCTTTGAACACCTTGCCCTGCGGGACGATGTCCTCGTCTGCCTCGTTGCCCCACGCCATCCAATTCGGCTGGGGGTAGCGTGCGAACATCTCCAGATAGGGCCCGGGAGAGCAGCTTTCAATGAGCGCATACTGTTCATCTGGTTTGCGGGAATGCTCGCGCTTGCGTGTTTCGATCATATTGACCTGTCGACGACCGGCGTCGAGAGTGCGCATACGCCCCTTGACCCCAAACAGAATAAGCTCGGTGACGTTACGGAAGTAGAATCCCACTCCACGGCCGTCGGGGCCGCCGTCTTTGCGACGCTTCGCCCACACAATGTTCGTGACGTACCTGAAGCCCCATGCCTCCATAACCGCAATACCCTCGGGCAGGAGAGCATTCGGCACCCAGAGATACAGGTGGGCATTTTCGGCAGTCACATCCGCGACGGGGAGAGCCTTGATTTCTTCCAAGGACATAGTGGCATACCGGCCAAGTCGCTTATGCTCTGGCGCGACCTTTCCAGTCCGATTCTGGAAACGCCACGGCGGGTCTGCAAGCACCGTCTTAAACCCTCCCGGAACTTTCGGAAGGGGTGCAAATGGTTCATCGGTCATAATCGCGATGGTAACATAAACCAATGATTTAGATCTTTATTTAGATCTTTATGGCGTGTCCGGTTAGATTATGATGTGCCTATGGCCTTTGTGACACATTCATACGACAATCCAGACATTCTCGACCCGACTACACGTAGCCGGTATGAGTTCCATGAAGTGCGTAGCGCATGCGCCATCATGAAGGCCGTATCCCCTGCCGAATGGCAGGACATCGAAGAGGTGTTGGAGGACTTCAGCTTCTCCGCCAATCTTCTACTTCAGTCAGGCGGCAACAATAGCAACATGGCGGAGACCCTCAACGTCGCCTTACGCGATCGAGGGTGGCGCGAATGCGCTTATCAGCTTCAGACACATGGAAAGATCGAATTCCGCGCCGCGGGCATTCCGGACGAAGACCTCGGCACCATGAGTGAAGCGTCCTACTGGGTCGATAACCGCAAAGGCCGTGTTCTCGTTGACATCGAATGGAACGCGAAGGACGGCAACCTCGACCGTGATCTAGCCGCTTACCGCGCGTGGTATGAGGCCGGTCTTATAGACGCCGCCATGATCATCACAAAGCACCGAGAAGACCTACTCAGTCTCGCCTGCAAGCTTTGGGCACCGCAGTTCGATGTGACAGCCGAGGATGTCTACAAGGCCACACGTACAGCACGGAAGAAGCGCACCGAACGCGATAAGCAGCTCGCACTACCGCTCGATCTGACGACAACCACAGTCACCAGCCTTGACAAGGCCATTGATCGAATCAACCGCGGCGAGGCAGGAACCTGCCCGGTGGTTGCGATCGGCATTAGCGGAGCCACTTGGGACGGGTCCCCTTACTCGGCACAGCCTGCTCTCTAAGAGAAAGAGGGCCGGAATAGACCGGGCCAGTCCGCATCATCGGAACAGTCTGGCGAGCGAATCTGCATCGATCAGACGTTTCCCGCCAATCGCATAGCTACGTAGTTTTCCATCTCGTATCAGTTGATACAGGAAACTCTTAGAGCAATGCAATAGCTGACGGGCTTCGGACACAGTATACGTGTCGGGAATCAGCCTAGCCATCCTGTTCTCCCATCCGCTTCCAGTATGACCAAATCGCCTCACGGCAGTAGTTAGTTCGCTGCGCCACGAAACGGAAGAGGGCTGGCTTTTCCTCGCACAGGTCGAGGAGATCGAAATATCCGCGAACGTTATGATCTTCGATCATGTGCTTTACGTCCAGATACATGCTCCCTTCATCCTCCGGTATAGCAATCGCCTGCCAGTCCGCCCCATTGAACTGAAGAACGTCCTCTGGCGAATACTGTGCCTTCTCTGGGTCATCCATGTGGATTAGGTAGCGCGCCATCCCTCGCGGGTTTTCCAGCCGCAGAATGGTCTTTGGCCCATTGAACTTGGCGAAGAACTTTTGCGCGTTCCTGCGCGTAGTCGTGTTAGGCCACATCGCGATCACATGCCGATGAACTTTCTTGAGCTGTCCCGTTGAGGCGTCTGCAATGTCCTGATCATGCTGCGGCGATACCAGAATCTCCAATCCGGACTGTCGCATCTGCTCCTGCCAATCCTCAGGGCAACTATCACCCGGATAGATCAAGCCAGCCCAGTAACGTCCCTTTTCGTTCGGGTTTTCCTGCTCACTCATGACGACCTCCCTCATCTCTCATCTCCCAAGGGGGCGTCGTAGTAGCCCCCTTGGGATCGGACCACGTTGATGGCGCTGCTTCAGTCGAGCTCTCGCTTACGCTTCGCTCTCCCTGCGCAGCGTCTGGCAATCGCAGCTCATGGATTTGTTCGTCCGACACGAAGGGAACATGCAGAAGATGAACCGAGTTCGATTCAGCGTCCCACAGGTAACCATCGCCAGGGCGATTGAATGAGATTTGCCACGGACGGGCTCCACGCTTCACAGCATCCTCTCCGAGCGCCATCACAGCCTCGCTCTTCGAATTCAGGCGCAACGCCAGAGTCGTCAACAACAGACTGCGATACGGCAGGCTCGTGCTCACACGCGGATTCTGAGTAGCAACTACAACGGTGCAGTTCAACGCGCGGGAACGCGAGAGAATGGACCGAATCAACTCAATGCAACGATCGGACTGCTTCTTGAGCGCACCGCCTTTGATCAGATCAGCGGCCTCGTCAATGACCAGCAGTCGGTGCCGCGCTTGCTCCTCACCGAGCGCACGAACCTTGCCACGCCACTCCTTAGCACGCTCGTCCACACCATTGTTGAAGTCCTCAAGCAGTTTCTCGGCTTCGTCGAGGGTGTAGGCCTTATGCGCAAGCACCTGTATATAGTTCGCCGCCTCCATGCCTCCCTTTAGGTCTATGAAAGACACTTCGCCACCGGCAGCGACTTCCTGCATGATGATGTTCGCAATGACACTACCTTTACCGCTGTTGCTCTCACCAATCACAGCGAGATGCGTCAAACGAGGTATAGACACCACCAATGGTTCATCGCCTATCTCCCGTCCAAGCGCATAACGATCTGCAGTGTCATCTCCCCGCAAATGACCGCCGCCTCTATTCCTGAGATCATCCAATCGTGTAAAAGTCACCTCGTAGAGGCTTGGCCTCCACAAGCGTTGTGGAATGACCTTTACCGCACCCGCACTTAGCCCACGCCCCAATCGCGGCCCGATAGCTTCAACCCAGCCTTGTAACACCTCGTCGGTTACAAGTGCCGCCGGGATGACGAAGATCATTCGGTACGGCCTATGACGGTATCGCACGACAACCTGCCGCTCTTGCTCCTCGTCAAGGTTCAGAGGTTGCGCACAGAGCGCATCATGTTTCCGGCGAGTCCGAATGAGGTGCCACGCATAGAAGGCCAGTGCGCAGATCACACCGACAGCCAGAAGAAGTCCAATGTGCCGCCATAATACGCTTATCATTGATGATGTACTCATCATGCAATCCTTAATAATGTAAACCTATTGTGGAATTAATGGGTACGGCCGGGGGTGTTGCAGCACCCCCGGCACATATTCTCTAGCGCTCAGGCATTAAGCGCATTCTTGATTGCCAGCATCTCCAGATCGCTCGGGAAGATACGTCCGATTGACATATCGCCCAGCATCACTTCAATGCAGTCATATGGCTTGCCTGCTTTGCTTACTGCATGCAGTACTTCCGCATGTAGGATCGGCGTCGTGTCCTCATCCATCTTGGTCACCTCCTTTCGAGTGATTCCATCAAAGCGCCATCCGGCGCATCCCTCCACCATTCAGGTGTAAAATACACACCTGAGACCTTGTTTCCTTTGAAATTCCAACGTTTAAAGATTTTTGGAGAAATATGAAAGTCACTCCAACAATGATGGTCGAGGCACTCAGAAATGCCGCTAAGGCCGAAGGCATCACCCAGATTGAGCTCGGCCGACGCTTCGGTTTCAGCGACAACAAGACAAAGAACATCTTCTCGGGACGAACCCCCCTAAACGGCAATGACGTTCTTCAAATTCTTCAAACCCCGCGCTACGAGCTACCGCGGCTCAAGAAATATTTGCCCTACTGGAATCTGAAAAAAGAAGTAAATCACGACGACAACGACATCCGTATCATCGATGCAGAGAATGAAGGTTTAACAATGTTCGCGGAACCAATCCAAGAATCTCTCATGCCGACAAACATCAGAAAGCCACTCAGCGAACTTGCGAGAGATATCATGAGCAGCCATAACTGGTATGTCTTGAAAAACGGTTGGATATGCTCAGTGCAAGAGCACGAAGACGAACTGGTTTTCGCCTCGATTGCCCCAGATTTCGCAACAGCAGTAACGGCAATGGAGCGCATGAGGTGGATTTGGGCTAAAGACGATGCCTGTTACGCTGATTGGCAGAAGATCAACGGCGACAAGGCCGGTGAGGAAGCATCTCGATACTGCGAGAATACATTGCGCAGTTTCATTCTTGACCCCAACAACGGGTTTAACCTCACCGAGGACGACTTCCTGCAACTAGCGACCCGCTCGACCATAAATGACGTGCAGTTAGCTGCAAAAAATAAACTGCGTCATTATATACATGTAATAGATGACATAATTGAAAATTACACTAATTTTGAACTACCGGATACCCGAGATGAATATGGGGTCAGTATCAAAGATATATACTCAAATAAATTCAAATATTTAGAGATGAATGTATTGGAGATGTGCAGCCTCTATGAGGAATGCGTCGAATCAGGCATCGCAGTGGGGCTCGACATTGAGCAGAATTTCCGGCGGATTATGTCCCAGAACGGAAAACCCTATAAGGGAGCAACACTGATAGACAACATTCTTGCCATGAATGACAGACGAGGACATCTGACAAATCCCACGAGCGACGACATAAAGCGCTACATCAACTTTGGGGGAAACGAATAAGTACACGTTTAGGAACACAGAAGATACAAACCTTATATAACCATTCGCAACACGCCGATGTATTCGATTACCGTCAGCTCCACGAAGCCCGCTGCATTCATTCCACCGCAGCGGGCTTTTTCTTTTGCTTTCCGCCGTTTCCGGTATTTCTTGCGATTCCCATACGCACTTTCCAGCGCTCTTCGCACCGTGCATACGCCCGTCCGCACGCACGCACCGCGCCGTCCGCACCGGCCACGCAAACGCAACCCAGCCGAATCGCCATACATGCCGACTTCTAAAAAGCCATTTAACGGGGTCATTTTCGCGATTTTTACGATTTTAACCCCGTTAAAATCGCATTTTTCGCAAAACCCGTACGATAGTCCACGTCAAACAGTCCACACAAACCCAAAAATACGTTAAACTAGCGTTTTAACGGGGTCATTTTTGCAATTTTCGCAATTTTGACCCCGTTAAACCACATCTCAGGGATTATCGGTATCTAAAAAGTCACAAGGAGCACCACATGAGCACCTATCGCAGAGAGCACTATTTGGCCAAGCTCCGTCCTTTCTACAACGATTCCGGTCTCATCAAAGTAATCACCGGCATCCGCAGATGCGGCAAATCCAGCCTGCTCATCACAGTTCTCAACGAGCTCTTTGAGCAGGGAATCCCTGAAACCAATCTCATCTACCTCAACCTCGATCGCCGCGAATACCGTAATGTGACCACTCCGGACCAACTCGATCAACTCATCGAACAAGCCATGTCGAATGCCTACGGTGCAGGACTGCGTTATCTGTTCATCGATGAAGTACAGAACGTGAAAGGCTTCGAAACCGTCATCAACGGCTGGCGGGAGGAAGGTAATTGCTCCATTTTCATCACTGGCTCAAATTCCTATCTGCTGTCCGGAGAGCTTGCCACGAAACTTACCGGCCGCTATATCAAGCTGGAAATGTTCACCCTTTCCTTTCAGGAATACCTCGGCATGCGGAATTTCCTAAACAAACCGGAAATTCCGGTATCGCAAGCCTTCCGCGACTATCTCACATACGGCGGGTTCCCGAAATCGCTGGAATATGACGATCCCGACGCAAAAGCCGCATATATTCAAGACGTCATCGGGCAAATCTTCAACAAGGACATCACCGCCCACAAAAAAGTACGCAATCGCGATACTTTCACCCGTGTGCAGGACTATCTCATCAATAATTTCGCAGCGCCCACGAATCTTTCCGGCATTATCGCGTATCTGAAACACAGCGAAGGCATCAGCATCAAACGCGAAACGCTTGCCAGCTACGTCCGTTTGCTGGAAAGCGCCAAAATCCTCTACAAGTGTCCTCGCTTCGATCTGAAATCCCGCAAGTCGCTCAGGGGCGGGGAAAAATACTATCTTGCCGATCCCGGTATCCGGTTCGCCCGTAATACCGATACGCGAGTCAGCTACGGTCCGTCACTGGAGAACGCGCTATATACGCATCTGCGGTCGAAAGGCTATGACGTCAGCGTCGGCACCATCGGCAAACTTGAATGTGACTTCATTGTCCGAAAGCGCAACCAGTACGCCTATATCCAAGTGTCTATGAGCGTTCAGGATCCGCAGGTCGAGGAACGCGAATATCGCCCGTTCAGCAAATTGGCGGACGGGTATCCGAAATACCTGTTCACATTGGATCCGCTACCATTGCAGCGCGACGGCGTACGTCACCTCAATCTCATGGAATTTCTGCAAAACGACGGCGATATCGACTTCGATTAAACATTAATAATGGCGATTATGTCGTGTGGCGCGCCGGTTGTGCAGACGCATCACACGCATTGCGGAGGCGTCAGGCGTTGCGGCTACGTACGTAGGCGTCGAGCGTGGCGGCGGTGATGCCGTCGTAGCCGTTGATCGAGGCAAACTGCGGTCCGTTAGAATTGTCGATGCGCATGAAGCCGGTCTGGCCGAGCGTGGTCGCGCCAGATGCGACGGCTGAGCGCAGGCCGGACATGGAATCCTCGAGCGCGATGCAATAGCGCATGTCCTCCGGCGCGATGCCGAGCTTGCGGCCGGCAGCGAGATACGGTGCTGGCGACGGCTTCTTCTCGATGTCGTCGTCACCGCACACGTAGCCGGCGAACGTGCCTGCCGGCGCCTGGGCGATCAGGTTTTCCGCCAAATGGCGGGGCGATGTGGTGACGAGCATGGACGGGATGCCGGCTTCCTTCAGCGACAGCAGCACGGCCTCGACGCCGTCGATCCACGGGATGCGCTCGAACTCCTTCTGCGCCACGTAATCGATCATGCCTTTGCCAATTTCCTCGATCGACAGTTTGCAGCCGTGCTCGACCATGCGGCGCGCCACGTCCGGCACCGGCGTGCCGGAGCCCTGCCAGGCAAGATCCTCATCCCAATATCCGCCGTTTTCCGCGGCGATCTTCAGCTCGCCTTCATGCCAGTACGGCTCGGAATCGATCAGCGTGCCGTCCATGTCCCAGAACACGGCCTTGAGCATCGGTTCCGGGGAAGTCTGTGCGTTCCGGACGTTCGGCTCGTTCATAGTGGTCTCCTTGATAGCGTCTCCCTGCGATAATGTCCCAACGGCCGGGCGCGACGTCAGCCCGCAACCGTCAACCGCAACCATTCCAGCAGAGCGGCGCGACGGATGCGGCACGAAAGCATCGCAGATACGCCGCGAATACGCCACGGGCACACCGCAAAGCATCGCAAAAACACCGCAAAAGCACCGTGGCATGAAAAAGGTATGAAAAACGTCTGGATGAATGCTCATCCAGACGTTCACAACCAATTCAAGCTTGGAACAACGCCGCATTTGCGACGCGTACCGCAACCAACCCCCTTAGGAGGCGGTACACGTCACACTGCGGGAATCGTCCAAAACTTATTCCTGGTTATTCTGCTGCTCAGCCTCTGCGGCCTTTTCGGCTTCCTCAGCCTTCTCGGCCTTCCAGCGAGCGATGCAACGCTCGACACGCTTGTAACCGATGATCTTCGGATCCAAGCCAGCCTCGCGGAAGATCGCCGCAGGCGAACCACCTTCGGCATACCTGCGCATGCAATCGTCACGGAATTCCTTGGAGTAGCAAATACGATACTGGGTGACCGATTCGACGGCATCCAGAGACCCAAGATATTTACGGGTCTTCGCGGTGAACGCAACTCTTGGCACTGTACGCTCCTAACCTTTCTGTATCCACCGCATACCTCTCCCGCTTCTCCACGAGACGGGTAGCCATATTTCATCGAAGCCCCGATACAGGCCGGAAGAAATACAGTCCACAATGCGGATATGCAACATTATTTACTACAACTACGACATAATTGCAGCCAACAATGCTCGCTATCCACAACTATATAACAGAGGGTGGCTTTTTTGCGCAAAAAATGCTATTTTCATTCATTTTTGCAACTGATTTGTAACTTTTTCAGAAAACAAATCATCAACTACAGGAACCGTCATTTTCAAAACGGCGTAGAACGGCGCCGCTTCGGCATCAAACCAGCTGATTCGAGGGGAGTTAGTCGACACCCCAAATCACCACGGATGTGGAATCGGAGCTGCTCCCCTCCCCCGCACACACGGACACGTCCGCGGATTGCGCCGATTCACGCGACGGAAGCTGACGCATGCGGGTCCGAATCTGCCTGCGCCACATACGCGCCCGGCGGGACCGCTCTATCTCCACGATTCCGCCATCCGCATCCGCCGCGAACACGCTGGAACCGGCCGGCTTGCGGAGCCGCTCCACCTGCCGGCGAAGCTCGCGGTTCTCCTCCTCAAGCTCGAGGATGCGCGTGATTCCGGCCAGATTGACGCCGTCCTCCTGGCTGAGCTGCTGGGCCTGCGCAAGCCGGGAGATGTCGCGCAGCGAATAACGGCGAGCGCCGCCTTCCGTGCGTTGCGGCACGACCAGGCCAAGCCGATCGTACTGGCGCAGCGTCTGCGGATGCACGTTGGCAAGCTCGCCGGCGGCGCCGACAGAGAATACCGGCAATTCGATATCGAAGCCGACTTCATCGGCGCCGTCCAGGTCGGCACGGCCGGCCACGATCGCCATGGCGCACATTTCGTACAGCCGCTTGGCCTGCCGTGCGGCGCGCGCCTGCGAGGCGTGCGAGGTCCGCGATGAGCGTGCCATGACGGTCAGCGCTCCCGTGCGAGCTCGTCGGCGAAGTCGCCGCAAGCCTTGTCGAATTCCTTGGCCGCGTGCTTGGCGACGAGGTTGGGGCGTTCCGGAACGTAAATCTCCACACGTCCGACCAGATCGCCGTTCTCATGCGGATTGACCACGCCCTTGCCCGAAATGCGCACTTCCGCGCCGCTGGACGAGCCGGCCGGCACTTTGAAGACGATTTCGTTGCCATCGATGTCCGTGGCGGTCACTTTCGCGCCGTTCACGGCCTGGCTGACGGTAATCGGCAGAGGCATGACGATGTCACGGCCGCGCAACGTGAATTTCGGATCTTCGGCGACGGTGATATGCAGGTACAGATCGCCGTTCTTGCCGCCGTTGCTGCCTGGCTTGCCTTTGCCGGCAAGACGGATCTTCTGCCCGTCATGCACGCCGGCCGGGATATGCGTCTTGAACTTCTTGCCGCCCGCGGACAGCGAGACGGTGGCTCCCTTGACCGCCTGGCGGAAGGTCAGACGAATCTTGGAATTCCGATCCTCGCCGTCTTCCGGACGCGGCTGCTCGTATCCGGCGCTCCGCCTCTCGTACTGGCGTCCGCCGGCGCCCGGACCTCCGGCGCCACCGTCGAACATCGAGAAGATGTCATCGAAGTTCGGATTGCCGCCGCCGCTGGTCTGGAAGCGGATGCGCGACCCATTGCCGCCCATGCCTGCGCCGCCGCCGAACATCGAACCGAAGATATCGGAGAACGCGCCCGCGTCGAAGCCGCCTTGTCCGGAACCGCCGGCGAAGCGTGCGCCGCCCATGCCAAACTGGCGAATCGCATCGTACTTCTGACGATTCTCCTTGTTGCTCAGCACGTCGTAAGCCTCGGAGATGTCCTTGAACTTCTCCTCGGCCTCCTTGGTCTTGTTCAGGTCGGGATGGTATTTGCGTGCCAGCTTGCGGTACGCTTTGGTGATTTCGGCTTCGGTGGCGTCTTTGGAGACACCAAGGACCTTGTAGAAATCCTTGCTCAGCCATTCATTCTCAGCCATGATGTGCCTCCTTTCGTGAGGTCTTCATGCAGTAAAAAGTACAGTTTTTCAAACTTTCAAACAGTTGTCGTTGAACCGTTGTTTCAGGTAATCGAAGGCCCCTCGTTTTTCAGAGGGGCCCGATTACTCGTCACATGCGTTTCGCGCGGATACGCGGATTATGCGAATGCGCGATCAGTTCTGCGGGGAAGCCACGACCACGCGGGCCGCGCGGATCACGCGGTCGCCGATGCGGTAGCCGGCTTCCACCACGGTGTCGACGGTTTCCTTCTCGGCATTCGGATCCGGCTTGTGCAGAATCGCATCGTGCTTGGTCGGATCGAAGTCCTCGCCTTTTTCGCCGAACTTCTCGACGCCGAACTTCTCGAACGCCTTGTCGATCTTGTTGGCCACGGCCTTGAACGAATCGTCCATCTCGCTGTGTTCGCGGATGCGGTCGATATCGTCCAGCGCCGGGAGCAGCGCGGTCAGCACGTCGATGATGCCGTGCTGGCGGAAGCGGTCCTGCTCCTTCTGCGCGCGATTGCGGAAGTTGATGAACTCCGCGCGTTCGCGCTGCAGCGCCTCCAGATATTCGGCGGCCTCCTTCTTGGCTTGGCCAAGCGGGGTCAGCGTGTCACCGTCCTTGCCGTCTTTGTCAGACTTGTCGGCATCGCATTTGGCAGCGGCATCGCCGTTGTCCTGCGATTTCGCGGTCGCGTCGGCAGCGGATGCTTCCTGCGCGGCGGAGGTGTCGGCAGCGGGCTTGTCAGCGGAGCCGGCAGAGGCTGCGGAATCGGCTCCAGCGGCCGGGGCGGCCTGCCCGGACAGGTCATCCATGTCGGGCAGATCGTTCAGGTACTCGTCCTTGTTGAAGTCGGACATGATTACTTGTTGTCCTTGTCGTCGTCATCGTCCACGACTTCGGCGTCGACCACGTCGTCGTCGGAGCCGTTGGATGCGTCGGAGGTGGAGCCGGCAGCACCCGCGGCGCCAGCGGCACCAGCGGCGTCGGCAGCGCCCTGCTGGGCGTACAGCGCCTGGCCGATCTTCTGGGCGGAGGTCATCAGATCGCTCTGGGCGTTCTTGATCTTCTCGATGTCCTCACCCTTCAGGGCTTCCTTCAACGCGTTGACCTTGTCGGTGACTTCCTTGGCCACGTCGTCGGAAAGCTTGTCCTTGTTGTCGTTGACGAGCTTCTCGGTCTGGTAGGCGAAGGATTCGGCCTGGTTGCGGGTCTCGGCGTCCTCCTTGCGCTTCTTGTCCTCGGCCTCGTGGGCTTCGGCTTCCTTGACCATGCGGTCGATCTCGTCCTTCGGCAGGCCGGAACCACCGGTGATGGTCATGGACTGCTCCTTGCCGGTGCCCTTGTCCTTGGCGGACACGTGCACGATGCCGTTGGCGTCGATGTCGAAGGTGACCTCGATCTGCGGGACGCCACGCGGAGCCGGGGCGATGCCGGTCAGCTCGAAGGTGCCCAGCGGCTTGTTGTCGCGGGCGAACTCACGCTCGCCCTGGTAGACCTGGATCAGCACGGACGGCTGGTTGTCCTCGGCGGTGGAGAAGACCTCGGAACGCTTGGTCGGGATGGCGGTGTTGCGCTCGATGAGCTTGGTCATGATGCCACCCTTGGTTTCGATGCCGAGGGACAGCGGGGTCACGTCGATGAGCAGGACGTCCTTGCGGTCGCCCTTGATGACGCCGGACTGCACGGCTGCGCCGACGGCCACGACCTCATCCGGGTTCACGGACTGGTTGGCTTCCTTACCGCCGGTGAGCTCCTTGACGAGCTCCTTGACGGCCGGCATACGGGTGGAGCCACCGACGAGGACCACGTGGTCGATGTCGGAGACACCGATGCCCGCATCGCGCAGCACGTTGTTGAACGGGGTGCGGCAACGACCCAGCAGATCGGAGGTCATTTCCTCGAAGTGGGCACGGGTCAGGGTCTCGTCCAGGTGCACCGGGGTGCCGTCAGGGGTCATGGCCAGGTACTGCATGGAGATGGAGGTGCTGGTGGAGCTGGACAGTTCCTTCTTGGCCTGCTCGGCGGCTTCCTTCAGACGCTGCAGGGCGATCTTGTCCTTGCTCAGGTCGACGCCGTACTTGTTCTTGACTTCGCTGACGAGCCAGTCGATGATCTTCTGGTCCCAATCGTCGCCGCCCAAGTGGTTGTCGCCGTTGGTGGCCTGCACCTGGATGGTGGAGAAGCCGTCGTCGTCCTTGCCGATTTCCAGCAGGGACACATCGAAGGTGCCGCCGCCCAGATCGAAGACCAGGATGCGCTCGTCTTCCTTGCCCTTCTCAAGACCGTAGGCCAGTGCGGCTGCGGTCGGCTCGTTGATGATACGCAGGACGTTCAGGCCTGCGATGGTGCCGGCGTCCTTGGTGGCCTGGCGCTGGGCATCGTTGAAGTATGCCGGGCAGGTGATCACGGCGTCGGTGACCGGCTCGCCGAGGTAGGCCTCGGCATCGCGCTTCAGCTTCATCAGGACCTGTGCGGAAATCTCCTGCGGGGTCCACTTCTTGCCGTCGATCTCAACGGTCCAGTCGGTGCCCATGTGGCGCTTGACGGAGCTGATGGTGCGATCCACGTTGGTGACGGCCTGGCGCTTGGCGACCTCGCCGACCAGAATCTCACCGGACTTGCTGAATGCCACGACGGACGGCGTGGTGCGAGCGCCCTCGGCGTTCACGATAACGGTGGGCTGGCCACCTTCAAGCGTTGCGATGCAGGAATTGGTAGTACCCAGATCGATGCCAACTGCGCGTCCCATAATGTATCTCCTTTGGATAGGTTCGCTATGCGTTCTCTTCGTTCTTCGCTCGGGTTTCGGATTGCCGTCTCCCGTGCTTTCCAAAACTTGAGCCTACACCACTCAACTTTGTTCCGCAAGTTATTATTCCCGAAATCGCAAAAAATCTTGAGCGACTTCCACTCAACTTTCCAATTCCACCCCTCATCCCAACCCAAATCGCCCCTCATTCCCACACAAAGCCACTCCTCCAAACCGACGGCGAGACGGCCCTAAGCGTCGGTTTGGCGGAATGCATAAGACGACACCGCCGGCGCCGGAAGCCTATGTGAGGTATCCAGCGCCGGCGGTCCGGCATGCACCGATTACCGGCGATTCGGCATTCACCGATCATTGCCGATTATCGGCGGCTATCGGCGCAATCGCCAATGGTTAGGCGATTATTCGACCGGCCGATCAGCAGCCAAGCAGCGTCCGTTCGATTATTCAGCGACCGGACTTGGCATCGCGTGCGCCGCGTGCGGTCTTGACGAGCATCGCGACGGCGACCAGCATGGCGATCGCAGCGGCCACGGCCAGCACCGTGGTGCCGGTTTCGCCGAGCGCACCGAACGGGCCGGCGGGCTTCGCGTTGTTGTCGACCTTGCCGGAAGCGATCACGCCGTTCTTGCCAGCGTCCTTGCCGGCGTCGCCCTTGGAGGCGGAGTCGGCGGCGGGAGCCTGGAAGTCGACGGTGACGGTCTTGCCGGACTGACGGCCGGTGACGGTGAGCGTGTATTCGGCGCCTTCCGTGACGCCGTCAAGCGCGATCGGCGTGGTCTGCGCGGTCTTGACACGCACGCCGGACAGCGGAGTGGAGGAATCGGAAGCGGCCACGGTGGTGCCGTTCTTGTCCTTCAGCTCATAGCTGAGCACCGCGTCGCCGTTGAAACCGTCGACGTCGGCCACATACGCGCCGTTATCGGTGGCGACCTTCACCTCAGCATCGGCGGACAGCGCGTTCTGCGCATCGGTGGTGGTAGCCAGACCCAACGCACCGGCGATTGTGTAGAAGTTGTCGGTCTGGTCGGTCAGGCCGGTGACGCGCTGGGCGCCGGGGCCGGATGCGGCGATGCGCAGCTGGGTGCCGGTGTGCTCCATGTCGCCGCCGTTGTAGCCGCCGTCCTCGTCGCGGGAGTCTTCCTGGGCGGTGCCGTAGGAGACGACCATATTATTGCCATCGGCGGTCTTGAGCACGGTGGACAGCGCGTAGGCCGGCTGAGCGTTGAGGATCTGGGAGGTGTGCGCGTGGTCGGCAGTGACGATCACGAGCGTGTTGTTCAGATCAACGCTCTTCAACGCGTAGGCGATGGCCTGGTCGAAGTCGTCAGTTTCGCCGATCTGGCCGCAGGCGTTGCCGGCATGGTCCTGCTTGTCGATGGACGCGCCTTCGACCTGCAGGAAGTAGCCGTTCTTCTGGCCGTTCGGATTGGCGTTCAGCAGGTCAAGCGCCTTCTTGGTCATGTCCTTGAGCGAGGAGCCCTGGTTACCGAGCCAGTCCGCGTTCGGGGTGCACACGGTCGGGTTGGCGTCCTTGGCCGGATCCTTGGCGGTGGCCTTGGACGGGTTGAACTTGGTGGGCATGTTGCCGTCGCTCATCAATGCGAGCACCGGCTGGCCGTCCTTGTACTGCAGCGCGTTCATGGCGACCGGATCGTTCTCGACGGTCTGGAAGCCCATTTCCTTGGCTTGCTCCCACACGGTCTTGCCCTTGTATTCGCCGCCCTGCACGGTCTGGCGGAAGTACTTGGAACCGCCGCCGATGGTCACATCGGCGCGGGTGTCGAGCAGCTGTTCGGAGATGGAGCCGATGCCGCCGTTCTCCTTGAGCTGGTTGGCCAGGCATCGCTTCAGAGCGTCGTTGGAGCTGCCGTCGGTCTTGCCTTGCGGGCCGTAGCAGGCGCGTTCGGACGAGTGCGATTCGAGTACGGCCGGTGTGGCGTCCTGGATTTCCGCGGTGGTCACGTTGCCAGTGGCCTTGCCTGCGGCCTTGGCCAGTTCGAAGAGGTTGAGCTGCGGGTTGCCATACACGTCGACGTCCACGGCGTTGTTGTAGGTCTTGGTGCCGGTGGCCCAGGACGATCCGGAAGCGGAGGAATCGGTGACGGCGGTGATCTTGCCGGGGTTCGCATTGGCGGCGAGCTTGCCATCTCCATCCTTGCCGACGGCGCTGTCCTTGCTGCCGTTGCCCAGCGAGAAGGTGGTGTATTGGCCGGTTCCGGCCTTGGCGTCGCCAAGCGCGCCCGGCTGGCCGACTGCGTCGAGGCCTTCGAAGTGGCCGTTGGCTCCCTTGAGATAGTCACGGGCTACGGTGATCTCCGAATCGCCCATGCCGTCGCCGAGGAAGAGGATGACGTTCTTGGCTTTCTCGTTGCCGATCGAGGCGATGCGCTGTGCGCCGCCATGCTTGGCGAGTTCGGTGACGGTTTTGCCGTTGGGGCTGTACGTGGTGTCGGCCGCGAGCGCCGGTGCGACGAGCGCGCCGAGCGTGGCGACGGAGGCGAGCGCCGCGATGGCGCCCGTGAGAGCCTTGTGCTTGCTCATGGTTCTTCTTTCTTCTATTTCTATGCGCGTGCGCGCAGGTTCGCATGGGGCCTTCCCATGCTTTGTTGAATCTTGTATTGGATCTTGCGATGCCAACACACACGCTATGGCGCATAGAAGTACGGGAGAGGACCCATAGAAGAAATCGAAATGAAACCAATGTGTCTTTGCGGTGAATGCGTCGGTTCAATCGCACCCACTCCGCAAAACCGACGCCTACTAACCCCTCACCGTCGGTTTCGCAGAACCCACTCCGCCAAACCGACGGCGGGACGGCCCTAAGCGTCGGTTTGGCAGAATCGGCTGGCGGAATCGGGAGTCCTGCGGCGGATGCGCGGGACGCCGCCGGGCACGCCGTATTCGGCTTCGGCATGCCGCGTTCAGCTTCTGAGCAGCACTTCCTCCAGGGCAGACACCACCGATTCGGGCAGGTCCACGTCAAGGAAGTCGCCGTCGAATCGCGGTTTCTTGTTCAGCGCCGCGAACGATCCGATGGCACGCACGCCTTCCTCGCGGATCGCGTTCAGCGCCTTTTCCTTGGCGAAGAATTGGATTTGCGCGTGCAACAGAATGCCGTAGCAGTCGCGTTCCACCGGATTATCGGCGATTTCGAGGCCGTCCGTGAATGCGATGCGTAGCGATTGGTCGGTCGGCACGTCGCGCACGGTGACGGTGAGGCTCATGGTCGCTTCATCGTAGGAAACGTCGGCCGGCCGTAGCGCCACGTCTGTATTTCCGACGGAAGCCTGCACGCAGGTTTCCAAACGATCGGCGGAAATGCGGGGACGGGCGACGCCGCGCACGGTGATCGTCCAATCGCGCGACTTGGGAGCCGCGTCGGAGCCGTCGCCGCGGACCGGGTCGACGGTAAACACGGCGGTATCGCCGGTTGCGGAAGCTTCAACGGCGCCAGAGCGATCGCCCGCATCGCCCGCATCGCTCCTCTGCCACTGCCAACGCAACGCAGTGTCGGCCGTGCGTCCGGCCGAAGCGTGCGCGTACACGCCGTCGTCCTCGCGCATCGTGAATTCGCCGGAAGCGCCTGGGAAGAGCAGCACGTCCATCGCGGTCGGATTGGCGATGGAGTTGACGTCGTCCCCCTCGCCCAGTCGCTGCATCGGCACAATCGCGCCGGCTTTGGCGAATACCGGCATGCGGTCAAGCGCGCGCCATACGGTGACAGCACGCCCCGCATCCCCGCGCGCCTCATAACGACGGCCGTCGAAGAAGTCAAACCATTCGCCCTGCGGCAACCACAAATCCGCACGGCCGCGCGCTACCTTGCGATCGGCGGCGCTGACGATCGGCGCCACGACAAGCTCGGTGCCGAAGCGGAATTCGTCGGGGTAATCGTAGGCGGCCCATGTCTCGGGCGACTGCCAGTACATCGGTTCGATGATCGGCCGGCCTTCGAACGCGGCGCGGTAGTTCATGCTGTACAGGTACGGCAGCAGCGCGTGGCGCAGGCGCAGCGAGGCTGTCATCGAGGCACGCACGTCACCCGTGTAGTTCCACGGCTCCTTGCCGGAGAACGGCGAATTGCTCGAATGCAGGCGATTGATCGGGCTGAATGCGCCGAGCTGGTACCAGCGTGCCTCGAGCTCGTCGTCGCGGTAGCCGAACATGTGACCGCCGATGTCGTGGCTCCACCAGCCGTAGCCGATATTGGACGCGGTGGCGGTGAATTGCGGCTGGAAGGCGAGCGAATCCCAGGTGATCACGGTGTCGCCGGAGAAGCCGACCGGGTAGCGGTGCGAGCCGGGGCCGGCGTAGCGCGAGAAGGTGAGCGGCCAGCGGCCGTCGCGGCCGGAATCGAGGTAGTGCATGTGGTTGAGGATCCACAACGGGTCGAGGCCGGGCTGGCGCGTCACGCCGCCCTGCTGCCAGTCGAGCCACCAGAAGTCAACACCCTCGGCCTCAAGATCGTGGTGCATGTCGAAGTAGGCGTCCATATAGTCCGGATTGGTCAGGTCGAATTCGAGGTTCTCGCCGCCCGCCGGGTCGACGCCCATACGCTTGGCGGCCTTCGGATACGCGTTTTCGAATGCGCGGATGCCGTCGCGCGGATGCACGTTGAGCGTGGTCTTGAGCCCCTTGCGATGCAGTTCGTCGAGGAACTTCACATGGTCGGGGAACAGCTCGTGGTTCCACGTGTAACCGGTCCAGCCGGAACCGTACTTCGGGTCGACGCTGTCGACGAGATGCCAATCCATGTCGATCACGGACGTGGTGAACGGGATGCCTTCGCGCTTGAACCGGTCCATGAGCGCCAGATATTCGGGCTGCGTGTACTGGTAGTAGCGGCTCCACCAGTTGCCGAACGCGAATCGCGGCAGCAGCGGCTGCGGTCCGGTGAGCTTGTAGAAGTCCTGCACGGCTTCGATATAGCGATGCGCGTAGCCGAAGAAATATAGGTCGATGCAGCCTTTGTCGCGCGGCGAGACCCAGGAGCCGAACGGATTCGGCTTGCCGTTCACGCTGTCGGCGAGCACGATCACGTTCGATTTGGAATCGTCGAGTACCGCCCAGCCGTCGCGCGAGATCACGCCGTCGCCCATGTCGAGCGGCTGGCCGAATTTCTTGTCGCCGTCCGCTTCGTCGAGCGTACGCGCGGTGCCTTTGAGGTTGCCTCTTGATTGATCGCCGTAATGCCAGGTGTTGAACTGGGTGCTGGAAATATGCTTGACGACCACGCACAGGCCTTCTTTGCTGAACGGCTTGCCGTCGTAGTCGATGTGCAGATTTTCGGTGTCGATGATGACGCGACCGTCGCGTTCCGTCACGGTGCGTTCCACGCGATGTCCGAAGTCGCGGTTGAGCACGGTTTGGGTGACGTGGTCCTCGAAATGGCCGGTGCCGGACCACTCGAAGCGGGCCAGCGCGTCGGTGAGCAGGCAGATGCGCCACCGATCGCCCTGGATGATGTTGTCGGGATTGGGTTGCGGCTGTGCGTTGCGCACGAACGCCGTGAAAACGTTATCAGTCATGCGATTCCTCGATAGTTGGCGATTGCGAAAACCTGGTAATGCACTGTGAATGCAGTAAATAGGATATACCGTGACGGTCCCACCGCGCTCATTCTGCCAAACCGACGCCTAGCAACGCCTCACCGTCGGTTCAATCGCCCCCATCCCACCAAACCGACGCCCAGC
>ERZ1034669.71-NODE-71-length-50096-cov-18.499870_pt1 | contig 50096 bp, 38 predicted proteins | sample MGYA00520705_ERZ1034669 | MGnify/ENA primary metagenome ERZ1034669 (study PRJEB33766, sample SAMN09781766) | gut metagenome | biome: gut microbiome | host: Homo sapiens | place: Madagascar | study: EMG produced TPA metagenomics assembly of the PRJNA485056 data set... | reverse complement strand
GGGCACAGGCGGCATGAAAGACAGATGATGCAGATGGAAAAACGTTTTTGCACAAGTGAGCTGTTTACGAAAGCACCCTATCCACCGCTGACGCGGTCCCCCTTCCCCCAGGGGGAAGGCTAAGAGGTGCGACGCTTCGCGCCGATTTTTATAAAGGGCGATGCCCGAAAGTGGTGGGGATAGCGATACGGGGGAAACGCATTTTCAACATACGGGGGGAGCCAACCCCGTCTCGCTTCGCTCGACAGCCCCTTCCAGAGGAAGGGGCGAGAATGTGGGGCGTTTTGAGTGTATCTATCCCTCCTTCCTTTGGAAGGAGGTGCCCGCAGGGCGGAGGTTGGGGGCACAGGCGGCATGAAAGACAGATGATGCAGATGGAAAAACGTTTTTGCACAAATCACGGTTAACGAGAGTACCCTATCCACCGCTGACGCGGTCCCCCGTCAATTCCACGTAAAATTTGCCGATTGCCATTGATTCTCATTGACAGGGAAAGATTTTCTGACTATATTTAGTAAGGATAGCCCACAGCAGACCGTGGGCAGCAAGGATCGGTCACCGGATGCTTCCGGACAGAAGGGGGGTCGCCATGATACAGGCATACAAACACAATGAAAATCATGTTCTGTCCGCCGTTCCGCTGGAACAGCTGGAAAAAGGGTCCTGGATCAATGCCGCGGCACCGACATTGGAGGAACTGGTCAGGATCAATGAGCTGACGGGCATTCCCGTTGATTCCCTCCAGACCGCCCTCGATAGAGAAGAACGTTCTCATGTCGAGCTTGAAGACGACTATATCTTTGTCGTCGTGAATACCCCGGTCGTCCTTGAGACGGATGCGTATGATGCACTGCCGCTTGGCATCTTCATCACGCGCCAGTACTTCATCACGGTCTGTCTGGAGCCGAATACAGTCATTCAGAAATTCCTGAATAACTCATTCACTTCTTTCCAGACGTACAAGAAGACGCGCTTCCTTTTCCAGATCCTTTCGCAAGCCTCCTCTTCCTTCCTGTATTTCCTGCAGCAGATCTACAAGCAGACCGATGTCATCGAGACACAGGTCAGAAAGTCCTTGCAGAACAAGGAGCTCTTCCGTATGCTCGAGCTGCAGAAATCTCTGACGTACTTCAACTTCGCCCTGCATGCGAATGAAAACGTGATGGAGCGTCTGATGCGGCTGCGAAACAGTCCGCTGCATTCGCTCCTCAAAATGTACGAAGAGGATGAGGACCTGCTGGAAGATGTCATCATCGAAAATAAGCAGGCGCTCGAAATGGCGGAGATCTATACCAACATTCTGATGAGCATGATGGACTCTTTCTCCTCCATCATCTCGAACCGTCTTTCGCAGATCATGAAATTCCTGACGTCTGTCACCATTATCCTGGCGATCCCGACCTTGATCTACAGCCTCTGGGGCATCAATGTCCCTGTCCCCTTCGAGGAGTCGCCCTTCGGCTTTGTCGGCGTCATCCTGATCGGTATCCTTTTGACCCTTGTCGTCACCTTCATTCTGTGGCGCAAGGATATGCTCTGAATCTGACATACACGACCCCCGGAGTGAGCGCTCCGAGGGTTTTTCTTGCGTGAAAATGGTATAATCGGGTAGTCTACTAGTGACTAGTGACTAGTAGACATCAGACTCCCGTATCGTCATTTCGAGCGAAGCGAGAAATCTTTCTTGCAGGCCGATAAACGATACATGTGTGAAAGCAGAAATACGCAGCACCAGAGCATCGGTTCCCTGCCAGTGCCTTTGTGCTACAGACCGCCGTGCAAGGGAAACCCTCGGCTGCGCTTTGGGTGGATGACGGCGCGAAGCGCTATCCAAATCCTGCGGCGCTTCTGATTTTTATGCGCCGCACTACCATTTCGCATTTCTCATTCAAGCGAGGTTTTCAAGCGGAAACAAGGGGCGCCCTGCCCCCTATTTATAAAGGACTTTTATGCCAAACTATCAACTTCTTGTCAATGCCGACGACTTTGGCCGGCATGTTCTTATCGATCAGGCCGTCAAGCGCTGCGTGGAGGAGGGCTGTCTGCGCTCTGCGACGCTCATGCCGGGCGGCAAGGCCTTTGATGATGCCGTCGAGGTGGCCAGATGTCACCCCGAGCTGGGCGTCGGCATCCATCTGACGCTCGTGAACGGATTTCCTGTATGCGATCCGAAGGATATTCCCTCGCTCGTGACCAAAGAGGGTGTCTTTTTTGATAACCACGTCGAATTTGTGAAGCATTTCCTCAAGGGGCAGATCGCCATGGAGGATGTACGGCGTGAGCTCATGGCGCAGGCGGCGAAAATGGAGAAAACCGGTCTTCCCCTGACGCATGTCGACAGTCACCAGCACATGCACATGCTGCCGGGGGTGATCGATATCTCGCTCGATGTCGCCGCGTCGCTGCATCTTGACGCCGTGCGTATCTCCCGGACGCCGCTCTTCACGGCTTTTGCCGGTATGGGGCAGCTCATCGGCCGCCTCGGGCTTTTCACGCTGGCGGAGCTCTCCCTCTGGAAGGCGAAGCGCCGTCATTTCCGCGTGCCGGATCATTTCGAGGGCATCGTGGCAGGCGAAGCGGTGCATGAAGGGCATTTCCTGCATATCCTGAAGGATCTGCGCCCCGGCACGACGGAGGTCATGATGCATCCCGGCACGGATAATTCGCGGCTCATTCCCGCCTGCGACTGGGAGCATGACTTCGAAGCGGAGATGCAGGCGATCGTCTCGCCGAAGGTGAGACGGATGATCGCGGATAAAGCCGTGAAGGTCGTGAATTACAGGGATCTGACATAGTTGGTGACTAGTGACTGGTGACTGGTAGCTAGTGGCTAGGGATTAGGGACTCTCTCGTATCGTCATTTCGTGCGACAGTAAGATCGTTTTTCTTTACACCGTTTTCCCATCGGAGGGAACCATTGAATACTCGGATCAAAGGCATCCTGCAGTGCGCGCTCGGCGCGCTTTGCTGGGGGGCGAGCGGGATCGCGGGGCAGTACCTGCTCGTGAACCGCGACATCTCCCCGGAGTGGCTGACCTTCTGCCGGCTACTGTCGGCCGGTGTGCTGCTCCTTTTTATTTTTTCATTGACGGGACAAACGGGCATCTGGTCGATCTGGCAACATAAAAAAGACCGGATACGGATCCTGGTCTTTGGTATGCTGGGAATGATCTGGACGCAGTACGGATATTTTGCGGCCATCAAGTACAGCAATGCGCCGACGGCAACGGTCCTGGAGTATCTGATGCCGATCCTCATCATCTTCTGGTACTGCCTTTCGGAGCGGCGGCTGCCGCATCTGGTGGAAATTTTCTGCACGGTCTTTGCCTTCGTGGGGACCGTGCTCATCGCGACACATGGAAATTTTGGCAGTCTCGCGCTGTCTGAAAAGGCTCTCTTCTGGGGACTTCTGGCCGCCGTGGCATGCGCGCTCTATACGGTAGAGCCGGTCGGCATGATCAAAAGGTACGGCGCGCCCATCGTCGTGGGCTGGGGCATGGTCATCGCAGGGCTTTCCTTCCTGCCCTTCATGGGGCTCTTCCCCTTCACCGGTGCGGTGGATCTTTCTGTCGGTCTGGCCTTCCTTTTCGTGGTCATCGTGGGGACGATCTGTTCCTTCGTCCTCTATCTCGGAAGCACGAAGTATATTTCTCCGGCAGACGCCAGCATCATCGCAGCCCTGGAGCCGCTCTCATCCATCCTTCTCGCCTTTGCCATCTTCGGGCAGGACTTCGGATCCTTTGAGCTTCTCGGGATGGCACTCATCATCGCCGCCGTCGGCGTGGTCAGTGTGCATCAGTGACTTGCATGCTGCTTTCGGGTATCGGCACTATTTATACTGCGCCATTCGGGTGCTTTCATAAATCGCCTGCTTGAGACGCTCCTTCCCACGCTCTTTCATACCGCCAGTGCCCCGTAGGGGCGGATAGGGTACTCTCGTTAACAGTGATTTGTGCAAAAACGTTTTTCCATCTGCATCATCTTTCACTCCGCTCTGCGCCCCCAACCTCCGCCCTGCGGGCACCTCCTTCCAAAGGAAGGAGGGATTGATACACTCGAAACGCCCCACATTCTAGCCCCTTCCTCTGGAAGGGGCTGTCGAGCGTAGCGAGACGGGGTTGGCTCCCCCCATATGTTGGAAATGCGTTTCCTCCGTATCGCTATCCCCACCACTTTCGGGCATCGCCTTTTATAAAAATCAACGCGAAGCGTTGCTCCGCCTAAGCCTTCCCCTCGAGGGGAAGGCTGGCGATACGGGATAATCATCATCTAAAAAGGCGGCGAAGCCGCCACTTGAACCCTTTGAACCCTTTGAACCTTCTGAACCCATCAATAAAAAAAGGTTGTAGACAAAGTCTACAGCCTTTTTTATTTCAGCATAGCCTTCCATTCTTCGGGGTAATCGCCGCGGTATTCGACGACTTCCTCGAGCGGCTTTCTGGGCATCGGCTTGACTTCCTTGTCGGTGTAGCCGAAAGCGATGGCAGCGACCATCTCCCCTTCTTCGCCGAGCCATTCCTTCAGCTCATCGTAAGCGAAGAAGACATTGCAGGTCCAGAGACTGCCGATGTCATGCGCCGTCGCTTCGAGGCACATGTTCTGGATCGCTGCGCTGATGGACTGGATGTCAGCGAGCTCCATCATGTACTGGTCGCTGGGGTAGGACTTGCGGTAGTCATTGCCCTTGGTATTGATGACAAAGACGATGACCGGCGCCTGTTCGAGCACGCGCGCGGTGTAGATGGCAGACGGGATGAATTTTTCATAGCCCTTGCTGAAAATGGCCGTCTCGTCGCCCTTGCGGTTTCTCATGATGCCTTCCTTCAGGCGTTTGACCATGGCTTTGCGTTCCTGTCCGCGGATGACGATGAATTTCCACGGCTGGGCATTCTTTTCGGATGGCGCCCAAAGTCCGGCAGTCAGGATCTCATCCAGATCTTCCTGCGGGATCGGCTTCTGCAGGAAATGGCGGATGCTTCTTCTTTTGACGATTTCTTCTATCACTCTGTGGTTCTCCTCTATCTATGATAAAACAACATAGAATTTATTATATGTAATTCGCAGAAAGAAATCAAGAAGGAAATAGACCGGAAGTCGAGAAAGGGGGTATCAGGCTGAGAGGCGCAAAAGGGTGAGGCAGCGGCTTCGCTCATGTATAAGGATGGGCGGTCCGAGGACGGTCAGTCATCAGTCACTGATACTGCCCGATCGCCTGCTGCATTTTTTCGGCGCTGTCCATGAGGTGATCGGCTTTGTCCATGAGCGCATCCATGCGGGGGTCTTTGCGTTCGGTGACGGTCGCGCCGCTGGCAAGGACGCCGGCAGACAGATCTCCGCCCGAGATCTTGACATAGGTGTCACCGATGAGTCCGGAAGTTGTGATGGAGAATGCCGCATCCTTGGGGATCACCGCTTTCCGATCGATCTCAAGGTGAAGGACGGCCCTGCCCTCTTCGATGGAGATGGATCTTAGCTGTCCGACCTTGACGCCGGCGTGGAGCACGGGAGATCCCGGCGTGATGCCCTGTGCATCATCAAAGACAGCATAGACGGGGAAGGTGGTCGGGAAGAGACGCTCCATCGGATGCAGAAGGAGGGCAGCGATGCCGATCGCAAGGAAGAGGAGAAGGGCGGTCATGCCGATCTTGGTTTCTTTGGTCATGATGGGAATCCTTTTGGGCAAAATAGTCAGGCTGGCGAGGGGGCTAAAGATTCAATGGGTTGGTCCGCGAGGCGGGGCGACCCTTGATTATGCTTGAAAGCCTCGCGCTCTCTAGTGAGGAGTGAGGAATTAGGAGTGAGGAGTGGTGGTGCGGCGCATAAAAATATGGAAGCGCCGCAGAGTATAGATAATGGCGATGCCCGAAGGTGGTATTTAGTCACCAGTCACTGGTCACTCCTAATCCCTAGCCACTTATCACTAAAGGTTCAACGGGTGCTATAGGTTCAGCGGGTTCAATGGGTTCAGGTGGCGGCTTCGCCGCGTACATATGGGGCGATGCCCGAAAGTCTCTTGGGGAGCGGGTTTCCCGTTTGGGTTTCCTGTCATCGACTACCTGAACGCGAATGAAAAAGATTTCTCGCTGGCGCTCGAAATGACGATACGAGAGAGTCCCTAATCCCTAGCCACTAGTCCCCAGTCACTAGTCCCCAGTCACTAGTCCCCAGTCCCTAGTCCCTAGTCACTGCTATCCCATTCTCCTCATTATACCCTCTTTCTCCTTCTTATGCTAAAATAAGAGGAAATGGCAAAAGGATTAGCTCGTGGGAGTTATCCTCCCTTGCCCCTGAATGAAAGCTCTGCTCGGATCAGGGATGAGAAATCAGGAATGAAGGCAGCAGCTTCGCCGCAAATATATATTTTGCAGCGAAGCTGCTACCACAACCCTGAACCCATCAACCTGAACCCTGAACCCAATCTCTGCTTTCCAACTTTTGCCATTTGGTATAATCGTTTCGGCCCGGGACAGTGTCTGTTCACGGGTCAGGTGAATTCTATATCGTCAGAGATATAGAAAGCGCAGCATAGAAATTGAATGAGAAATAAGAAATGCGAGAGGAAGGAGCGGCGCAAAGGAATGGATAAAGCGCCGTTTTTGTGAAAACGGGCAAGTGACCAGGTGTCTCAGCCGCTCCTCATTCGCAGGCTCTCTAAGCCTTCTATGCGGCCAACGAAAGAAGGATGCATATGGCAAACATGTACATGAATGATTCGTATTCAGCGGTCCGTCAGGCGGATGGCAAGGTGCTCGGGCGGGTGCGCGCTGTGGTGAAGAGTGCGACGCCGCAGGCGGGGGTGAAGGATTTCCGTTTTTTTGTGGATCCTGTATCGCCGGTGCCGAGAGGTTTCGAGGATGGAGAGAAATTCGGCTTCACAGGCTTCATGAGCCGTATCGGATTCGGATACAATTCATTTGCTGATGAGGAGTCGGCACTGGCAAATCTGGAGTCCGTTTTCGGGGATTGCTTCGTGTCGTTTACACCGTCACTCCGCAATAACAGGTACTTTGTGCTGGATGATATGGTGAAGGAGCAGGGGACGCCCTTCATGGAGGAGGACCGGAATTATTATCCGGTGCCAGCTTTCGGCACGGAGGAGGCACCGGTCTTTGATGGGGATATCAATAAGTTCTGTCATCATCTGCTGACGGATCGGCCGCTGCCGGGGCTGTCGAAGCGTTACTGGAATAATGATGTGTCGCCTCGTCTCATTGTGGCGGCGACGCGCAATTATGAGAATAAGATCGGGCCGTGGGTGGTCTTTGCGCCGCTGTATGATGAGGCCTTTGATTCCCGCGTGATCGGGGAGGGCGGAGCGTATTTCCGTGTGAAGAACCGCGGCCAGCTTGGGTATGCGGTGGTGGACGGACAGAATTCGGAGCTTTCCTCGCACATCCTTCGCTGCGCGGAGAGCCCGCTCTGGTTCGTACCGGAGGTATTTCTGGCGGATCTTAGGCTGAATCTGAAGCCGGTGCCGCGGGATGCAGACCTTTTGAGGGACTGCGGGGTCGCGGTGAATCCCTTCGCGGATGAGGCGGAGGAGGAAGAGCCTGTCCATGAGGCGCGTGAGCAGATGACGCAGAGGGCGCTCGATGATCTGGTGCAGAGCCTTGGCATCGGCGCTTCGGGCGAAGAGGCGTATGCGCCGAGAAGAAACCGGCGGGATCTTCGTCCCATACACGAGGCAGAGGCTGTGGAGAAGGCGCCGGTCTCTGCGGAGATCCATCAGGAGCCGGCAGCGCCGGCGAAAGAGCTGCCGAAGCCGTTCACGGAGGGAGATCTCCTCGCCCGCCTGAAGGAGGCGGCGGAAAATGACGGACTCCTCTATGCAGAGAAGGATCTGTTCCATTTCCATATCTCCATGAAGTCGTCCCGCCTGGTCATCCTCGCCGGGAAAAGCGGGATCGGCAAGTCCGGGCTGGTGCGTCTCTACGGGCGTGCGCTGGGACTTCCCGAGTCGCAGGTGCGTTTCCTGCCGGTCCGTCCGTCATGGATGGATGACGGGGATGTCCTGGGCTATGTGGATATGAAGAATATGGTGTACCGCAGTGCGGATACGGGGCTCGCCGAGCTTCTGATCAATGCGGCGGCGCATCCGGAGAAGCAGTACATCGTCTGCTTCGATGAGATGAATCTGGCGCGTGTGGAGCATTATTTCGCACAGTTCATTTCCGTGCTGGAGAAAGAGGATCATCCGATGATCCGTCTGTACAATCCATCGCTCGCCCCGCGCCTCTACAACAGTGAGAAGTATCCGCCGGAGATCCCGGTGGGGAGGAATGTGCTCTTCACAGGGACGGTGAATGTGGATGAGTCCACCTGCCATTTCTCGGATAAGATCCTCGATCGTGCGAATGTGATCACGCTCAGCCAGTGCCATTTCCGTGACCTGCTGAAGCTTTCGCCGCAAGAGAGAAAGGTGTACAAGGAGATCACGGCCGAGGAGTATGATGATTTCCGCGTGAAGGAGGGCATGGGCCTCAATGATAAGGAGCTCGAGCTGCTGGATGCGCTGAATGATGCCTTCACGAAGAGCGGTATGCCGTATGGTATCGGCTTCCGCGTGGCGCAGCAGATGGGACGCTATCTGGAGAATATTCCCGAGGAGGCGGGGATCAGCCGCGGAGAAGGGCTCGATGCCCAGCTCGTGCAGCGCGTCTTCACGAAGCTTCGCGGCTCTGCCGATCAGCTGTCCGCCCTTCTTTCTCTCTCGGATAAAAATACGGCGGAGGGGCTGCTGCCGGCTATCCTTGTACGCTTCAAGGCGCTCTCGGATTTTCAGGAATCACAGGCCGTGCTGAAACGGAAAGCCGGGGAGCTGAAGCTCTATGACTACACCATGTAAGCTGCCATTCAGCGTGGCACTCGGCAAGCGGGAGGCGATGCGCTCCTTCACCCGCTTTACCACGCACCCGGAGGAGCTCAAGGAGGCGCCGCCTGCGTGGCGCTTCACGGAGAATCAGGATCTCTACCTGCGCTTTGAGGCACCGATGGATTTCCGCTTCACCATGGATGGGCTCGACATCGTGACGCTTCCCGGCGAGGACCGCTATGACGGAGAGACCTGGGTGCGCCCGCGGCGCGCCTGGGATACGCTCCTCTTCAAGGGAGAGGATTTTCCCTTAGTCCCCGGCTACTATGTCCTGACCGTCACCGGGCGCGGCGAGACGTGGTACAGCCTTCTGGAGATCACGCCCCGCTACATGGGCAAGCAGAGCTGGCAGGATATGGGCGAGGAGCTCTTGGAGGAGATCAAGCATCTGTCCTTCGATTTCATGAAAAAGAGCATCCACATGTCGCGTACGCTGGATATCAATCCCGACCTCCTGCTGCGCTTCTATACCATCAGCGACAATTCCCGCATGGTGCTTCATGTGCTCGGCGAGCTTGCCCGCACGGCGAATGGCCGCCTCGTGCGCCGGAAGAAGCCGGCCCGCACCGCCGGCGTCTCTCCGGCGGCATCGCACATCCCGCCCCAGTCCCTGCGCCCTTCGGCCGGGCAGCATCTGCTCTATACGGAGATCACCTACGACGTCGCGGAGAACCGTTTCGCCAAAGCCATCCTGCTTCGCCTCGCGAAGAATCTGCGGGATTTCGTCAGCGAGGTCGATGGCTTCATCGCGCGCCTCGATGCCAGATGTCAGGCGCTCCTGCCGTACACGCAGAATCAGGAGTACAGAAGAGGCGAGGCGGCGCTCGTCAAATTCCGTGACTATCGGAAACAGGCGCTCGCCATCCTTCGAGACATCGAGCGCGTCACCCGCGCGGCATGGTTCGAAGAAGCCGGCAGCCGGATGCCGCCCCTCATCCCGATGACCGTTCTCTGTGATCCGCGCTACTCGCTCCTCTACCACCTCCATCGGCATCTGGAGACGCCTGCCGACAGCTACTCTGTCGCTGATTTTTACCAGTTCCAGTGGAAACGGACGGATAAGCTCTACGAGCTATGGGGATTTCTTCAATTCATCAAAGCGCTCTCCTCGCTGGGCTGGGAGATGGAGGAGGGCATGTCCGTCATCAGGGAGGACGGCCGCTACCGTCTCTCCTCGCTGGAGTCCGGTGCCGTCATCAGCATGAAGAAGTGCGAAGAGGAGATCCGCCTCACCTACGATGGCATCATCCCCGCTGCGTCTGCCGATACAGACCGCATGACTGCGCCGCTCTATACCAATAATGCCCACCGCCAGCCCGATCTTCGCATGGACTGCTATAGAGGGGAGATGTACTGCGGCTCTCTGGTCGTCGACTTCAAGTACCGCGACATGCTCTTCCTATGGAACGATGAAAACCGCGGCGAGGGCCTGCGCCGCCAGTTCAACGGCTATCGCGATATGAATACAAAATTCTATCGTGACATGGACGAGGCCAGCTCCCTCCGCGACAGCCGGCCAGTCAAGGAGGTCTGGGCAGTCTTTCCGAGGGAGGTCCCCGGCAGCAGCGATGAGGACTACAGCCTGAGATTCATCCCCCTCTCACCGGGCAGCGAAAGCCGTCTCCTTCAGCTTTTGGAAGACTATCTGAGATCATTGGGGCTGGGCGGCGGTATTGCCTGAAAGTGTTGGAATATCGATAGTATCGGACTATTCAACATAGTACACTATACCGCCGGCATGCCCCCATTGCCTTCGGCACTTCCTCCGCATGGGTAATGCCATTAAGTTAAGCGGCAGAACGTTCTTGGCTCCCCATCGGGGGAGCTGCCCGAAGGGCTGAGGGGGCTACGTAGCGGTATTGCCTGAAAGTGTTGGAATATCGATAGCATCGGACTATTCAACATAGCACGCTATACCGCTGGCATGCCCCTATTGCCTTCGGCACTTCCCCCGAAGGGGGAAGCAAGTCGCTATGACGCTCATTCTGACTGCATCTGTATGTCGATTGAAAGTCCTCTTAATCGAAATACGCAATAATAGTGGCTGGTGACTGAGATCTTCTCGGTCATTCATCTTTCATACCATGTCTGCCCTATCCGCCTCTTTGGGACACCTGCCCTAGAGACGATACGGGAATACCGTCATCTAAAATGCGGCAAAGCCGCCACCTGAACCCTTTGAACCCTTTGAACCTTGAACCCTGATAGGAGCATCTATGACCATTTACGGACCCCATAAAGCCTCTCTCAAAGCTGTCATGGACGGCTTTGCGCGGGGCATCCGCGCCTACAGCGAGAAAGAAAAAGAGAAGACGGGAGAGATGCTTTATGAGCATCTCTCGTATCGCCTGAAAGCAGAAGACAGCATGAAGGAGAAGCTCACGCGGAAAGGATTTCCCCTCACCGCCGAATCTGCCTTCTATGCTGTGAAGGACGCCATCGGATTCCGCTTGGTGTGCCGTTTTGTGGATGACATTTATGAAAACGTCTCCCGCTTGAAGGCTCTTCCCGGCGTCCTTGTCGTAAAGGAAAAGGACTATATCAAAAACGTCAAGCCCAATGGCTATCGCAGCTACCATATGATCCTGGATGTCACCGCTCCCTATGAGGATGCGAGAGGCAGAGATCCGGGGCATTTCTTCATCGAGATCCAGCTACGCACCATCGCGATGGACTCCTGGGCGGCGCTTGAGCATGAAATGAAGTACAAGCACGAGGTGGAAAATGCCGAGCTCATCAGCCGCGAGCTCAAGCGCTGCGCCGATGAGCTTGCTTCCTGTGATCTCTCCATGCAGACGATCCGGAATCTGATAAGGAAGACGTGACTGGTAGCTGGTGGCTGGTGACTAGTCCCTAGTCACTAGTCACCAGTCCCTAGTCACTTCTATCTCCCTAATCCCCATCCTCTTATATTTTTTACTGAGGTCAAACCTATGAAGATCCTGCTTGCTGAAGATGAAAAAGCATTATCCGATGCCGAAGTCGCGGTGCTCCGTCACTTCGGCTATGAGGTCGATGCGGCCTATGACGGGCTCTCTGCCTGGCAGATGGCGGAGCGAGAAGCGTATGACTGCATCGTCCTTGATATTATGATGCCGAAAATGGATGGTATCGAAGTTCTTGCCAAGCTCCGCGGGAGCGGCAGCACGGTGCCGATCATCATGCTCACCGCGAAGACCGAGGTCGATGACCGCATCGCAGGTCTTGATGCGGGGGCAGATGATTACCTGACGAAGCCCTTCGCGATGGGCGAATTTCTGGCGCGCATCCGCTCGATGACACGCCGCGCGAATGCCTTCACCCCTACCGTCCTTTCGGCAGGCGGCGTCACGCTCAATGTCGAAGAGCAGGAGCTCTCGGCGGAGAGCGCGATCCGTCTTGGCAGCAAGGAGACGAAGCTCATGAAGTATTTCATGATGAATGCCGGCAAAGCGCTCACACAGGAGGAGATCCTGCGCTATGTGTGGAGCGATGAGCCTGACGTACCGGCAGATATCGTGTGGATGTATATTTCCTTCCTGAAAGAAAAGCTCGCCGCCGTCCGAGGCAAGGCAGTGATCGAAGGGGAGAAGGAAGGACCTTTCGTGCTGGCTGTGGCCGGGGACTAGAGACTGGTGACTAAGGATGGGGACTAGTGGCTGGTAGCTAGGGATTAGGAGTCTCGAGTGACTGGGTGACTGGTGACTAAGAGACTAGGAGACTCAGAGACATCAGATTCCCGTATCGTCATCGAAAGCGCAGCCGAGGGATCTTTCTTGGGAAACACTGATTAAATCGTTGTCAGATTTTACTCTTGAATTTTTATGCATAGCGAGGAATAACCTGACGCGAATAGCGAGCTATTTAAGGAAGGCTATGACGAAGCTATGTATAAAAATTCTTGTAGAATCTGACTCTGCGATTTAATCAGCGTTTCCCTTGCACTGCGGTCAGTATCACATAGGCATTGATAGGGAAATGACGCCTTGGTGCTGCGTATTTCTGCTTTCACACATGTATCGTTTATCGGCCTGCAAGAAAGATTTCTCGCTTACGCTCGAAATGATGATACGGGAAAAGGGTATTCCCAAAAGTTTGAAAGCAGGGATTAGGAGTGACTGGTGACTGGTGACTGGTGACTAGTGACTGGGAGACTAGGAGACTTTAGGCTCTCTCGTATCGTCATTTCGAGCGCAGTCGAGAAATCTTTGTCATTTGCGGTCAGGCGGTCGATGTTTGGAATTCCCAAACGGGAAACCTGTTACCCACTCACTTTCGGGCATCGCCCTATTTATACTCGCGGCGCTTTATAATTTTTATGCGCCGCACCAGCACTCCTCACTCCTCACTTCTAACTGGCGAGCAAAGATTTCATCCCTGATAAGGGGCGCTCCGCCCTACGGTCTAACCCGAAACCCTTTTTGTTATCCAATGTGCCAAGGAACCTCATTTATGGATATGATCAAGAAACTGCACCGACAATTCATACTTCTGGCCACGCTGGCGGTGTTCATCATCATAGCGGTCGCGCTCTCTGTCATCAATGGGATGATGTACCTCATTGTGCGGGGGGACATTCATGATGTGCTTGAGACCATCGCAGACAATGGCGGCGTCATCACCACGCGGCGCATAAGCGGGGGAGGCTGGCTCCCGGATGGCAGCTGGGTCGAGGATACGCCGGAATTCACGTACCAGACCCGTTATTTTTCCGTACTGCTGGACAGTGATGGCACGGCCAAGGTGACGAATATCAATCACATCGCGGCCTTTTCGGCGGAAAGTGCGGTAGAGACGGCGGTGGCTGCGGTGAAGACCGGGGAGAGCGAAGGCTATTTCCAAAAGCAGAAGGGGACCTATGCATACCATGTGAGCCGTACCACGGATGGCGATCTGCTGGTCGTCATTCTGGACTGCACGCGGGATCTGTCGGCGGTGAAGGCCTTCCTGAAATATTCTTCTCTCTTCGGGCTGCTCTGCCTTCTGCTTTTCGTCGGTATCGTGACGGTGCTTTCGGGGATTGCGATCCGCCCCTTCGTCAGAAATATAGAGAACCAGAAGCGATTCATTACGAATGCCAGCCATGAGCTGAAGACGCCGATCGCGATCATTTCCGCGAATGCGGAGGCGATGGAGCTGATCAACGGCAAGAACGAGTGGACGGGCAATATCATTTCGCAGGTGAAGCGCCTCTCGCTCCTCATCAATGACCTTGTGCTGCTCTCCAAGATCGGGGAGACGTCGGCCAAGGATCTGACGCTTGTCGATACGGATCTTTCGGAGGCGGTGAAGGGGAGCGCGGCTGGCTTTCGCCAGATGATCGAGGACGCGGGGAAGACGCTCTCGGTGGAAGCAGAGAGCGGCATCCATGCGAAGGTCGAGCCGCGGCTCTTCTCGGAGATCGTGAGCATCCTTCTGGACAATGCGGTCAAGTACTGTGATGAGAAGGGGACGATCACCGCCCGCCTTGAGAAACATAAAAAGGGCGTGATCCTCTCTGTCTCCAATCCGTATCAGGAGGGAGCGTCAGAGGACTATGAGCGCTTCTTTGAGCGATTCTATCGCGGAGACACCTCGCACAACAGCAAAAGGTCCGGCTATGGCATCGGCCTTGCCATGGCGCGCGACATGGCAAGGCTCATGAAGGGAAGCCTCGATGTGTCATACAAGGATGGGGTCATCACCTTTAGCTTGAGTTTGTAGGGCTTGGGAGGAAATGACGGCCTAGCGAGACCGCCTTTGATGCATCCCTAGATCTTTGATCCTTACTTGTCATGTGTTTGAACTCTTCCTTTGACTTCATGGATTGCCATTTCTTTCACTGAATTACCGGGTATGATCATGGGCAGCTTCTCTTTCCTGCCGAAAAGAAATCTCAGGATCCTTTCCCGCACAGGCACGCATCGCGCGGCAGCGACATCCCCATCCGCTTTGGATGAGGAAACGCAATGAAACAATCGGGGAAGCATGGCTTGATTACAAAATAGAGAAATAAAGGAGCATGACCGCTATGACAGATAAAGAATTGAAAGAACTAAAAGATAGATTATGGCACTCTGCCGATGTCCTTCGTGCCAGTGCTCATTTAGCGGCCAATAAATATGGACAGCCTATCTTAGGGCTTATCTTCCTTAGATACGCAGATATTTTATACAAACAGCACAAGGAAGAAATTGAAGCAGAATACAATCGCCTTAAAGGCGGACGTATGGAAAAGTCCATCAAAGACATTTCTATCGAGAAATGCGGATTCTATCTTCCAAAATGTGCGTATTATGATTTCATCAATGATGCACCGGACGATGCAAAGAAGGCTACCCTTGTAAAGGAAGCTATGGATGCCATTGAGAAGGAGAATCCCAAAATGGACGGCGTGCTTCCGAAAGAAGTATACGCACAGCTTGTACCGGAAGAAGAACCGGAACTCCTCTCTCATATCGTACGTATATTCAAGGAAATTCCCGAGAACAGCACCATTGACATCTTCGGTGAGATCTATGAGTATTTCTTAGGTAACTTCGCTCTTGCAGAAGGTAAGGATGGCGGAGCATTCTATACGCCTGCCACTGTTGTTAGATATATGGTGGAAGTGCTAAATCCACAGCCGGGACAAAAGAAGTTCTTAGATCCGGCCTGCGGTTCCGGCGGTATGTTCGTACAGGCTGCACGATACATGCATCATCACAATGCCAGTGAAAGCGAGCAGATGAACTTCCGTTGCTATGGTGTGGAGAAAGAACCGGACACTGTAAAATTGGCGAAAATGAATTTGCTTCTGAATCATGTCCGTGGCGATATCACAGAAGCAAACTCTTTCTATGCTGACCCCTATCATGCAGTTGGCCAGTTTGATTATGTAATGGCCAATCCGCCATTCAATGTGGATGAAGTCCTAGTTGATAAGGTTTCTGACGATGCTCGTTTCAAGACATATGGTGTGCCAAGAAACAAGAGCAAATCAACAAAGAAAAAATCTGACAAGAAAGAAACGGTGCCTAACGCAAACTATTTGTGGATAGGCTACTTCGCGACTGCCTTAAACGAAAATGGTAAGGCAGCACTTGTTATGGCCAATTCTGCATCGGATGCATCCGGTTCGGAATACAAAATCAGAAAGAAAATGATTGAAGAAGGCATCATCTCGCAGATGGTGACTCTGCCTTCCAATATGTTCTCATCGGTCACGCTGCCTGCTACCCTTTGGTTTTTTGATAAGCAAAAACCAAGGACAAACAAGAAAAATGAAATCTTATTTATTGATGCAAGAAATGTATTTACACAGATTGATCGCGCTCATCGAAAATTCTCTGATGAGCAGATTGAAAACCTTAGCTTGATTTCAAAACTGTACCAGGGAGACAAAGATAGTTATACCACCTTGATAAATAAATATAAAAATGAGGTATTGAATCGTTGCCCAAAATATGAAAGTGATGCCGCAGAACTCTGCAAAGTTGAATTTAGTTATGAGTATGAATTAGACGGGATCAAAATGATTCATACTTTTAATCCCTTGGAGTGTAGCTATGAATTAGAGTACACCTATTTTGAATCTAATGATATCAGTGATATAAAATACTTCCGTTCTTTGATAGCAGAGCAAAATGCATTGTTGGCTGATGCTACACAAAAGAAAGAATTTGATAGTATGATTGATGGTCAGCAAGACAAATTTAAGAATATGAAAATGGCTGTCGAAAAAAATATAGCTTTAGGAAAGAAAATACTGTATTTTATTGACAACTATTTATGGATAAAAGAAAGATTTCCGGACGGTGTATATACAGATGTTATCGGTCTTTGCAAAGTCGCACCAATGGATGGTGAGGATGGAATCATCGACCAAGATTATTCCCTGAATGCAGGCCGCTATGTCGGTGTGGTGATTGAGGATGATGGTTTAACTCAAGAAGAATTCAAAGAAGAAATGTATTCCTTGAATGCTGAGTTTACAGCATTAAGTGCGGAAGCAAAGACACTAGAAGAACTTATCGCAAATCATCTGAAAGGGTTGTTGGGTGAGTGATATGGCGAAAAAACTCAAAGAATATTGTACTGTTATATCAGGATACGCATTCAAATCTAAAGATCTATCTGAAGGTACTGATATTCCTGTTATAAAAATTGGGAATATCAGTAATGGGGGAAATATTGTTATTGATAACTCTACGCAGTATGTAAAGAAAGAGTTTCTAGCTATTGATGAAAAATATCATATTAAAAATGGGGATATTTTAATATCACTCACTGGAAGTCATATGAATCAGCCTAACTCGATGGTTGGAAGATGCTGTAGAAATTTGGATAACACCGTTTACCTATTAAATCAAAGAGCAGGAAAAATTATTCCCAAGAAAACTATTGTCAGGGATTTTTTATATTATGTATTTCGTTTACAAAGCATTCAATATGCTATTGCAAATAGAGCGTATGGTGGGGCCAATCAGGTAAATGTAAGCCCCAAAGACGTAATGGGGATTAAATTTAACATACCTGATATTGCTGTTCAAAAGAAGATTGCTAAGGTTTTTGTTGCATATGATTCACTTATCGAAAACAACAAAAAACGTATCCGCCTTTTAGAGCAAATGGCTGAAAGTCTTTACAAGGAATGGTTTGTAAGATTCCGTTTTCCGGGATATGAGGATGTAGAGTTTGAAGAGAAGAAACCTAGAGGGTGGCAAGTTGCTACAGAAGATAAAAAGCACTATGTTCCTACTATCTTCAAGTATGACGAATTCATAAATATTGGAACTTTTGTGAGGGGAAAGAATATTACCGCAGCACAGATGGTCGAAGGAAAAGTTCCGGTTATCTCAGCAGGATTGCAACCTTCTGGATATCATAATGAAGCAAATGTACATGGATCAAATCTCACTATCAGTGCTTCAGGTGCTAATGCGGGATACTTGAATTTCAACTTAAATGATATTTGGGCAGCAGATTGCTCTTATTATCAGGATGATGCAACAATATGGTTTGTATATAATACGCTTAAATATTTGCAACCTGTTATTAGCAATTTACAGTGCGGAGCCGCACAACCGCATGTATATCCTAAAAATATCAATAGGCTATGCGTTTTAATTCCAACAGAGGAATTGATCCATAGATACAATGATTTCGTTAATCCATATTATGATGAAATCAAAATTCTTAATCAGCATAATCAATTGCTTACAAAGCAGAGAGACATGCTTTTACCACGCTTGATGAGTGGAAAACTGGAAGTGTAAGGAGGTGTTCCTATGCGTAATTTTTTATCGGAAGACGATATTGAACAGGCTATCCTTTCAAAATTAAAAGCGGAACCGTTTACATATGACGCCCTCATTTGCGATGCGGATCCGAGCAAGCGTGATGACTTGAACGATGGCACAGGAAGAAATTCTAAGAAGGAATGTGTCCTTCTTGCTGTGATGCTGTCTTCTCTGAAGCGCATCAATCCGACGATCGAAGAAGATACAATCAAAGAGATCGTAAAGACGCTGAGGCAAGATTATACGGGAACGGACATCGTAGATACCAACTACAAATTATACAGACAGATTCGTAATCATAGAAAAATCACCATTCGCAGAAATGGCAAGGAAGATTTCGATTTTGTAAAACTGATCGACTTTGAGCATCCGGAGAATAATACGTTCACAGCGGTATCTCAGATGTGGATTCAAGGGAAGGTTTACTACAGAAGACCAGATATCCTGATCTTTGTCAATGGTATGCCTCTTGTGTTTATTGAACTGAAAAACAGCATTGTGAAGGTGGAGGAAGCCTACAACAAGAATCTGAAAGATTACATACGAGATATTCCAAATCTCTTTGCGTTTAATCAGATTTGTGTGCTTTCCAATGGTTTGGAAACGAAGCTGGGCGCATTCAATGCGACCTATGACTATTTCTTTGAATGGCTCAAGGTTGACAGTGAAAAAGAAAAACTGGACAGAGAAGCCATTCTTACGGCAGATCATGTCAAGGATAGCTCCGTCAGATACTTTGTGGATGGTCTTCTGAACAAGAAAAGACTGATTGATTATATAGAAAACTTCATTCTCTTTGAAAATCAGAGAATCAAGATTATCGCTAAGAATCACCAGTACCTTGGTGTAAATAATCTGATGGAGTCAGTGAAAAATAGAAAAGAATTGAACGGAAAGCTGGGTGTTTTCTGGCATACACAGGGTTCCGGTAAATCCTACTCTATGGTTATGTTTACCCGCAAGGTAAAACGTAAAATGCAAGGGAATTTCTCGTTCCTCGTTATCACAGACCGTGAAGATTTGGATACACAGATTCATAAGAACTTCGTACGTACAGAGGTGATCGGCTCGAAAGAAGAATGTCAGCCAAAGGACAGCAAGCAACTCAGAGATTTTCTGACGACCAATAAGGCATTCATCTTCACGCTGATTCAAAAGTTCCGATACGACAAGAGAAAGAAATATCCGGTGCTTTCTACTCGTGATGATATTATCGTCCTTGTCGATGAAGCACACAGAACGCAGTATAAGGATTTGGCAGAAAACATGAGAACTGCACTTCCAAATGCTAATTTTGTCGCATTCACAGGGACACCACTCCTGGGTACAAAACGTCTTACCAATCAGTGGTTCGGAGATTATGTATCCGAATATAACTTTGCGCAGTCTGTGGAAGACGGCTCTACCGTGCCATTGTTCTATTCCAGACGTGTGCCGGAGGTATGGCTTGAGAATGATTTCCTTGACGATGACGTTGTGGATATTATCGAAGAAGAAAATCTTAATGAAGATGAGACAAGACGATTAGAGAATGGATCTTCCCGTATCCTTGAAGTTATCAAGAGAGATGACCGCTTAGATAAAGTGGCACAGGATATTGCCTACCACTTTCCCAGACGCGGATTCCTCGGTAAAGGGATGGTTGTTTCTGTCGATAAATATACTGCTGTCAAAATGTATGACAAGGTTCAGCATTACTGGGCGATTGAAAAGCAGAATATCATGAAAGAGCGAAACAATGCTTCTACAAAAAAGGAGCGTGATCGGCTCACTCGTATTCTTGCCTATATGAATCGGGCGGAAATGGCTGTTATCATTTCAGAAGAAAATGACGAAGAAACCAAGTTTGCAAAGCAAGGATTAGATATTACGAAGCATCGTGCAAAGATGAAGGAGATCACACCGGATGGCAAAGATATCGAGGATCGATTTAAAGATCCTAATGACCCTCTTCAACTCGTATTCGTTTGTGCCATGTGGTTAACTGGATTTGATGTGAAGAATCTTTCGACGCTTTATTTGGATAAGCCAATGAAGGGGCACACGCTGATGCAAGCGATTGCTCGTGCCAACAGAGTGTATCCGGGAAAGCCTGCCGGAATCATCGTTGATTATGTCAATGTATTCAAGTACATGAAGAAGGCATTGACGGAGTATGCTGCCGGTGATGATGGTACAGAATTCCCTGCGAAGGATATTGACCAGCTGATTGGGTATATCGATGGCACAATAGATGAAGCGGATTCTTTCCTATTGTCTCTCCATATTGATTTGGGAAAGATGATTGCTGATTCGAATACTCTCGATCAATTGGATGCACTAAGAAGTGCTTACGATACTATCGTGGCAAAGGATGATGACAAAGAGAAATTCAAGGTAATCCTTAACATGTTGACAAATCTCTATGAAGCCTCAAAGCCGGAAATCTTCGAGAAGAATTGGAGCAATGATAAGTTTGCACCGCTTGTGTATCTGCAGGGCCTTTTCTACCACACTATCGATGATGAAAAAGTCGCTCGTGCCAGACAAAAAATGAATCAGATCCTTGATGGTAGTGTTACTGCAAGTCAAGCTTTCGTTAATTATATGCGCGAGGAACCTGATCAGTACATGATAAAAGGTACAAAGGAAATTGACCTTTCTAAAGTTGATGTTGAACAATTGAGGAAAGAGATCAAGGTGGCTAAGTATAAGGCGATTGAGATTAACGACTTGAAGGAATACATCGAGCGAGCTCTTGTGCAGATGCTTCATAGAAACTGTACGAGAACCAAATTTTCCGAACGTTTCAAACGGATGATTGACTCTTATAATGCAGGTGGCACTGAAAATGAAGATTACTACGAGCAGCTTGTGAAATTCCTTGAAGAGCTTCGGCAGGAAGATCATCGCGCAAATACAGAAGGTCTTAATGAAGAAGAACTTGAGATTTACGATTTGCTGATTGCCGGAAAGAAATTAACACAGGCTGAGGAACAGAAGGTCAAACTTTCTGCTAAGAATCTGTATAAGAAATTGGTGGATCGTCGCAGCAGTCTTCTGGTAGTCGATTGGTACAAGGATGAACAGCCACGTGCTAGTCTGAAATACGAGGTAGAATCATCATTGAATGATGATCTGCCTGAAAGCTATGATAAAGCGGCTTTTGATTCCAAGGTATCCTTGCTTATGAACCACTTCGTGGATATGGCAGTACAAGGTTATGGATGGATGGGCGCAGTATAAGGAGGTTTTTGCGCGAAAGTCAAGATGACAAACGAAAAATTATGGGTGAACTCTATTCAAACAAATGACCACACTAGAGTATGGATTGACTCTAGTGTGGTCATTTGTTTTCCTCTGCAGGAAGGCGGTCGCTCAAAAATCTGATCTTTTATCAAATCCCTACGTTGGACCACCTTTATGTGAGTTTTTTTATTTTTTCAGTGCTTCGACATCCGCGATGGCTTTTTTCAAAAGCTCTGCGGTGACAGGATAGGGGACCTTGGCCGACGGTGCGGATGCCGCATGCAGCAGAGGGAGCTTCCCGTTATCCCTTGTGTCCGGCCTCTTGCCCATGACAGGCATGATTTGCTTTTCTTTTGTAGTATAATGGGAAGAATGTGGATCGCAGCGGATCTGATGTCTGTATTCCGCAGGGCTCCTGATAGCGATCAACTGATAACTACGACCAAGGAGATATGTTATGGATGCGATATGGCAAGGCCTTTCCGGCATTTTTGAGGTGGTTCTCATCGCGGGGCTGGGCTTTTTTCTGGCGAAGAAGGGATGGTTTTGGGAGAATGCGGCGAAGGATCTGACGAAGCTCACGATGACTGTCGCGCTGCCGCCGCTCATGATCCACTCGCTGTATGCCAATTTCACGCATGATGCACTGCTGGAAGCGGCGCCGGATCTGGTGCTGCCCTTTGTCTCTATCTTCGTCAGTTACCTCGCGGGGCATGTGCTCGCCTCTCTGCTTCACATCTCCAAGGGCCGCCGCGGCATTTTTATCTGTACCTGCTGCATCGCAAATGCCATCTTCATCGGCGTGCCGGTGAATGTGGCGCTCTTCGGTGAGGCGAGCGTGCCGTCGTGCATGCTTTACTATCTGGCGAATACGACGATGTTTTGGGCGCTGGGGGCGTACCTCATCATACGGGATGCCGGCGGGCAGCACCGTTTCACGCTGAAAGAGATGCTCTTGAAGCTCCGCACTCCGCCGCTCATGGGATTCGCAGCGGGCGTCATCCTGCTTCTTGTGAATGTCCCCATCCCGCACTTTGCGATGGCAGCGATGAAGTATGTGGGCGGCATGGCGACGCCGATGGCGCTCATGGTCATCGGTATCCAGATGAGCCGGATCCCGCTTTCCTCCATCCATTTCGATAAGGATCTGGTGGGGGCGATGGCAGGCCGTTTCCTTCTGGCACCGCTCTGCCTCTTCCTGCTTCTCCCCGTCATTCCTGTTTCCGAGATGTCATCCAAGGTCTTTCTCATGCAGGCGGGGATGCCGGCGATGACGAATATGACGATCCTCGCGACCGCAGTCGGGGCGGATGCGGAGTACTCGACGACGGTGAACTGTGTCTCGCTGGCCCTCGGTGTATTCTTTGTGCCGTTTTATATGTATATGCTCTCGTGAGGGGGGGGCTGCGCCAATTAGAAATTAGAAATGAGAAATTAGAAATGGTGGTGGCAGCTTCGCTGTATTTTAGATGATGGTATTCCCGTATCGTCAGCCTTCCCCTCGAGGGGAAGGTGCCCCGAAGGGGCGGATAGGGCACAGGCGGCATGAAAGAGAGTGGGAAGGAGCGTCTCAAGTCGACGATTTACGAAAGCACCCGAGCGCCGCTCCTCGGTCCCCCTTCCCCGATGGGGAAGGCTAAGAGGTGCGACGCTTCGCGTCGATTTTTTATAAAGGGCGATGCCCGAAAGTCGTATACGAATCACTCGAGGTTCCTAATCCCTAGCCACTCATCCCGAATCCCTGTGTGCAACCCGTTGCATCCCAAACCCCGAACCCTGCCCCCTATATTTTTCCCAAGGAGCCTTCTATGAGATCTAGTGAATGGTCGATTTCCTTTCTCCGTCAGCTTTTCTCGCTGACGAGCCGCTACTGGAGATCTGAAGAAAAGAAGAGTGCCTATGCCTATCTTTTGGGCATCGTGACCCTTACGATCGCAGCGGTCTACATGACCCTGCTCCTGAACGACTGGTTCAATGAGTTTTACAGCGCACTGCAGAATTACGATGCGGATGCGGTCTATCACGGGCTCATCCGTTTCACCGGGCTCGCCTTTGCACACATCGCCTTTGCGGTCTATGCGTACTATCTGCAGCAGCAGCTCGCACTCCGGTGGCGGCGCTGGCTGACGGAGGAATACCTGGCCCGATGGACGGAGCGGGAGATGTACTACCGCATGGATATGTTCTCCAAGGAGGCGGACAATCCGGATCAACGAATCTCAGAGGACATCAATCTTTTCACGGCGCGGACGCTATCCTTCATGGTGGGACTCCTGAAGGCCATCACCACCATCGTCTGTTTCATTTTCGTCCTGTGGCAGCTCTCAGAGCCGCTGCCCTTCACCGTGGGCGGCGAGACGTACCATATCTACGGCTATCTTGTGTGGACCGCGCTCCTCTACTCCCTCATCGGCACATGGATCACGCACCGGGTCGGGCATCGGCTCGTGGGGCTGAATTTCGTGCAGCAGAAGCTGGAAGCAGACTTCCGCTATGCCATGGTGCGGCTTCGGGAGACGGCGGAAAGCGTCGCCTTCTATGACGGTGCGGCGCGCGAGCGGGGGATCCTTTCCACTCGTTTCGGAAAGCTGATCGAGAATACGATCTACATCATCAAGAAGCAGAAGCAGCTTTCCTGGCTCACCAATTCCTATGGGCAGATCGCGATCATTTTCCCCTTCGTCGTCGCGGCGCCCCGCTATCTTTCGAAGCATATTTCCTTAGGCGGTCTTATGCAGGTGGCGAACTGCTTCGGCAAGGTGCAGGAGTCGATGTCCTACTTCGTCGACGTGTACAGCTCACTGGCGGAGTGGCAGTCGTGCGTGGACAGGCTGCTCACCTTCGATGCACACATGGCGGCCATCCGAAAAGAGACGGAGCGCGCGGGAGAGGCAAAGCGGCGAGAGGGGAAGGAGCTCCGTCTCTCGGATGTGGAGATCGCTGTCCCCGGAGGAAGGGTGCTCTGCCGTCATCTGGATGCGGTCATTCATGCGGGGGAGAAGGTCATCATCAAGGGGCCCTCCGGCTCTGGGAAATCGACGCTCCTTCGCGTGCTTGCCGGTTTCTGGCCCTATGCAAAGGGCGAGATAATCCTGCCTCTCAAAAAGGAGACCATGTTCATCCCGCAGAAGCCCTACATGCCGATGGGAACGCTCGCCGAAGCCGCTTCGTATCCAGATATCGGGCTTTCGCGGAAGGAGTGGGAAGCGCTCTTTGCGTTCTCCGGACTGTCCCACCTGATCCCGCTGCTGGACAGCGAAGGCGACTGGAGCCATATCCTCTCTCTGGGTGAGCAGCAGAAGCTCGCTTTTGCGCGCGTTTTCGCGAAGCGTCCCCGCTGGGTCTTCCTCGATGAAGCGACATCCGCGATGGACGAGGAGACCGAGAGCCGCCTGTACGGGCATCTCGCCGCCCTCCCCGGCATCACCGTCGTCAGCGTGGGCCATCGCTCCACGCTGGACAAGTGGCATGGGAGGGTGTGGCCGCTCAAGACAGAAAAGCACTGAGCGTCGGGGCGGCGGGCATGGGAACTATTGTAAACTGCGTACTATTGTTAATCTTGACAAACGCCGGTCAACCTCTTTACACTATGATATATGTGCCGAAGCGAAGGCCTCGGCTTTTTTTCTGGCCAGATAGTCAACTTAAAGAAATGGGAATGTTTACAAATAGTGAGGCCAGTCGAATTCTTTCACAAAGGAGTGACACCATTGTTGTACAGTGTAAAGATGCGTTCGAGCCTGGGCGGCTCACATGGCGTGGGGGGACGTCATATTTCCGGAGCCGAAAGGATCGTACCCGAGGATGGACTCGAGGAGCAGGTGATCGCCATGCTGCGCCGGGCGAGGACGCATGAGCGCGGGCGAGCCGATTTCATTCAGGTGAAGGTGGAGGAGATCAAAGAGAAGGACATCATGACCTGCCCCCTGATCCCGGTGTACCAGATGGATACCCAAACGAAGAGCGAGGGGCGCAAGGCTGCGAAGAAGGAGCTTCTCCGTATCGGCGTCAGCAAGGCCGCGGTAGAAAGCGCCTTCCGTGAGCTGGAGTCTTTGACTGACAGCATGCGCGGAGCGATCGTGATGGATGCGGTGACGGGCGAGCGTCTCGATGACCGCGCCGAGCGAGGTGTGCGCTGCAGCAACATGGACTGCGAGGATACGGCGCTCTATGAAGCACGCATGGCAGACAAAGGGCTCGGCGGAGATCATCCGCGCGAAGCCCTCGTCCTCGCCTCGAAGGTGGCCTATGGCCCCGGCACGGTCGCCGAGCTCTGCTGGTCGGATGATCCGGACTATGTGACAGGCTATGTGGGCTCCAAAAAATTCGGCTATGGACGGATCACTGTCATGAAGGACATGGGGGATCCCGTAGGCGGCCGCATCTTTTTCGTCGAGCACGGCACCGATGTGGCACGGTATGACGACTATATGCAGAATCAGGTGGTGCTTGTGAGGATGGGAGAGTAGGGAGCGGTGTCTAAGAGACCAAGAGACTGGGAGATATCAGACTTGCGTATCGTCATTTCGAGCGTAAGCGAGAAATCTTCCTTGCAGACCGATAAACGAAGGATGTGTGAAAGTAGAAATACGTAGCACCAAGGCGTCGTTTCCGTACAGTGCCTATGTGATACTGTCGCAGTGCAAGAAAGACCATCGGCTGCGCTCGGTATGACGACGGCGCGAAGCGCTATCAAAATTTCGCGGCGTTTCCATATGATTATGCGCCGTACCACCATTTCGCATTCCTAATTTCTAATTTCTCATTCAAGAGCGACTTTCATCCACAATCAAAGGGCAGACGCCCCACGGGCGGGCGCTATCCCCATTTCCCTAAGCGAGGTATACCCATGAAACTGCAAGACATTCCATCAGCACTGTCCGCCATTGCGGACGAAGGCCGTTTCCGGAGGGTCGAAGACCTGCGAATGGTGACGGCATCCCGCGGAATAAGGCGGGACGGGAAGGAATACATCGTATTCAACTCCAATGATTACCTGGGCATGACCCATGAAAGCGAAGTCATGGCGGCCGCGCGGCGCGCGGTGATCTATGGCACCGGCTCGGGCGGTGCGCGGCTGACTTCGGGGGCTGTTTTCGAGCTGTCCGAGCTGGAGAAGGTGCTCGCAGCCTTCAAGCATGCAGAAGATGCGGTGATCTTCAATACAGGCTATATGACGAACCTCGGCGTCCTTTATGCGCTCGCCGGCAAGGGCGACGTGATCTTTTCCGATGCGCTGAATCATGCGAGCATCGTGGATGGCTGCCGGATCTCAAAAGCAAGGGTCGTCATCTATGCGCACTCCGATATGGAGGATCTGGCAAGGCTTCTGGCCGAGACGCCCTGCGAAGGCCAGCGCTTCATCGTGACCGATGGCGTTTTTTCCATGGACGGTGACATCTGCCCGCTGCCTTCCCTTCTTTCTTTGAAAAAGAAATACGAGGCCTGCCTCATCGTCGATGATGCACACGGCGTGGGCGTCATCGGCGACACCGGACGCGGCACGGCAGAGTACTACCACGAGAGCGGCATCGATATCCAGGTGGGGACGCTCTCCAAGTCGCTCGGCGCCGAGGGCGGCTACGCGGCGGCTTCGAAGGAGATCACGGACTATCTCAGAAATGTTTCCCGCCCCTTCATCTTCTCCACCTCGATCTCTGCCGTGACAGGAGCGAGTGCGCTGGCGGCGCTCCGGCTGTTGGAAGACAATCCTTCCCTCTATATGGGGCGGCTCCGCTTCAATACCGCTTACATGAAGGCGAAGCTCTCAGAGGCCGGCATTCCCGTCCTTCCGGGGGATACCTCCATCCTTCCGATCGTCATCGGTGACGAGAAGCAGACGCTCGCTTATGCCAAGGCCTGCCGCGAAGACGGCATCCTCCTCTCTGCCATCCGTCCGCCGACGGTACCTGCCGGTACGAGCCGCATCCGCCTGACCGTCACTGCCGCGCACACGAAGGATGAACTTGACCGCGCAGCGGAAGTGATGAAGAGGCATTGGAAGTAGAGACAGGGTTCAGGGTTCAGGGTTCGGGGCTAGCCCCGGGGCGTGCCGCCCCTTGATTGGGGATGAAAGCTTTGCTCTCTAGTTAGAAGTTAGGAGTTAGGAGTTAGGAGTGGTGGTGCGGCGCATAAAAATCAGAAGCGCCGCAAAGTATAAATAGGGCGATGCCCGAAAGTGGTATTCAAGTCACTAGTTACTAGTCACTCGAGGCTCCTAATCCCTAGCCACTAATCCCTAGCTACTAACCATCCTTGTTTTCAAATTTAGCCCCAGAGGCTCACCTTGAATCCGCTATCCCCGTCCACCCATTTTCACAAAGGAGAAAAACATGCAAAAGGAAAAGGTCATCTGTGCCACCAGTGAAAGAAAACTCATCATTGACTGCTGCGAGACGGCGCTCCTCGCAGTCCTGATCGCCGTATCCGGCACCTTCCGCATCCCGGGCATCGTGCCGGGGACGGAGTTCCAGCTCTCTGCGCCGATCGCCGTCGCGATCTGCGGTGTCTTCGGCTTCAAGAAATATATCACGGCGGGGATCCTCGCTTCGCTCATCGGACTCTCGCTCGGAACGGCGACGCTCCTCAATGTGGCGATTCAGATGTCCTTCCGCTTGGGCGTCGGTGCGATTTGGCTTCTGATCGGGTCTGGCAAACTCTTCTACATCATCTCCGGCCCCATCGGCACAGCGCTCGCGCGCGTGGTGATGTACTTCCTCCTTGGGAAAGGCCTCACCTTGATGCTTATCGCTGCTGCGCCCGGTATGGCCTTCACCGCTGCGACCGCGTGGATCTTCGCGAAGGTATTCAAGCGCTGCCGGATCAGCGGGTGAATGAGAGCAGAGATCAGTGACTAGCAGCTGGTGACTAGGGATCAAGGGAACGCTGATTCAATCGAACAACGATTGAATCAGTGTTTCCTTAAGTCAACTTCCGAATCAAGTAAGGTACGGCGCATCAGATGAGGAAGCGCCGCGGAGTTTTGATACCGCTTCGCGCCGTCGTCATTTCGAGCGTAGTCGAGAAATCTCTATTGCAGAGTACTCATTGCCTGATGTGAGGCAGCACCAAGACATCGTTTCCCCTTAGTGCATACACGCTGATTTCCGCAGTGCAGTAGAGATCCCTCGGCTGCGCTCGGGATGACGAGGCCGGAGAATCCCAGTCCCCCGTCCCTAGTCACTATATTCCCCTCATAAATTTCCTTGACAAGCTCGTTCTTATAGAGTATTCTTTTGGTCGTAGAGAAAGGGCGGAGCAGTATCCCTGTGAGCTGTATCCGAAAAAGCCCTGACGCCGCACAACAATGATCGCTTGGATTGTCACTGACCGAGACGAATGCACAAGAGCTGCATCCTTTTGGGATGCCTTTTTTATGGCTATATGCAAAGAGCCGCATTCCTTTTGGAGTGCGGCTCTTCTTTAGTGAGGAGTTAGGAGTGAGGAGTTAGGAGTTAGGAGTGATGGAAGGGGCGCAGCCTATTTATAAAGCGCCCCAATACCCCACCCTCTTTTATACTCCTCACTCCTCACTTAGACTATTTTTATGAAAATCAGTGACACTTTCCGGAAAGGATTTCCCTCATCTATGTCTTACCTTGAAAGCGCTGCACCGGTGAAGAGCCAGGCAGCAGCCAGCGGACTCAAAACGAGCCGCCTCACCTTCTGTGAAGCGGCGATGATGATCGTCGGATCCACCATCGGATCCGGTGTCTTAGGACTTGCGTATGCTTCGCGGAGAGCGGGCTGGCCGGTGCTCGTCATCTGGCTTGCCGTGGCGGCTTTGATCTCTGCGGTTTCCATGCTCTATGTTGCTGAGGCATCGCTTAGGACACGCCTGCCCCTGCAGCTCTCGGGCCTTGCCGAGAAATATATCGGCAAAGCCGGATCTTGGCTCCTCTTCTTTGCCGTGGGGGCTACGAGCTTCTGCAGCCTCATCGCCTATACGAATGGCTGCGGGAAGATCCTTTCAGACCTTCTGGGGATCTCCTTCGAGGCGGGGAGCCTGCTCTTCATCCTGCCCGCCGTCGGCGTCATCTGGTTCGGCCTCAAGGCGACGGGCGTTGCGGAGAAATTCATCAGCAGCGGCATGATCGCGATGCTCCTCGTGCTGGCCGGCGCCTCCTTTCTTTCTTCACGTGTGCCGGTGGGGGATATCCTCTACACGGACTGGACGTATGCGATGCCGATCTTCAATATCACGGTTTTCTGCTATGCGGTGCAGTACATGGTGCCAGAAGTCGCGCGCGGCTTTTCGCACCAGCCAGGGAAGCTGGTACCCTCGATCCTCGCAGGCTTTGTGATCTCCTTCGTGATCCTTGCGATCGTCCCGCTCTCCGTCTTTCTGATGCTGCCGCTTTCGGAAATCACGGAGGTCGCGTCCCTCTCCTGGGGGCGGGCGCTCTCACATCCGATCTTTTACCTGCTGGTGAATGTATTCGCCTTCTGTGCGATGCTGACATCCTTCTGGGTCATTTCAGAAAGCTTTCTGACGAATATGGTCGACCAGTTCAAGCTGAAGGATGAATTCCACGTTCCGACCCGGATCGCGATGCTCGCCTTCATCGTCCTCCCGCCATTCCTGCTCGCCTTCTTCGGTGCCGTGAGCTTCGTGAATGCCATCTTCTTTGCAGGAACGTTCGGCGGCATCATCATGTCCATCCTTCCCGTCTTCATGCTGCGGGGAGCCAGAAGGTCGGGAGATATGGATCCCGTCTGGACCTGCGGCCGAATCGCAGATCGTCCGATCCAGATCCTCCTCATCGTCATTTTCTCCGCGGCCGGTCTTTACGCACTGGCCAGCATGGCAGGGATGCTTCCGGCGGGATGGTGAGCCGATCAGAAATAAGAAAAATGGCGGCATCGCCGCCATTTTTTGTTATGCGTCGCACCTTCCGCTAAGCCTATAGAGCCTCATGCCCTAAGGCGGACCGTACTCTCTCTGTCACATCACACGGGCTGCCGCAAGTCCGATCTCCAGCGCAGCGTTTCTTCCGCGGTAGCCCCAGCCGCGCTGATCATGGGAGAGAGAGGAAAGCGTATCTGCGGTGAAGAGGATCTGTGCGAATTCCTTCCCGCGGAAGCGGGCGCACGCAGCGAGTGCTGCGGCTTCCATATCGACAACATTACAGCCTGCCTTGCGGCGGGCTTTTATTTTTTCCTTCGTCTCGCGAAAGAAGCCGTCGCTTGTCCATGTGACAGCAGGCGTGAAGGGGAGGCCCTTCTCCTTCATCCATGCCTCGATGCGAAGGCGCGGGGCTTCATCGAAGAAGATCCAGTCGCTCATCTCCTGATAGTGGAAGGATGTCCCTTCCTCGCGGAAGGCTTTCATTACAGGGAGAAAGGCATTCTCCGGAAGGTCTGTAAGTGCGCCGCAGCAGCCGATGGCGAGGATCTTTTCTGCGCCGTAGGCATAGAGACGCTCCTCCATCAGAACGGCCGCAGGCGCACCGACGGGGGCCTGCATGAGTGCGATGGGGCCGTCTGGCGTCTGGAGCTCATAGATGGGGAAGCTTTTCGTGATCGAGGCGAAGCGTCCGAGGGGCGTTCCGCCTTTTTCCCTGGCAAAGCGCTCGATGCGCGCTTCGCTCAGGAAGGCGAAGAGGCAGCGGGCGGGCAGATGAAGAGAAAGCTGTTCGAAGTCCGGAGCGATGAGCCCGGGCGCGGGATCGAATGGAGTCATGAGGGAGACCTTTCTGTCAATGAGAGGGGACTAGTGACTAGGGATTAGTGACTAGTGATTAGAGATTAGGAAATGAGAAGTCAGCTCCTCGATCTGATCTCTCCAATTATCCGTATCGTACTCGATCTGCTCCGACCAGCGGGAGACGGCGCGGAAGGGATCGCCGGTGCGCACGGCCTCGAGGTAGATGAAGAGCGTACTTTCCGCGGCAAACCGGGCGAGTACGGAGACGGAAACGGCGGGCTGATCCCAGTCCTCGGGGCTCGCAAGGTCCAGCTGGCGATAGATGATGTACTGGTAGATGGCATCCCAGAATCCCGCAGGGACTTTGGGCGGGTGCGCCTTGGCCTTGTCCACCAAGTCTTCGACACATGCCTGCATCCAGGAGAGATCCTTCGTCCATGCGGCATCGATGGGCTCCGTGTCTGCCATCGCATCCAGCATGGCGGACACGACTTTGGGGGAAAGGTCGAGGGTGAAATGGCATTCTTCCTCGGAGAGGGGAAGAAGCAGTTCATCCATGAGCTGGGAAAATGTCACGGTCATGGGTTTCTGTTCGGCTGCTTCCGGATCCAGAAGCTCGAATGTGAGGGGCAGATGCCCGGCGATCTCTTCCACCGTGCGCTCGCAGCAGAGCCCCGTGCCGGATAGCTCGGCGCCGCATGGGTATTTGTAAAAACGCGGATGCTCGCGGCAGATGTCGCAGAGCGCATCCTCGCCGAGCTCCAGTACCAGACGGCAGAGCCCGGCTTTGTTCAGGAAATGGCAGTAGCCCTTCTCGTTCAGTTTGAAACAGGTAGAGCCATCCTCCGACGTTCCCATCCATTGCCGGAGCTCCTGACACAGCGGGCTCTTGAGCGTTTGGTAATAGTCCTTCGTGTCTTCGTCGATGTCGATCTCCCACGTCTGGCAGCAGGTGTGCCGGCAAGCGCCCGCCTTGCAGCGGAAATCAGGGAAGAATGTGGGGAAAATGGTCAGGGACATGGGGATGCCTTCTTTCAAAAAAATAAGGAATGAGTGGCTAGGGATTAGGGATTGGGGATTAGGAGTGACTAGCGACTGGGGTTCTTCGGTATCGTCATCCCGAGCGCAGCCGAGGGATCTCTACTGCCCTGAAGGAATCAGCGTGTATGAGCTGAGGGAAAACGATGTCTTGGTGCTGCCTCACATCAGGCGATGAGTGTTCTGCAATATAGATTTCTCGGTTACGCTCGAAATGACGACAGCGCGAAGCGCTATCAAAACTCCGCGGCGCCTCATTATTTTTTGCGCTGCACCAACCCCTTTGAACCTATAGAACCCGCTGAACTTCTTTCATTCACAATCAAGGGATGGCGCGTCCTCGCGGCTAAGTTTGAAAGCAGGGATGAGTAACTAGGGATTAGGGATTGGAGTGACTGGTGACTAGTGACTGGTGACTGAAATGCCATCTTCGGGCATCGCTCTATTTATATTCCGCGGCGCTTCCATATTTTATGCGCCGCACCACCATTCCTAATTCCTCATTCCTGATTCCTCATTCGAGCAAAGCTTTCATTCAGAATCAGTGGATGGCACGCTCCAAGGGCTAACCCTGAACCCGCCAACCATCAACCTGAACCCTAAATCAACTTTCCTTCCAGATGATCCATCTCGTGCTGGATGACTTCTGCGACGAAGCCTTTGAATCTCTTTTTCTTCATGCGGAAAAGCTGGTCGCGATACTTGATCTCGATCTCCTCATAGCGCGTGGTCTTCCGCTCGCCGGAAAGGGAGAGGCAGCCCTCCTCGGCTTCGTAGGGGCGGGCAGCGGAAAGGCGCTCGGGATTGTACATGATGACGATATCCTTTCCCTGACGGAAGGCGATGATGGCTTTGGCAAAACCGATCATGTTCGCGGCGAGCCCCGCGCAGGTGTCTCTATGGGCGGCAAGGGTGTCTTTCAGGTCTTCGGCGATGGCCTTGTCCTTGAAAGTGGCGGGCGCAGCCTTCTGCTGAAGAAATATGATGTCTTTCACAATGTCTCGTTTCATGGGATGTCCTTTCTGCGGGAGGGGGAACGTGGTAAAATGGGGAAAAGGGGCCGCCGGCCTGTTTTGGAGAGTCCTTTTGAACCGGCAGGACCCATTGAATCTGCTTTTTTCTATTATACGAAAGAAGGAATCATTATGGCAAAGGTTATTGTAATTTCCGGTCATCCGCATTTGGAACGCTCGATCATGAACAAGACCATTCTGGAAGAGCTGAAAAAGGTTGCCGAAGGCGGTGCATCGATCGCGATCGATGATATCGCAGAGAAGGGCTGCTGTCATCTGGATGTGGCAGCGGAGCAGGCTCTCCTGAAAGAGGCCGATACCATTGTATTCCAGTTCCCTGTCTACTGGTTCAATGCACCGGCCATGCTGAAGCACTGGTACGAAGAAGTCTTCACCCCGGGTTTTGCACATGGCGAAGGGGCGAGTGGGCTTAAGGGCAAGAAGCTCATCATCTCTGCGACGGCCGGCGCTCCAGACGGCGCATACAGCACTGCCGGCATGGGTCATACGCTCGATGAATTTTTCGATAACTTCTATGTCATGGCTGCGATGACCGGTATGGAAATGGCCAAGCCGATCCTGACCTATGGCGCGATGTTCATCCCGGGCGTTTCCACCGAGGCCGACAAAGAGAAGCTCGTATCGCTCGCAAAGGAGCATGCGAAGAAGCTGCTTTGCGAGATCGGTGACTAGGATCGCCTTCTCCCGCTCTTACACGGACAAACCAAAAAGGGGCTGTGAAGAAATGAGGATTCATTTCTTCACAGCCCCTTTGTTTTATTTCTGTTGCTCTTCTTTTCTTTTTCGGGCATGTGCATAAATGATCAGGTTGCTTTGCAGTATTTTTACCGTTGCACTAATTTTGGCAGCACGTTCTTTGCTTATCAGCTCATTTTTGGCAAGTTCTTCCCGGATGGTGTTTTCAATCCAGTCCGAAGGGAGCTTTTCAAACCAGTGATTTGTGAAATCGGTTAGTTTGACCTGTTTTTCCTGTTTTTCTGAAAATGGATAAGCTGGTTGTTTGAATGGACTGATCAGTTCTACGGGTGAATCAAACCAAAGTGAATTGCCGTTATCAAAAATGGGGGCTACGCTTTGAAATTTCAGGGTATTGACATTGCGGATAAATCCAAAATTTCCGAAATGCCGGTCTGTATTATTGATGAGATAATCAAATTGCAGCATGGCATCTATATCCTGTTTGACATGGGGAATGCCCAGTTTCTCTCCGCATGCGATGAAATGCCGGTATGCTCCATCCTGCCTTTTAAAAGGAAGTACCTGTAAAATTTCATAAGCTGGAATGTATTCTGTATCCGGGGTAATAAAGGTTGGACATATGGAGTAGATATTCTTCTCTATTTTTTTTACTTCATAAGTTACATGAGGTAATTCTGCTTTTTGAAGGATTTTACTTGCGATGATTTCATTGGTAATTTGCTGATAGTACGGCTTTTTACCTGCTTTGGCAAGATAGCGTATGTCATTCTGAATAAACCAGTATTTAGGCAGGTTCCCATTGGAGCTGTAGTCAGGGGAAAATCCTGTGGGAGGTTCCCATGAGGTGATTTCATTTCGGAAACTCATGCCGAGCGGATGTCCTGAAAAGTCATTTTCAAAGAAATTGACATCTTCCCACTGCATGAGGCTGCCGTATGGTTTAAACCAGTATTGATCGTTTAGGTTGAGTCCCAAACTTTTTAGAGACAATGAATTGATTCGTATGTCTGTGTTTTTAAATACGCTTCCCGCAAGTGCTCTTGTTTTCGGAATGTTTCTATAATTGATCCATTCCTGGAAAGCCTTTTTCTCTTTCATCCTTTTGTCCCGATATTGAACGGATAATGGAATTCTTCGAGAATCGTGTACTTGCAGGATCTCTTCTACATCTCCATAGTAGGGATCCATTTCTACGTCCATCACTTTGTTGTTTTTTTGCATGAAAGTATATTTCATAGATGGTATCCTCTTTGATCTAAATACAATCTTTCTTTGTCTAGTATATGGAATGTCTTTTGGCGTTGCAAGCCTATGACATGGAATACTAGATGTAAAAAGGGGCTGTAAAATAATAGCTCCATGAACACGAAAAAGGACTTTCGATTTTTGCGAATCAAAAGTCCTTTTTGTCTGAAGTCTCCAAGTCTATAGATCCTAATCTCTAGTCCCTCTCACAGCGAGAATCCGTCTGTGGCATCGCCCGGTTTATCGAGACGGCGGGCGACGTCTTCGTAGCATTCACCCAGATGGAAGACGAGGACATTCAGCGTGTCGCGGACGGTCTCGGGGTCGAAGTGTTCGCTTGTGGAGGTCACGCAGACATCGAGGAAGACGTTGTCATCGCTGCCGATCGTGTATTTCACGATGGCATGCTCCCCATTCAGCTTGTTCAGGAAAGGGACGAAGGTCTTTCTGGCCGGGCCCTTTGGCGCGGTGCCGAGGTGGACGCGGATCAGGGTGTACATGCTGTTATCCGTGATGACGGCGCAGACCAGGCGGTGCTTGCCCGCAGGCAGTGCGGTCATGAAGACGACGGTGTCGTAGGAGTCATGTGCATCCTGACGGCGGAAGAAATTCAGCCCTTCCTTCTTGAGGTAGGACTCAAATGCATCTGCCTTGAGATTTTTTTTGAAATTGCCTTTTGTCGGGAATGGGATCGTATTGTCAGCCATGAGAGAGCCTTTCTGCACCATGTGCGGAGAAAATTTTAATGTGCCTTTATTATAGCGGTTCGAGGGGCAGGGGGCAAGGCTTTGGGGCTTTCCGTGGGGCGGCTGTGATAGGAAAGATGAATGACCGAGAGAGCCCTCCGGTCCTTGGTCACGCTGCGCCCCGATAAATCTTCTTGACAATCGGAAGGGCGCTGGCTATACTTGGTATAACTTCGAACGAAAGGAAGAATCACCATGAGACAGATCTCTGACACCATGAGAACTGCATATGCGTATGACTTTACCGTCAGCTATTATTATGGCTGCGGCTATTTGGTGTACACAAATTCTCATGAGCGGATCACCCCTTCCAGATAAGCAGGATAGGAATCGAGGACAGGCCCACGAGAGCCTGTCCTTTTTTGTTAGGGGGATGGGTGATGGTAAACGGTGATCGGGCGCAGCGTCTGATCGAGAGACCGTTTCTTTTGCGTCGAAGCCATTACGCAGTATAGAAGCATTGCCTGAAGGCAAAGAGGAGGAATTCGTATGATTATCGTTATGAAACAAAATGCACCGCTGACAGAGATCGAAAGACTTGAGGATGAGCTTCGGGAGAAGGGTTTCCAGGTCGACAGAAGCCGCGGCTCGAGCAAGGTCGTACTGGGACTTGTCGGAGATACGACGAGCCTCGATGAGCGCGATTTCCTGAGCAATGAATGGGTCGACAAGGTCATGCGTGTGCAGGAACCATACAAGCGGGCGAGCCGTGCCTTCCATCCGCAGGACTCGGTCATCGATGTCGCCGGCGTGAAGGTCGGCGGGAAGAAGCTCGTCGTCATGGCAGGGCCGTGCTCCATCGAGACACCGGCGCAGATCGGCGCCATTGCATCGGTGGTGAAGGCATCCGGCGCATCGATGCTGCGCGGCGGCGCGTTCAAGCCGAGAACGTCCCCCTACTCTTTCCAAGGGCTTGGCGAGAAGGGGCTCGATATGCTGATCTCCGCGGCCAGAGAAGAGAAGCTCCCCGTCGTGACGGAGCTCATGAGTGCAGACAAGATCGGCATGTTCCTGGAGAAAAAGGTCGACCTCATCCAGATCGGCGCGAGAAATATGCAGAACTTCGATCTTCTGAAAGCGGTCGGCCGTCTCCATGTGTCGGTGCTTCTGAAGCGCGGGATGTCTGCGACGATCGAGGAATGGCTGATGAGTGCGGAATACATCATGTCGGAGGGAAATCATAATGTCATCCTCTGCGAGCGCGGCATCCGTACCTTTGAGAAGGCGACGAGAAATACGCTCGACCTTTCGGCAGTGGCAGCGGTGAAGCGCATGAGCCACCTGCCGATCATCGTCGATCCGAGCCACGCGACCGGCCGCCGCTGGATGGTAGAGTCCATGGCCATGGCAGCGATCGCTGCCGGTGCAGATGGCATCATGTGCGAGGTACATAATGATCCCGAGCATGCATGGTGCGATGGCGCAGAGTCCATCACGCCAGAGACTTTCGAGCATATGATGGGGGATCTTCGAAAGCTCGCCCCGATCGTAGGAAGGGAAATGTAGAGGGGGGAGTGACTGGTGACTGGTGACTGGTGACTGGTGACTGGTAGCTAGGGATTAGGTTGCGATACGAGAACACCGATAGATTCAAAACTCCGCGGCGCTTCCATATTTTTATGCGCCGCACCACCACTCCTCACTCCTCACTCCTAACTCCTCACTAGCGAGCGCGCGAGGCTTTCAAACGGAGTCAAAGGACGCCCCGCCCCACGGGCTAACCCTTGAACCCTCTCCCTATCATATATTACAATGACCATAGCAACACGATTTCAACAGAAAAGAGCACATACATGGACAGCAATCACGACTTTAGCCACTTTACGATCGCCGTCATCGGCCTTGGACTGATGGGCGGCTCCTTTGCCAAACGCTTCAAGGCCATCGGCAGCCGCGTCATCGGGATCAACCGCACGGCCAGTGTCGCGCAGGAAGCACTTCGGATGGGGATCGTGGATTCGATCTCCGAAGAGGATCTGAAAGACGCAGACATCGTCATTTTCTGCACACCGGAAAAGGGGACGATGGCATTCATTGAAAAGAAGATCGGACTTCTGAAGAAGGATGCCGTGCTGACAGACATCGCCGGCGTGAAGAATGATTTCGCCGAAAAGATCCAGGCAAAGCTCCCTAAAGGGATGGATTTCATCAGCGGACATCCGATGTGCGGACATGAAGGGGCGGGACTCTCGCAGTCGGACGCAGAGATTTTCCTTGGTGCGAACTACGTCATCATCCCGCAGGCGGGAAACAGCGCCTCGCACATCACGCTCATCGAGGAGATGGCGCGCGCTCTCGGCTGCCGGCATGTGCCGAAGGTGACAGCCGATGCGCATGACCGTGCGATCGCTTACACGAGCGACCTCACGCATGTCATCGCGACGGCGCTCATCCAAAGCAAGTCCTATAATAAAGAGACGAAGTATTTCATGGGCGGCTCTTTCCGTGATGAGACGCGTGTGGCGGATATCAATGGTCGTCTGTGGACATCGCTTTTCCTGTCGAATCGCGAGAAGCTGCTGGATGAGATCGACCGCTTCAGCGAGAAGCTGCAGGTGCTCAGGGATGCGATCGAAAGAGAGGACAGCGAGGGGATGGAGGCTTTTCTGAATGAGGCAGGCAGACGAAGGAGGGAACTCATGCATGAAGACAGTGAAGGTTGATCTGGGAAGTGATTCGTATCGGATCGAGATCGGGCGCGGTCTTCTTTCGAGCGTCGGTGAAAAGCTGAGGCAGCTGACGAAAGCGGAGAAGATCGCCGTCGTGACGGATGATCATGTGCGCCGCATCTATGGAGAAAGGATCAGAGAGATCCTAAAGGGCGCCGGCTTTGAGGTGAAGGTGATCGCCATACCGGCAGGGGAAGCCAGCAAGAATCTTCGTGTCTTCGGTGACGTGCTGGAGGCGCTTGCCGGCTTTGATATGTCAAGAAGCGATGCGCTCGTGACACTCTCCGGCGGCGTTCCGGGGGATCTCGGGGGATTTGCTGCTGCCTCCTACATGAGAGGCATTGATTTCTTCCAGATCCCGACCACCATTCTGGCGCAGATCGACAGCTCTGTCGGCGGCAAGGTCGCTGTCGACCTTCGAAGCGGGAAGAATCTGGCGGGCGCTTTTTATCAGCCCAAGGGCGTATTCATCGATCCGGACCTGCTCTCCACCCTGCCGATCCGCTACGTGCATGATGGCCTGGCCGAAGCGGTGAAGTACGGATGCATCGGTGACCGTGAGCTTTTCGAGCTCTTCGAGTCCATCGAAACAAAGGAGGATCTGGAGAAGAACATCGAGGAGATCATCCTGCGGAGCGTCCTGCAAAAGACGAAATTCGTAGAGGAAGACCAGTACGACAATGGCAGCCGGCAGATGCTGAACTTCGGCCATACCATCGGTCATGCCATCGAGCGTTACTTCCATTACAGCACCTACACCCACGGCGAAGGCGTCGCGATCGGCATGAGTCTCCTCTCCGCGCAGAGTGAGAAGCTCGGCTATACGGAGAGCGGATGCACCGACCGCCTGCGTGCTGTCCTGAAGAAGCTCGCGCTTCCGACCGCCATCGGCGTCCCGGCGGAGGAGCTCATTCCGCATGCACTGCACGATAAGAAGCGCCGCGGCAAGGAGATCACGCTGGTCGTCATGAGAAGCATCGGCCGGGCAGAGCTTGTGAAAGTCCCGACAGAAGCGCTCGCTGACTGGATCGTGACGGAATAGAAGAAGGGGTTTAGGGTTCAGGGTTGTGGTGGCGGCTTCGCTGCAAATATAAATTCGGCGCTTTGCGCCGCACCACTTAGCCTTCCCCATTGGGGAAGGGGGACCGCGCCAGCGGTGGATAGGGTACCGCCGTTATCCGCACACTGGCATGAACGCATTTCCGATTGATTCATTTATCTTTCATACCGCCAGTGCCCTATCCGCCCCTACAGGGCACCTTCCCCTCGAGGGGAAGGCTGACGATACGAGGGAAACCTGCGATCAAGAGACCTTCGGGCATCGCCATTATTTATACTCCGCGGCGCTTCTGATTTTTATGCGCCGCACCACCACTCCTAACTCCTAACTCCTCACTTCTAACTAGAGAGCAAAGCTTTCATCCCCAATCAAGGGGCTAGCCCTGAACCCTTTCCCCAAGGAGTACCACTATGCATATTACCATCACACCCGCGTCGCTTTCCGGCGTGCTCCGCGTGCCGTCCTCGAAAAGCATGACGCATCGCGAGCTGATCGCCGCTGCGCTTGCCAAGGGGGAAACGACGCTCTCCGGCGTGACCCCGTCACAGGACATCGAAGCTACCGTCCGCATCCTTTCGCTGATGGGCGCGCATTTTACAGAAGAGGCTGCCGAAGACGGCCTCACCTTCCATATTTCCGGCGGCCTTTCCCCGCAGGAAGGACGGCTCGAAGCCGATGCAGGAGAGTCCGGCTCGACACTGCGCTTTCTCATCCCGCTTGGCCTCATTTCCGGGAATACCGTCCGCTATGTGGGGCATGGCCGCCTCTCGGAGCGCCCGCTGACACCGTACTACGGGATCTTTGATGAGAAGGGCATTTCCTTCGACAACCGGGACGGTCTTCCTCTTACGGTCAAAGGGCAGCTTCCCGGCGGGCGCTATGCGCTTCCCGGAGATGTCAGCTCGCAGTTCTTCACCGGCCTCCTCTTTGCACTGCCGCTCGCCGGGGATGACTCCGTACTTATCAGCACGACCACGCTCGAGTCGAAGAGCTATGTCGATATGACGCTGGATACGCTTGCCCGTCATGGCATCACCATCCATGAGAAAAGCCCCGAGCTTTACGAGATCCCGGGCGGGCAGTCCTACAAGGCGGGCGCATTTGCCGTGGAAGGGGACTACTCGCAGGCCGCCTTTTGGCTAGTCAGCGGTCTCACGGGAGCGGGCATCACGCTGCAGGGACTTTTCCTTGACTCAAAGCAGGGGGACAAAGCGATCCTTACCATCCTTAGCAAGATGGGCGGAGACATCCGCGAAGAGGACGGCATGATCACTGCCAAGCCATCGAAGACACGGGGGACCGTGATCGATGCCGAAGACTGCCCTGACCTCGTGCCGGCGCTCGCCGCCCTTGCCGCTGTCAGTGAAGGCACGACCGAGATCATTCATGCCTCTCGCGTGCGCCTGAAAGAATGTGACCGTCTCCATGCCATGGCTGTCGAGCTCACGAAACTCGGCGCGGACATCGAAGAAAAGCCCGACGGCCTCTTGATCCGCGGTCGGGACCACCTCACCGGCGGGCTCGTTTCCTCGTGGAACGACCACCGCATCGCCATGGCCCTCGCCGCCGTCTCTGCGAAATGCAGTGCGCCTCTGACCATCGAAGGCGCTGAAAGCGTCCGGAAATCGTACCCGACATTCTGGGAGGATTTCAAGCGGGTCGGGGGACGGCTTGTGACTGGTGATTAGTGACTGGAAGACTTCAGACTCCCGTATCGTCATTTCGAGCGAAGCGAGAAATCTTTCTTGCAGACCGATAAATGATGCATGTGTGAAAGCAGAAATACGTAACACCAAGGCGTCGTTTTCCTGCCAGTTCTTATGTGATACTGACCGCAGTGCAAAGAAAGACCCTCGGCTACGCTTTCGATGACGACGGCGCGAAGCGCTATCAAAATTTTGCGGCGCTTAGTTCCTTCGACTCAGTTCTCATATTTCAGATAAGCCATTTTTTAACACACGACGTTTTTCTCCGCTCAGGATGACGAAATGCGCCGCACCACCCACCTTGAACCTCTTGAACCTATAGAACCCGCTGAACCTTTTTCATCCACCATCAGGGGATGCTCCGCCCCACGGGCTAACCCTGAACCTTGAACCCTGAACCCATCAAAGGACATATTCTATGAGCAATACATTCGGACAAAAACTGAAAGTCACCATTTTTGGGGAATCCCATGGCACTGCCATCGGCTGCATCATCGACGGACTTCCCGCAGGGATCTCCATCGACTGGGACGCCGTGCGCCGGGATATGGCGCGCCGCGCTCCGGGCAGCAGCGCACTGGCGACCCCGCGCAGGGAGAAGGACGCTTTTGAGATCCTCTCCGGCTATTTCAATGACCGCACGACCGGGACGCCGCTCGCGATGGAGATCAGAAATGGCGATCAGCATTCGAAAGACTATGGCATTCTGAAAGACTGTATGCGCCCCGGACATGCCGACTACACCGGACATGTGAAGTATGGCGGATACAATGACTACCGCGGCGGCGGACATTTCTCCGGCCGCATCACCGCGCCCCTGACCTTTGCGGGCTCCATTGCCCGGCAGGTACTCTCTGCCAAAGGCATCCATATCGGTGCGCATGTCACCCGCATCGCGGAGATCGAGGACCGCCGCTTCGATCCTTTGGGAGAGAGCGAGGCGACCTTCGCTTCTCTTCGTGAAGAGACGCTCCCCGTCCTCACCAAGGACATCGGCGAGAAGATGGAAGCCGCCATCCTCGCCGCCAAGGCGGAGGGGGACTCCGTCGGCGGCATCGTCGAATGTATGGTGACCGGCCTTCCCGTAGGGCTTGGCGATCCCTTCTTTGATTCGCTGGAGAGCGAGCTGTCCCACATGATGTTCTCCATCCCTGCCGTGAAGGGCATCGAATTTGGAGACGGCTTCGCCCTTGCGGCGATGAAAGGCTCGGCGGCGAATGATGGCATGCACTGGGCGGAGGGGAAGGTGGAAACAAAGACCAACCACAATGGCGGTATCTTGGGCGGTATCTCCGGCGGCAATCCTGTGATCTTCCGCCTCGCCATCAAGCCGACCGCCTCGATCGGAAAACCTCAGCTCACCGTGAACCTCGCCGAAAGGAAGGACACCCTCCTCACCATCGGCGGCCGTCACGACCCCTGCATCATCCCTCGCGCGATCCCTGTCATCGAGACCGCCGCGGCACTTGTCATCCTGGATGAGATACTGGTGACTAGTGACTGGGGAACAACAGTCCCTCTCGCATCGTCATTTCGAGCGAAGCGAGAAATCTTTCTTGCAGACCGATAAACGATGCATGTGCGAAAGCAGAAATACGTATACCAAGGCGTCGTTTCCCTGCCAGTTCTTATGTGATACTGACCGCAGTGCCAGGAAAGACCCTTGGCTACGCTTCCGATGACAACGGCGCGTAAATTCCTCAGCACTTTTAATTTTTATGCGCTGCACCACCATTTCTCATTCAAGCGAAGCTTTCATCCGCAATCAAAGGGCACCATGCCCCACGGGCTAACCCTGAAGACAGCACCTTTTTTTCGGAGACATCCTATGACACATACACTCAAAGTCGGCTGCTATGGCGCGAAAGGCTCCTACACCTACGAGGCCATGGAGCAGCAATTCGGCAGCAAGGAACGGGAAGAATCCTATTTCCCTTTATTTGAAGACGTCGTGAAAGCTGTGAAAGACGGCACCATCGACTACGGGGTCCTTCCCATCGAGAATTCCTCGACCGGCGGCATCACCGAAGTCTACGACCTCATCCAGAAATACGACTGTGCCGTCGTCGGAGAGCAGCTGGTGAAGATCGAGCACAATCTTCTTGGCATTCCCGGCGCGACCTTGGACGACATCGACACCGTCTATTCCCATCCACAGGGCTTTCGCCAGTGCCGCCCCTTCTTCAATGAGCACAGAGACTGGACGCTCGAACCGTATTTCTCCACGTCTCGGAGTGCAGAGCGTGTCGCCGAAGACGGCAGGAAGAACCAGGCCGCAGTCGCCAGCCGCACCGCAGCCCGCCTCTACGGGCTCTCCGTCCTCGCAGAAAATATTTATTTCAATCAGAGCAACTACACCCGCTTCTTCATCATCGCCCCGAAGATGGAGATCACCGAAGACGCTGACAAGATCACCCTCGTCATCTCCGTCAAGCATGAGCCGGGCGCGCTCTACCACGTCCTGGGCTACTTCTTCTACGGCGGCATGAATATGACGCACCTCGAGTCCCGTCCCATGGAAGGCCATCCCTTCGAGTACTTCTTCCACATCGACGTCAAAGGCCGCATCCACGACCCATCCAACGCGCAGACCCTCCACGGGCTCGCTTCTATGTGCACGTACTTCAAGATCCTGGGGAACTATCCGTCCTGCAAGAAATAGCGACGGGCGATGCGTCCTATACTCCCTTTCCCAGCGGCGTCCCTTGCAAAAAGGCAGACGATGGGAGCGTTTCTTTCAGATATTCGGGCATCACCCGTCTTTATAGAGCGGCCAGGCCGCCATATTCCTTTGCACCTTCAGCACCGGCTGGATCTGCGAGACCCAAGGAGCTCCTCATGAAACTCGGACTGATCGGAGAAGTGCTCGGGCACAGCCTTTCTCCTGTAATTCACGAAAAACTATTTCACAAGCTGTCCATCCCCGGGCGCTACGACCTCATCGAGATCCCCAAGGACCACTTCGCTGAAGTACTGCGGGATACCCTCACTGCCTGCGACGGGCTGAATGTGACCATCCCCTACAAGCTCGATGTCATCCCCTTTCTGGATGACATTTCCACGGAAGCAAAGACCATCGGTGCGGTGAATACCATCGCCAAGGCAGACGGAAAGCTCGTGGGATACAACACCGACTACTTCGGCTTCCGGAAAACGCTCCGAAAGATCGATGCCAAGGTCAATGGAAAGACCGCCGTCGTCCTCGGTCACGGTGGTGCGTCGCGCGCCATCATCCAGTGCCTTTATGATGAAGGCGCAGCAGAGATCCGCGTCATCTCCCGCCATCCGGAGAAGGTGGACTCCGATCTCCGCTCCTTTGCAGAAGAGCGCCGCGTCCGTCTCATGGACTACGCCGCTTTTGAAAGAGAGGCAGAAGGCGCACTTCTCGTGAACGCCACCCCGGTCGGTATGTATCCCAAGGTCGGCGTTTCACCGATCTCCGAAGAGGCCGCCCGGCATTTCTCCAAGGTCATCGACATCATCTACAACCCGAAGGAGACCCGCCTTCTTCATGACGCTTCGCACGCGGATAAGGCCAATGGCATGTACATGCTCGTCATGCAGGCCATCGCGGCAGAAGAGATCTGGCTGGAAAGAGAGATCCCCGATCGCATCGCAGAAGAGATCGCAGAAGAAATGAGCGACTAGTGACTAGTGACTAAAAGACTAGGAGACATTAGACTCCCGTATTGTCATTTCGAGCGTAAGCGAGAAATCTTTGCCATTCGCGGTCAGGCGGTCGATGTCAGGGAATCCCAAACGGGAAACCTGTTACCCGTAGACCTTCAGGCATCGCCTCATATAAAAAGCGGTGAAGCCGCGTACCGCTTCAGGACTGGCCCTGAACCCTTTGGACCTGACGATCCACTTTCGTAGGAAGGAGTATTCATGAAAAATATCATCCTGATCGGCATGCCCGGCTGTGGGAAATCCACACTGGGGCGGCGACTGGCCGAAGCCCTGCACCGCTCCTTCGTGGATGCCGACACCTATTTGGAAGAAAAAGAAGGAAAGAGCATCCCCGAGCTCTTCGCCGTGAGCGAGGACTGCTTCCGTGATGCCGAAGAACGCACCATCGAAGCCCTCGCAAAGAGGGAAAGCCTCGTCATCGCGACCGGCGGCGGCGTCGTGAAGCGCGCTGTCAATATCGAGCGACTGAAAAAGACCGGCACCATTTACTTCATCGACCGCCGCCCCGAAGACATCGCAGGTGATGTAGAGGTCAGCACACGCCCCCTTCTTGCCGAAGGCAGTGCGAAAGTCTACACGCTTTACCATGAGCGCATCGCCCTCTATCGCAAAGCAGCGGACGAGATCGTAGTGAATGAGGGTTCGCTGGAAAGCGTACTCGAAAAATTGACGAAACTGGCGATCAGGGGACAGGGGATCATCTGACGCGGATAACGGGCTTGTAAGAAGGAAGATGACGAAGCGGTGCATGAAAATACAGGCAAGATCGGTTTCTGCGATGAAATATGTCTTTCCCCAAGCACGTATTGATATAGCATAGACCCTTTTTCCCGTTCCCGTGCGATCACCGATAAACAAAAATCTTAGGCAGAGGAGGGCTCCTTTTTATGGGGCTTTTTTTCTTTGTGAGGCGGTATAGAGGGCCTTGCTTTCTTTCGATATGAGAAGATCCGGAAGAGGGGGCTTTCCTTCGGTGCATGGACCGAGCTTTTAGCCATGGCTTCGCGTTCCTTATTAGTGGCATGAGGGGCGGCGTTTGTGGACAGACCTTTTATCCTCGAGGCTGTCTGCGATGGATCTCAAAGATTCATTGCCCGAAAGGGCGATGGGGGAGAGCCTCCCCTCTGCCCTCTTGCATTCTTCTCCTGTTTCGAGTACGATAAAGAGTAAGAATCGTCGAAAAATCGGCAGGTGCTGCCCGTGAGACAGGCTGCCTCCCGATTTCGTAACGAACAAAGGAGACAACTATGCTGAGCGATATATGGGTATATACGAGGACCGCAAAGCTCATGATCGGCCTGCTGCTCCTGGCCGCACTGCTGCTTGCCACGCAGAATTGGCCACTGGGGCTGCTCTTCTTTATTATCGTGGCCGGGGTCATCGTCTATGTGAAACGCTCCGACTACGGGCAGGAGAAGAAGCTCCTGCGCTATCTGGATGACCTGTCCTCGGGCGTTTCGGCCGGTACGGTGTATGCGGTGAAGAACCTCCCTGTCGGCATCGCGATGATGGATGAGAAGAAAGAGCTGGTCTGGGCGAACAATGTCTTCCGTGGCTGGCTCGGCGAGGGAGCCGAGGTCGGAGTCCGTTTTCAGGATCTCATCACCGGGCAGAAGATCTCCAAGATCTGGGGCAAGACCGGGTGGTTCGAGTGCCATGCGGGCGAGTCCTTCTTCCGTGTTTTCTACAAATTTCTGGACACCGGAGAGAAGAACGATACGCACTTCATGGTATTCTACTTCATGGACCGCACGGATGTCGAAAAAGCGGTGAAGGCGTGCGATGAAGCGCGGCCGGTCTTCTGCCTCATCCGTATCGACAATGTGCCGGAGGTCACCGCAGACCTCACCGATGTCGAGCGCTCGGCTCTGCTTTCGGATGTCACGGAGAAGGTCCTCTCCTCCTTCAATGCGAAAGAGGGCTTCATCAAGCAGTACTCGACGAATGATTTCGTGGCGTGCATTTCACACAAGGCACTTGCGGAAATGATGGAGAGCAATTTCGAGATCCTCGATGCAGTCCGCGCGATCCATACGGTGAACCGCATCCCGGTTACGCTCTCCATCGGCATCGTCCAGAGCAGTGATTCCTTCATGAAACAGTTCGAAGAGGCGCAGGTCTCCCTTGACCTCGCCCTTGGACGCGGCGGGGATCAGGCGATCGTCCGCCTCGGGAAGGAAGTGAAGGCCTTCGGCGGGAAATCGCCGACGTCCGTCTCCTCCACCCGTGTGCGCGTCCGCGTCGTCGCACAGGCGCTGAAGGAGATCATCGAAGACGCAGATATGGTGCTCGTCATGGGGCATAATCATGAAGACTTCGATGCCTTGGGATCGGCGGTCGGCGTCGCCCACCTCGCGCGCGCCTCCCATGTCGAGGCGCATGTCGTCCTCTCGAAGGAGCGTGACACCTGCCGCAAGATGGTCGATGCCATCGAGAAGAGCGGTGCCGCCGAAGGGCTCCTCATCGATGAGAGCGAGGCAAAGGGACTCATGACGGATAAGACCGTCGTCATCATCACCGATACGCACATCCCCGAGCTCGTTGCAGCCCCGGAAGTCCTCAAAAAAGCCGTGAAAAAGGTCGTCATTGATCATCATCGCCGTGCGGCCTCCATCATCCGACAGCCGCTTCTGACATACATGGAGCCATCCGCCTCATCGGCGTCCGAGCTTGTGACCGAGCTCGTCCAGTACTACGGCGGGGATGAAGAAATGAATGAACTCGAGGCGTCCTGCCTCTATGCAGGCATCGTCGTCGATACGAAGAACTTCGCCGTCCAGACCAGCGTCCGTACCTTCGATGCGGCGAGCTTCCTGCGCCGCTGCGGGGCAGATACGAAGCTCGTCCACAGGCTCTTTGCGGAGGACATCCACTTCATCAAGACCAAGGCAGAGATCCTGGCCCATATGAAGCTCATCGATAACTATATCGCGATCGCCGAGTGCCCGGAGGGGACAGAAGATTCCCAGGTACTCGCCGGACAGATCGCAGACTACCTTGTGACCGTGAAGGAGATCCGGACCAGTTTCCTTTTCTATCACACAGACAATGGACTCTGTCTCTCTGCCCGCTCCGACGGCTCGATCAATGTACAGGTCGTCATGGAAGCCTTGGGCGGCGGCGGTCATCTCACCGTGGCAGGCTGCCAGCTGGGCAAAGATGGAAATAAAGAAGTAGCGGAAAAGGTCATCCTGACCCAAGTCCGTAAACAAGTAGAGGAGGAAAAAGAATGAAAGTCGTATTACTGCAAGACGTAAAGAAAATGGGAAAAAAGGGCGACGTCATCGAAGTCGCTGATGCGTATGGCCGCAACGTGCTCATCCGTAAAGGCCTTGGCGTAGAAGGCACCAAGGCAAACCTCAATACCGCCTCCCAGCGTCAGGAAGCGAAAGAATTCAAGAGCAAGGTCGCAGCAGACGAAGCTGTCATCATGGCCTCCCAGCTCAAGGCCGTCAAGGTCGTCATCAAAGTCCAGAGCGGGGAAGACGGCCGCATCTTCGGCTCCGTTACCGGCAAGGACATCAGCGAAGCTCTCGAGAAGCAGTACAAATTCAAGCTCGAAAAGAAAAATATCCGTCTCAAAGCGCCGATCAAGACCGTCGGTGAATATGACGTAGAGGTCTGGGTCCACCAGCAGGTCACCAGCACCGTCCACGTCTCCGTCGTCACAGAATAAGAATGACAAGAATTCCCCGAGATTTATTCCCGGGGAATTTTTCTTTGCGTGCGATCAGTGACTGGCGACTAGAGAGCGCTATGGTTCTCTCCCGTAAATGCTTCTTCGATGGAGGAAAACCCGAGAGGGTATAACATCTTTTCCAACTATGAGATCGCTGCCTGCGCTATTTTCCGTGTATTCTCATCGAAGGGAACCTTCAGATGTGATAAAATAAAGCCAATAGAGAGTCCCTGCAGCAGATAGGGCATTTATGCCCTATCATTCTAAGGGCAGCTCGGTTATATGATGGAATTTGAGGAACTTATGGATAAGAAGGAACTTTATAGCTTTGTCGCCACGCGCACATCCCAGTGCCGGATCCTTGTCGCAGGTGACGTGATGCTCGATAAATACTACTACAGCGAAGTGACCCGCATTTCCCCGGAAGCCCCCGTTCCGATCGCGCATGTGCGATCGGAAATGGAAACGCTGGGAGGCGCAGCAAACGTGGCGCACAATCTGACGCGCCTTGCCTGTCAGGTCAGCATTGCAGGTTTTGTGGGAAAGGACTATCACGGAAAGAGCCTGCTTGAAAAACTGCGCGCCAGAGGGATCGACGGAGCCGGCCTTATTCCGACCGATCGTCCGACCACGACGAAGCTGCGCGTGATCGGCGGTCATCAGCAGATGCTGCGTCTCGACTTTGAAGAGTCCGCCGCTGTGACAGGAAAAGAGGCAGAGCATTTCCTTGCCGGCATCTACAAGAAGCTGGATGAGGGGCTGGACTGTCTCATCATTTCCGACTACGGTAAAGGGGCATGCACCGAAGAAAACTGCCAGAAAATCATCGCTGCCTGTAAGGCGCACCACGTACCGGTCATCGTGGATCCGAAAGGGACGAACTGGATGAAGTACGCCGGCGCTGACTACATCACGCCGAACCTCAAGGAGATCAATGCGGTTCTCCCCGATCCCATCCGCAATGAAGATCAGCCTGTCGAAACGGCTGCCCGCAGTGTGATGAAGAAATACCAGCTTGGGAGCCTGATCGTCACCCGTTCTGAGGCCGGTCTTTCTCTTATTTGCGAGGGAGAGATCAAGCATATCCCGACCAAGGCACAGGAGGTATTCGATGTCTCCGGCGCAGGGGATACCGTCATCGCCGTCTTCGCCATGGGTATCGCCGGTGGTATCGCACCTGTGGCCAGTGCTTACCTTGCAAATCTCGCTGCCGGTGTCGTAGTCGCCAAGCTCGGTACCTATGCCGTCAGCCGCGAAGAGCTTTTGAAAGCACTTGAAAAAGAAAAATAGAGGCAATGGGTTCCATGGACTTAGGGAAAACGTAGCGAGAAACATAGTGCTTGCCGTGTCTGTCTCATTTGGTATTGCATGATACAAGGTCCCTTAGAGAAGGGACGCGCCAAAGGCGTAGGATGGATTTAGACAGCAAGAAAGCCTATGTAGAGATTCATTATAGCCAATAGAAAGGAGCCGGCATTATACATGGTTTCCATAACTGTATTCGTATATTAAGCCCCCATCTGAGATGGGGGACCCGGTGGAGCC
>ERZ1034669.69-NODE-69-length-51011-cov-13.570630_pt1 | contig 51011 bp, 67 predicted proteins | sample MGYA00520705_ERZ1034669 | MGnify/ENA primary metagenome ERZ1034669 (study PRJEB33766, sample SAMN09781766) | gut metagenome | biome: gut microbiome | host: Homo sapiens | place: Madagascar | study: EMG produced TPA metagenomics assembly of the PRJNA485056 data set... | reverse complement strand
CCGAGCTTACAGCCGAGCTTACAGCCGAGCTTACAGCCCGGAAGAAGCAGTATGAGTATTATCGGGATCGCCTGCTCTCACATGATATTCATGCGAGAGTTGGTAAATTGATTGATATGCTTGAAAGCCCGATTACAGATGGACCGCATACTACACCACAATTAGTATCTTCAGGAATTCCTTTTTTGTCCGCAGAAGCTATATATGATGGGCAGATTCATTTTGAGAAAAAGCGTGGATATATCACGGAACAATTTGATAATGAATGTTGCAAAAAGTATAAACCACAGAAAAATGATGTATTTATGGTTAAATCCGGTTCAACCACAGGGAAAGTAGGATACGTCGATACGGATGACAGATTTAACATCTGGTCACCTATTGCTGCTATGCGGGTTAATACTGATAATTCTTCAAGATTTCTTTTTCATTTATTGCAGTCGGAAAAAGTACAGAAGCAGGTTCGTTCGAAAGCAAGTCATGGATCACAGCCAAATCTAAGCATGCGTGCATTGGAACAGTTTGAAGTGGTAATCCCTTCGTTAGAAATTCAAGAAAAAATAGCTAACGTCCTCGATCATTTCGACGCAATCTGCAGTGATCTCAAAATCGGCCTTCCGGCAGAAATCGAGGCACGGAAGAAGCAGTACGAATATTATCGCGATCAGCTCTTGACATTCGTAGAGAGCGGCCGCATGCTCGTTGACAGACAGACAGACAGAATGTGATTAAGCTTATTCAGTATGTTTTTAGGTTCGTCAATTTGACGTTACCTGATATTTCTGAAAATTATGACAAGTTGAGAAAACCTGTTACAAAAGGAAATCGAGTTGCAGGCAAGTATCCCTATTATGGGGCATCTGGCATTGTAGATTACGTTGCGGACTATATTTTTGATGGGGATTATTTACTTGTGTCAGAAGATGGTGCAAATCTTTTGGCAAGAAGTACGCCGATTGCATTTTCTGCTTTAGGAAAAATTTGGGTTAATAATCATGCGCATGTACTAAAATTTGATTCTTACGAGATGAGAAGATATGTGGAAATTTATCTTAACTCGATTGACCTGAGTAAATTCGTCTCTGGCGGAGCACAACCAAAATTGAATCAGGAGAATCTAAATATGATAGAGATTCCTGTACCACAAGATGAATTGTTAAAACGCATCGTCCACATCCTTGATCGCTTCGAAGCGCTCACCACCGACATCGCCCACGGTCTTCCGGCGGAGATCGAGGCGCGGAGGAAGCAGTACGAATACTATCGAGACAAGCTGCTTACATTCAAGGAGCGAAAGGGATAGTCCAAAGTTTGCGCTCAAAGGAAGAAAGGAGAATCTCTATGTCACAATTCCAAGTCGTTGCGGAAACGTCTGAGAATACCGTCATCACGGAATATACGCCGGAGAAGCGGCGATCCACGAGCTACCAGAGTGAAGCGGAGCTGGAGAAGGAGTGCATCCGTATGCTCTGCGAAGAGGGCTATGAATATCTCTCTATCCATGAGGAGAAGGATCTTGTCGCAAATCTCCGCAAGCAGCTCGAGGCGCTGAATCAGTATCATTTCTCAGATCGGGAATGGGATGATTTCTTCCATCACGTCCTTGCGAACCCGAATGAGCATGCGAAGGAGAAGACGGAGAAGATCCAGGAGGACAATGTCCAGGTCTTGAAGCGGGATGACGGGTCGACGAAGAATATCACGCTCATTGATAAAAAGCAGATCCATAATAACCGCCTGCAGGTGATTCATCAGTATGAGAATGGGAAGGAGAATGGGGCTTCCTATGACAATCGCTATGACGTGACGATCCTGGTAAACGGGCTGCCTTTGGTGCATCTGGAGCTGAAGCGGCGCGGGGTGAAGATTCGCGAGGCATTCAATCAGATCAATCGGTATCAGAGGGATTCGTTCTGGGCAGGGGCAGGGCTCTACGAGTATGTACAGATTTTCGTGATTTCCAATGGGACGAATACGAAGTACTATTCGAACAGTACGCGCTTCAATGCGGTGAAGGAGAATGAGAAGCGCGGGGCGAGCCGGACGAAGACGAGCAACAGCTTCGAATTCACCTGTTTCTGGGCGGATGCGAATAATACAGTGATTTCTGACCTCATCGATTTCACGAAGACTTTCCTTGCGCGGCATACGATTCTCTCTATTCTGACACGGTACTGTATCTTCACGTCAGAAAAGATGCTGATGGTGATGCGTCCGTATCAGATCACGGCGACGGAGCGGATTCTGAACCGGATCGAGATAGCGAACAATTATAAGAAGTATGGTACGGTCGATGGGGGAGGCTATATCTGGCATACGACGGGGTCAGGGAAGACGTTGACGTCTTTCAAGACGGCGCGCCTCGCCTCGCGTCTGCCGTATATCGACAAGGTGCTTTTTGTTGTGGACCGCAAGGATTTGGATTATCAGACGATGAAGGAGTATGACCGCTTCGAGAAGGGGGCGGCGAACAGCAATACGTCGACGGCGGTCTTAAAAAAGCAGCTGGAAGATCCGTCAGCGCGTATCATCATCACGACGATCCAGAAGCTTTCGACGTTCATCAAGAAGAATCCGGGGCATCCGGTCTATGATGAGCATGTGGTCATCATTTTCGATGAGTGCCATCGAAGCCAGTTCGGCGATATGCATTCGGCGATTGTGAAAAATTTCAAGAAGTACCATCTCTTCGGCTTCACGGGGACACCGATTTTCTCTGTCAATGCGGGCCGTGGGAAGAATCCGGAATTCTTCACGACGGCGCAGACGTTTGGCGACCAGCTGCACTGCTATACCATCGTGGATGCCATCCGTGACAGAAATGTGCTGCCTTTCCGCGTGGACTACATCAAGACGATGGAGGCGGATGAGGATATCTCTGATGAGATGGTCTGGGATATCAATCGCGAAAAGGTGATGATGGCGCCGGAGCGAATTTCTGTGGTGGTGAAGTACATTCTCACGCATTTCGACCAGAAGACGTATCGCGGAGATAAGACGTATGTCTATCAGGCACTGACGAATATCAGCGAGGTGGCGTCCGGGAAGAACCAGGTCGAGGAAATCAAGCAGAAGCAGCGTCTGTCTGGTTTTAATTCCCTCTTTGCGGTGGCCAGTGTCCCGATGGCGAAGCTCTACTATGAAGAGTTCAAGAAGCAAATGCAGGCCGATCCGACAAAGAAGCTGAAGATCGCGACGATTTTCAGCTATGCACCCAATGAAGAGGAAGCGGAGGGACTTCTGGGGGAGGAAAATTCGGAGGATACATCAGCTCTCGACAGGAATTCACGGGATTTTCTGGAGCATGCGATCGAGAACTACAATGCGATGTTTCATACCAGTTATGATACGTCAGCCGATAAATTCCAGAATTATTACAAAGATGTCTCGCTCCGCATGAAGAATAAGGAGCTGGATCTGCTCATCGTGGTGAATATGTTCCTCACTGGCTTCGATGCGACGACGCTGAATACGCTCTGGGTGGATAAGAATCTCAAGATGCATGGGCTCATTCAGGCGTTTTCCCGGACGAACCGCATTCTGAATGCGGTGAAGACGTTTGGAAATATCGTCTGCTTTAGAAATCTTTCGAAACGGGTGGATAGTGCGATTTCTCTTTTCGGGGATAAAAATGCCGGAGGCATCGTGCTGATGCGCCGCTTCAAGGACTACTATGAAGGCTATACGGATACGGATGGCAAGCACAGGGATGGATATGTGGATTTCGTGAAGAGGCTCAAGGATAAGTTTCCTCTGGGCGGAAATATCATCAGCGAAGAAAAGCAGAAGGAATTCATCTTGCTCTTCGGCGTCCTGCTTCGCATGAGGAATCTGCTTTCGTCTTTCGATGAATTCAAAGGAAAGGAAATTCTTTCCGCCCGTGACTGGCAGGATTACCAGGGGCGGTATCTCGATATCAAAGAAGAGTGGGACCGCAGGAAAAAGCATGATAAAAAAGATGTCACGGAGGATGTAGTCTTCGAGACGGAGCTCATCCGCCAGGTGGAGATCAATATCGACTATATCCTGATGCTGGTAAAAAAGTATCATGATACCCATTGTGAGGATAAAGAGGTGCTGATTTCCATTCGTAAGGCTATCGACGCGAGCCCTGAGCTTCGCAGCAAGAAGGATCTCATCGAGAATTTCATAGCCGGTGTCAATGAGTCGGGAGATATCCTGAATGAGTGGAATGGCTATGTCGCAGAAAAGAGAGAAGAGGATCTTTCAGCTATCATTCAGGGGGAACGGCTAAAGGAGGACGATACCCGCCGTTATATGGAAAATGCTTTCCGTGATGGGGAAATCAAGACCGCGGGAACTGATATCGATGCCCTTCTCCCACCGATTTCCCGCTTTGGGTCTGGGACACGTGCCAAAAAGAAACAGAGTGTAATCGACAAGTTCAAAGGTTTCTTTGAACGCTACTTTGGCATTGGCGGTGCTCCGTCTTTCGAGAAACCCAAAGCTGCTATGCCTTATGATGGGAAAGAGAAAATGTCCGTGGCAGCAGAACGTCCGATGACGTATGGCCGGTGAGAGAAAAACGGTTCATCTTTCTGTCTATTGACCCGATATCGCGGCATTAGAACCCGTAGAACCTGTCAAACCTATCGAACTCGTTATATCATTACTCACACAATCGCATGGCGCACCATTGCCATTTCCTTCCAATCGCGGTATGATAGATGCATAAAAATAAAAGGAAGCACCGAGGCTTCAAAGTATCAGGCATCGCCCTGATGCTTTTGGCGCGGTGCTTTTCATTTCTGCCGACGGCAGAAAAGAATGGGAGGAATACAAATGCCGGTTTCTTATATGGAAATCAATCTGAATGCGCTTCGTCACAATCTCAAGGTCATCCGCGCGCATCTGCCGAAGGAAGTGAATGTGCTCGCTGTCGTGAAGGCAAATGCCTATGGACATGGTGCGAAGGAAACGCTGCGTATCGCCCTCGAGGAAGGCTACGTCGCTGCTGCTGTTGCCCGTGTGGAAGAAGGAGCGGAGCTGCGCGACGCCGGATTCACATGCCCGATCTATGTACTGGGACTGCCGCTGCCGGAGGATATGCCTATCGGTGTGAATAAAGACCTCATCATGCCGATCGATGATACCGTCGATCTTGACGCCCTGGAAGCCATCGCGGCTGTTTCGAAGAAAACGATCGAAGTCATGCTGCCGATCGATACGGGCATGAACCGCATCGGAACTCATCCGGAGGACGTACCTGCGCTCCTCAAAAAGCTCGAAGCCTATCCGCACATCCATGCACATGGCACCTTCACCCATATGGCGACGGCAGACCACAAGGAAAAGGATGCCGCACTGAAGCAGCTCGACCGCTTCGAGGAAGCGATCTCCTACATGCCGGTCGATGAAAACTTCGTGATCTCCTCCGCCAACAGTGCCGGTGTCATTGATATCCCGAGAAGCTGGCATAACCTTGCCCGTCCGGGCATTATCATCTATGGGCCGCAGCCATCGGATGTCATGACGAACAAGCTCGATCTCAAGTATGCGATGAGCGTCGTGAGCCATGTCACCCATGTCCAGATCCTGCATAAGGGTGAAGCCATCGGTTACGGCGGTACCTATGTCGCCAAAGAGGATATGAAGACTGCGACTGTCCCGATCGGTTATGCGGACGGCTGGCACAGAAGCCTTTCCAATAAGGGCGTCGTCCTCATCAATGGCAAGCGTTGCCCGATCGTCGGCCGCATCTGCATGGATCAGTTCATGGTCGCTTGCGATGACGAAGTCCGCCCGGGCGATGAAGTCGTCCTCATGGGCAAGCAGGGAGAGGAAGAGATCACTGTCGATGAAGTGTCTGCTACGGCTGAGACCATCCCGCATGAAATCATGTGCGACCTGAAGCGCATCCCGAGAGTATTTGTAGAAAAATAGTTTTGAAGGATCCGGTACTGGAGGAGAGCGGGATCTGGTTCGTATCCTCCTGTCGGGCAAAAGCGAGACATCTTTTCCCCTTTCTTATTTTCTTTCCATATGCTATAATAACGCTTGTTAAGCGTCTATAGCTCAGTGGATAGAGCACTGGTCTCCGGAACCAGGTGTCGAGAGTTCGAATCCCTCTAGACGCACCAGAATTTCTCCGATTATATCGGATAAAATAAAATAGCGCATTTGGGCGCACATGGAGTGGGCGCACAATTTGGGCGCAGTTGGTCCCCGCTCGGACTTTGCCGACTAGAAAAGAGGCATCTCGCGATGAGATGCCTCTTTTCGTTTGGTTAATTATAAATGGCGTCGATCTTCTCGGCGATGGTTTTATCATAGCAGGGGATCGCATGGCCGTACATGTCGAGCGTCTGTGTCACGCTGCTATGTCCCAGCCGGCGGGAGACTTCGATGATGGGGATGCCGTTCGCCAGCAGTAGCGTGGCGTGGGTATGCCGCAGGCAGTGGAAATTCCTGTAGGGCAGGCCGGACTTGGACATGAGGTATTTCCACATCTTTTCTATCGCTTCAGGACGGACAGGCGTCCCGGCGCGGTTTAGAAATACGAGGTCGTGCTCTTCTTCGTCTATAGTGGGAAGCGCTTCTTTCGCTTCTTTGAGTTTCTGATACACCTTCAGAGGGATCGAGATCTTTCTTCTTCCGGCGGCCGTCTTCGGGGTGTCTATGATGAGCGTACCACCTGAAAGCGTCTGTACCTGCTGGCGGATGAAAAGAGTGCGCTCTTCAAGATCGATGTCGCACCAGCGAAGCCCGAGCAGCTCCCCGCGGCGCATGCCGGTATTGATAGCCACAAGCAGAAAGAGTGCGTAGGGCTTTAGCTTCGGATCTGACTCTGCCAGCTCCATCATCTTCTTTAGCTCCTCGCTGGTGAAGATCCCTTTCTCCTGCCTGATGACGCGGGGCGGCTTCACGAAGGTGACCACGTTTTTTCTGACCATCCCCAGCTCCCATGCCTTCTGAATGGCACCATGGAGCAGCACATGGAGCTTCTTGGCACAGTCGGGTGTCAGGGAGTTGTAGAGCTCCTGCAGCATGGTGGGCGTCAGCTTCTGCAGAGAGATCTCCGCGAGTGGCAGCGCCTTGTTCGCGGTGAATAGATAGCGCTCATAAGTCAAAGGCTTTACCGTGGGCTTCTTGTATGTTCCCAGCCATTTGATGAGCCATTCGCCTAGAGAAATGGCGGAGGGTGCTACGAAGGATCCATCATGCGCGGCGAGACGCATCTTCTGTGTCCACGCCAGTGCCTCATCGCGGCTAAGAAACCGCTTCGAATAGCGGCGTCCATCCACGGAGACGAAGGCGCGCCACCGCTGCCGTGATTCTTCCCAGTGAACCGTCCCTTCTTTATATCGTCCCGGCATAGCGATCTCCTTTCTCCCACCTTGTCAGCAGGTCTTTAGTTTCAAAAAGTAGGGAAATTGACATTAAGCGATGAATCAGAGAGCCTTTAGTTTCAAAAACGGTCGGTTTTGAAACTAAATTAGATGAAATAGGAAGGAGGTCGCACTCGAAAACCAACTGCGAGGATCACATCGAGTCTATAAATAGCGACCGGCTTGTCGGAATTTGCAATATTCATAAAATGAAACAAGTCAACTTGAGAAGGATAAGGCTGGGTTCCTGAATGGGAGTAGGCTTATGGCTTAGAATTCCTTTGCCCCTGGGGTTGACTTATTTTTTTATCTATTATGAGCCCGAAGAGAATCGATAATCCCTTCTGGGTTCCTTTTTTTATTTCCTCAAAAATAGGCAAAAAAATAGGAACGACATCACGAATGAAGTCGTTCCCGCAAAATGCATAGCATTTTTTGTTGTGGCTTCATTATATAGGAACTATAGTTACCTGTCAAGATGATATTTTAAGAGGAAACCATGCATTGATAATTACTATGAGAAAATCAAATGTACTCCTTATCGTTAGATTGTTCGAATAGCTATATTGCCTATATAAGCGATTTTTAAATTCATCTAATATGTAAGCAATATGCTTTTGGACACCGGGACTAGAGACAAATACCTTGTGCGCATATATACAGGTGGTAATTTGCTCTATAGGCTCATTTCGCAATTTGTTTCTTTGCGCATTTCTGGATATCCCAATTTGATTAAGCGCATTTTTTAATGCTTGGCTTGGCTGGTGGGGGTTATTCTTTTGTTTGAGGTTATTGATAATACAACTGTTATGCGCAGCTGCATTTCGAATAGTTTTAACCTTTTTCAATATATACCCCGCTTGTTGCATGTTTATGTCATTGAAACGTGAAGCGCAAAATAAATAAAAATAGATATATGAACCGAAAGAAATAAGCTCCAAGAATACCCATACTGGCATTTGATTTTTATATGCATTGTATAAATCACGGCAGTAGGGGTTATTAGTGTTTCTTTTTAGTTCACGCTTGAGAAGCGCTTCGTCTTTAGCGTTAAGACTATTTCTATAATCAGTTACAATAGCATAGCCATCTTCGGATTGACTATTGACGATTCTTTTTATCAAATCAACCTTAGAAAAATGCTCGATATTTAAGGCTAATTCTGCAACAATCATTCTTAAACGTGTATCAATTATTGCTAGGTCTGTCAAATAGGCGAAGTCTAAGTGTACGTAACGAGTCTTAGTTTTATCTTTGTTGAAATTTTTTCTATAAGCTTTTAGCTTAAAGAAGTCGTTATTGTACTGCAGATAATGCAAAGCCTCAGTCTCTGTCATTTCATTGAACTCTACGCCTTTCCCTTTCAGATGGTGTATTTGGTCCGAATAGCTCAATTTAGGTTTATATCCCATAATATCAACCTACCTTTCTTTTGAAATAGTGAATACCTTTATCAAATCACTGGATGCAGGAAATACCCTTATTTTAGGTGGTAGAAATAAAGGTGTTCCAGTAGCTGCTGCAAAATTTGCAACAACTCACACCTAGACCATTTTCGTGAACCCGCGAAAATGGTCTTTTTTACTGCTTAATCAGCGAATACTTCGCCACCGCCAGCCCGATGATCTGGATAGAGTCACAATTCCCGGAGTTGAACACCATGGGAGGGTACTTTGGGTTCATGGATACGAGGGTGCAGCCGTCTGGATTTTTGTAGAAGCGCTTTAGGGTGGCGTCGTCGTCGATACGGACGGCGGCGATCTGGCCATCATCTACAACCGGCTGGCTGCGGATGAAGACCACGTCACCATCATGGATGTCGGCGCCTATCATACTGTCCCCGCTTACCACAAGCCCGAAGTCTGCGTGCACGCCGGTATCACATGGCAGAAAGGCTTCTATATGCTCATCAGCCAGAATCGGCTTTCCGGCGGCGATCTGCCCGATAATGGGGACCATGCGTCTTTCAATGGGGACAATGTTTTTGAGGGAAGAAATGTCGCTGCTCATAAGAGCCACGCGTTCATTCCCATTTATCAGCTTCATTAGAGCGTCAACGGTTAAACCAACGCCATGCGCAATCTTTTCATACGTCCTAATAGATGGTGTGATGGATTTCCCGTTTTTAGAATTACGATTCTTCTCAAGCATGGATATATATGGCTTACTTAATCCACATCTTTTTGCAAGATCATCCATAGAAAGTTCGTGCTCGGCACGGTAATTTCGCAGAAATTCAGATAGTGACATTTTTATCAAGCCTCCTTTGTTAATTGTATTTTACATGAGGCGGCGAAAAATGTAAAGCATACTTGACAAGCGGTTAGTAAAGATGTATCATAGCCCTAGAAAGTTAAGTTTACTTAACAGAAAGGAGGGGCTCAATGGTTAATAATAATCTTTCAGAAGTTCGAAAAACCAAAGGGTTAACGCAGGAAGGATTAGCGGAGAAATCCGGAATTTCCAGAGTAACAATTGCTAACATCGAACGTGGCGCAGTCACAGATTTAAAGATTAGCACTATGCTTAGCTTGGCGAACGCATTAGGGGCTACTGTAGAAGAAATTTTTTTACCTAGATAGTTAAGTTCACTTAACAAGGTACAGAAGGAGGATCAACCATGAAAAAAGAAAGGAGAAGAGAATCTTGAATGAAATTCTGAATATCAGCAATGTCCATGGTTACATGGACAAGCAGACTGGCACGGCATATCTGAATGCCGAAGATGTGGCGAGAGGGCTTGGATTTACGACCGTTGCCAAAAGTGGCAACGAAGTCGTCAGATGGGCAAGAGTGAATGAATATCTCAGCTCTTTCGGCTTTCGCCCAAATGTGGGCGAAGATGATTTCCTCCCGGAAAACATGGTATACCGGCTTGGGTTCAAAGCCAGCAATGAAGTGGCACAGAAGTTCCAGACCGTGCTGGCAGATGAAGTGCTCCCTGCTATTCGGCGTCATGGGGCTTACATGACAGACCAGGCGCTGGAAAGAGCTATCACGGAACCTGACTTTCTGATTCGCTTGGCTACGCAGCTCAAAGAAGAACAGGCAAAGCGGAAACAGGCGGAGCTGATGCTGGAAAAGAACAAAAGCCGGCCGTTATCTTTGCCGGGTCAGTCAGTGCCAGCAAGACATCCATTCTCATTGGTGAGCTTGCCAAAATACTCAGAGGCAACGGGGGCCAGATTGGCCAGAAAAGGCTATTCCAGTGGATGCGCGAAAATGGGTATTTGATTAAGCGCCAAGGGACAGACTACAACATGCCCACACAGCGCTCTATGGAAATGGGGCTCTTTGAAATCAAGGAAGGCTCTTACACAAACGGTAATGGGGTGAACATCATTACCAAGACGCCCAAAGTGGCAGGAAAGGGTCAGGTATATTTCATCAATAAGTTTCTGAAGGGATAAAACAGAGAGGACAAACCATGACAAACGAAGAATGGAACGAGGCAATCGCCAAAGAGAAGAAAGCCCGTGAGGACGCTATCGGTCTGCTCTGTCAGGCGCTGCAGAAAGCCGGCGTGCCGCTCCTTTCGCTCGAAATCATCGAGCGCGGCAGCTACCGCATGGTCAAGGCTACGTTCACGTGGGGTGAGCGCCGGGCGAACATCAGCATGGACGCCCCGCAGACCGCGCTCTGGGATATTCTGCGGCAGATCCCCGAGCTCAGGTAACCATTAGGAGGTGCCATCATGGGCAAAGAAAAAAGGTGGATCTCCGCGAAAGAATACGCGGAGACCCACGATCTCCCAGTAAGTACCATTCGCCGGTACTGCAGGGCAGGGGAAATCCCCTGCTTTAGGATTGGCCAGCGGTTCATGTTCAACCCCAAAGACATGGACGCCTTCCTTGAGTGGAAGGCACGCGAGGGGCTGAAAGATAGACCGGGGACCTTCCTAGAAGCTTTGAAAAAGGCGAAGGAAGGGACAAGGATTTCTGTCTGGCGAGCCAGACAGAATGAGGAGAAGGCCATGGAGCCGACCTAAAGGAGGAACGAAATGAGAGAAAAAGCAATGAGAGAAGTGATCCTCGCGCAGCTGGGAGCGCTTCGCGCGGATGCGGGCGTTGAGCAGGTCGTATGCAAAGACACCTGCGTCGGCGACTATCTGGCGGGTAAGGCCGATGCCCTCGCCGTCGCCATGCAGATGATGCAGGCAAAGGCGCTGATCGAAACCATGGTGCGTTTCTTGAGCCATGAAGCAACCCGCAATCTGAATCTGGCAGAAAGTGCCCGCTCGTGTTCGAAGGACATGATGGCGCGGATCTACGAGGGGAAAGCTGCCGGCTATATGGCAGCATCCAGAGTGGTTACCGAAATCAGGGAGGCGAATAAATATGAGTAGTGCAGAAGCGGTAGAAATCGTCCATCAGATGATGGACGACCGTGAGCGTGAGATGATGGCTGCACAGATAGCCGCAAATACGCATCGCGGGAATGCGGAGCGCCGCGATTTCCTCATGGGAATCGTAAAAGACGTGGCAGCAGCCGCAGGCGTCGCACTCGGCTGGGCATTTATTGCAGCCGGATGTGCCGTGATACAGTGAGGTGCTGTGAATATTGCGGAAAGCCGCTCTCCGCGGATGCCGCCCCGCGGAAACGCTTCTGCTCTGCGGAGTGTGAGAGGCGCTCTTACTACGAAGGGCGCCGCGATAAGGACCACGCTAAAGAGGAAGCGGAAGAAGGAATTCCGCTCCGCGAGTTCCAATGTGAGCAATGCGGACACTGGGTCCGCGTCATGAGCAAGAATGACAAGCGCTTCCGGTTCTGCAGTGCTAAATGCGAAAAGGCATTTTGGAAGCGGAATAAGCCGAAGGCTGCAAGGGCTTCGAAAGCTCCGGCGGGCAGAGGCTTCGGCGGGGGCTACTTCGAGAGGTGCTGCAAGTGGTGCGGCAAAGCCTTTGGCACGCAGTCGAGGACGACCATGTACTGCTGCCGAGAGCATAAGCACATGGCGCTGATGTGGAAGAAACAGAACGCAGCCGAAGAAAAGAAAGCTAGAAAACGGTCAAAGTACCGACCGTTCGTGGAAAGGAGCGACTAAATGAAAGACGAAGTCACACTGGAACAAGCGCTCGAGCTCCTCATGGAGGATCAGCCTGTCCACGTGTTCAATGAGGATGGAGATGACTACTTCTTCGGCTACAAGAGTGCCATCAATGAAGAAGAACCCGTCCCACATTTGGTCGTCACCGGGATCTTCGCGAACACCGAGGATCTGAAAGACGGCAATGGCGAGATGCAGGTCATCGAGCTGCAGGTGAAAGAGTAAAGAAAAAGAGCCTTGGCAGCGGCTACTGCTAAGGCTCGGGCAGGAAGGTTTTGAGTGACATTCCTGCCTCTATTATAGCAGAAATAGGAGGAAAAGAAATGGCATATACAAACTGTGATTTGATTTTATCGGTCAAAGATGCAGAAGACCATGAAAAATGGCTCGAGGCAAGAGCCATTGGCATCGGTGGTAGCGATGCGGCTGTCATCATGGGGATGAACCAGTATAAGTCCACATACCAGCTCTGGCTGGAGAAGACGGGGCAGGCGGAAGCGCCGGACCTGTCTGGCAACCAGTACGTATACTGGGGCACCAAGAATGAATCCAACATTGCCGACTGGTTCCAGGAAGAGACTGGGAAGAAGGTGAAACGGCTGGGGACACTTCGGAGCAAGGAATACCCGTTCATGCTGGCCAATGTGGACCGCACGGTGGTTGGTGAAAACGCAGGCCTTGAAATCAAGACCGCCGGTGTCAGGCAGTACCGCAAATGGAAGGATGATGAGATTCCGGATGCGTACTACTGCCAGTGCCTGCATTACATGGCAGTGACGGGGGCAGACTACTGGTACATTGCTGTTCTTCTTGGTGGAAACGAAGCCAAGTGGAAGCGGATTGAACGGAACGAAGAGGACATCCAGCATCTCATTATGGCGGAGACAGACTTCTGGAAGCTGGTAGAGACAAGGACCCCGCCTCCCGTAGATGGAAGTGATAGCTGCGCGACGGCTCTCTCTGCCCAGTACAAAGGCGGCGATCCCAATTACTCTATTATTCTCCCGCCGGACGTCGACGGCGTGATTGCGTCCTTAGAGGATGACAAGGCCATCATGGACGCCCTTAAAAAGCAGATTACAGAAAAGGAAAACCGGCTGAAGGCACTCCTAGGCAATGCTGAAGAGGGAACCACAGACCACTACCGCGTCCTCTGGAAGACGCAGGCGGGGCGGTCTTCGGTTCCCCTGGCAAAGATCAAGAAGCAGGCCCCTGACGTCTACCAGCTGCTGGAGGCGAAAGGCTGCATCACCATCGGTAAACCTTCCCGCCGTTTCAGCATCAAAGCCAATGACTGAGGACGATTTCAACCAGCTGCAAGTGGGCGATCCAGTACACTGGGACGCCCGGAGGCTAAGCGGTACGGCGGCAGATATTTTACACGGATTTTTTGATCAAGCGATTCTGATTTCCTCTGGTGGCGCCCTTATCTGGGCGTCTTACCGGAATGTTGAGAAAGGAGCAAAACACTATGAACACGAAAGGCGGACTTACAGAAAGAAAAGCAGGGATTCAGCAGGGCGGGGCTAAGACTACCATGCAAGGCCTTATCACGGCTATGGAGCCACAGATCAGGAAGGCACTCCCTTCCGTTATCACGCCGGAGCGGTTCACAAGAATGGTGCTGACGGCACTTTCTTCCACTCCGAAACTGCAGACATGCACGCCACAGAGCTTCCTCGGGGCGATGATGCAGGCGGCCCAGCTGGGCGTGGAACCGAACACGCCCCTAGGGCAGGCCTACCTCATCCCTTACGGCAATGTGTGCCAGTTCCAGCTTGGGTATAAAGGCCTCATGGACCTGGCTTATAGATCCGGAGAGGTCAGCTCCATTCAGGCTCACGAAGTGCACGAGAATGATACCTTCGAGTATGAATATGGACTGGAGCCGAAGCTGAAGCACGTGCCGGCCGTGAAGGACCGCGGCGGCGTCATCATGTACTACGCCGTGCTGAAGCTGAAAAACGGCGGCATTGGTTTTGAAGTCATGAGCCGTGAGGACGTGGAAAAGTTTGCCATGAAGAAATCCAAGGCTTACCGCAGCGGCCCATGGCAGACGGACTTTGACGAGATGGCTAAGAAAACGGTTTTGAAGAAGGTGCTGAAATATGCGCCTCTCAAGACAGAGTTCGCCCGCGCCGTGGCCACGGACGAGACGGTGAAGACCATGAAGATGGATGCATCGGCGGATATGCTGGATGCTCCGAATGAGATTTACACCATCGATAACGAGCCGGACGAAGAGGCACCGCAGAACGTGGATCCGAAAACTAGCGAAGTAAAAGCATAAGGCGGAGACCATGGCAGAAGGAAACTGGATCAAGTTGTATCGCAAGATGATTGACGACCCCATTTTCGTCAATTCAACCGGCCCACAGGTGAAGGTGCTCCTGACTGTCATGTTCTTGGCTGCCTGGACGCCGAAAAAGTGGGATGTGCTGGGCCATGAATTCACCATCCAGCCGGGGGAGGCTTTTATCAGCACCCGTGATTTGGCTGATCGGGCCGGTGATGATGTGAGCCGTGAGGTTGTACGTAAGGCACTAGTCAGATTCGAAAAATTGGGATTTTGGACCCTCAAGAGAACCCGCAAGGGAACGCTGATTCATATAGTAAATTGGCGGAAATATCAGCTCTATGATAGTCAGCTCTATGATAGTGAATGGAACCCAAGGGAGAACCCACGGGGAACCCACGGAGAACCCACGGAGAACCCATGGAGAACCCACGGGGAACCCAGCAATAAAAAAGAAAGTAAGAATAGTAAGAATGTAAGAAGGGAAGAATATAATACCCCCCTACCCCCCAAAAGGGAAAGGGGCGGGGTGATCCCCCTCTTCGAAAGGTTTTCCAGCGGAAACCATGATCTGCTCTCTGCGCTCAAGGAATGGCAGGAGATGAGGATAAGGATGAAGAAGCCGCTGACCGAAAAGGCGGCAGAGCTCAACCTCAAGGACCTGCAGCAGCTGTCCGGCGGCGATGAGCGGATGATGGTTGCCATTGTAGCGCAGAGCATCAAGCGAGGCTGGCAGGGGTTCTATGCCTTGAAAGAGGCGCAGGCTGCTCCGCGGAGAAACGACAGCATGGAGGATTTAATCAATGAACTCTCAAAGCTCGACAGATCCATCCCAGAAGGCAATAGCCATTGGGATGCTTAGGGCGGCATGGCCGAAGTTCCAGGCCGAGCAGGCAAGGCTTTACTTGCTGATGACGAAGGATATCCCAGAGCCGGTGCTGGTCAAGGCCATCGAGGCCCTTATCAAAGAATCCCCATTTTTGCCAACGGTAGCGGAAATCCGAAGCCGTGCGGAGGCTCTTTACAAGGCCGCCCAAGGAACGGAGCCGCCGGATGCCGGCAGGGGATGGGGAGAGGTGGTGCGGGAAATCTCTCGCACCGGGTGCTACGGCAAGCCGAAGATCAAGGATCCCACGGCGGCGGAAGTCGTCCGGCGGATGGGGTGGAAGGAAATCTGTGCCTCTCCGGCAAATGAGACCGGAGTATTGAGGGGCCAATTTATGAAGATGTACGCCATGCTGCAGACAAGCCGCGAGGAGGAACGCCACAACAGGGCTCTCCTGCAGGACGGCAAGGTCAAGGGCTATATCGCTTCTCTCTCCGGAAGTATGGCTTTAGAAGGAGGCAAACAGAAATGATCGAAATTAACAGACCGGAAGGTGCATTAAAGATGGAGGCAAAGAACTGTGCTTAAGGACAACCAGTGCTACATAACAGGGAATCTGGGTCGCGACCCGGAAATGAAACTTACGAAAAACGGCAAGCCGTATTGCAAATTCACAATCGCGTCCAGTTTCAAAAGCGGCGACAAGGAATATACCGAATGGGTACCCGTACAGGTGTGGGGAGAGCTTGCCAAATCCTGCGGGGATTATCTGCAGAAGGGAAAGCGGGTGTCTATCCGCGGGCGATTCTCCACATCTTCCTACCAGGATGGCGAAGGCAAGAAGAAGTATTACACACAAATCGTTGCCGAGCAGGTAGCGGTGGTTCTCGCTGGCGGCACATCTTCTAAAGGGGATGGCGGTCAGAGCAAAGGGGACTTCTCACAGTTCGGAGAGACATGGGCCGAACGGCCGCCCATGGAGCAGGTGCCGCCTCCTAAGGATGATGAGTGCCCGTTTTAGCGGCTTTGATGAAAATGCGAGAAGTCAATCAGTATTGGATAGGATTTCACGGTTATACGACGGAGGCAGTAAATGGATAGCGAAATCACATGGAGAGCCGAATACGGTCAGATTGAGTGGCACAACGCCAAAACAGAAAAGCCGACGATGGGAGAAGAAGAATGGGATGGCACGCTTTATAGTGACTACCTTCTTCTGACCGTCAAGTATAAGCGATACGAGCAAGCTCCGATAAGACGAGTCATCATAGGGCAGCGACTGGAACACGGACAAGACGTGTTCTATTGGCACACAGTTGCAGAATCGCGCGTGGGAGGAGAAGTCATCGCATGGGCATATATGCCAGGTCCTTGCACCATGTAAGGAGGAAGATTATGAAGAAATATTTTTACGCGCGTTTCAGTACATACGAAGGATAGAAAGAATGAGGAGCTTATATGGATATATCCGTGTCAGCACCAGAGAACAGAACGAGGACAGGCAGATTCTTGCCCTGAAAGACCTTTCTATCCCGGAGAAAAATCTGTTTATTGATAAGCAATCCGGCAAGGACTTTGAACGTCCGCAGTACCGGAAAATGGTACGGAAACTAAAAAAGGACGATCTGCTCTATATCAAGAGCATCGATCGTCTGGGGCGTAACTATTCTGAGATTCTGGAGCAATGGCGGATACTGACTAAGAGGAAAGGAATTGATATTGTGGTACTGGATATGCCGCTGCTGGATACCCGTCGAGGGAAAGACCTGATGGGGACATTCTTGAGTGATATTGTACTGCAAGTATTGTCCTTTGTAGCAGAAAATGAACGAATCAATATCCGGCAGCGTCAGGCTGAAGGAATTGCCGCTGCCAAAGCAAGAGGCGTCTGCTTCGGCAGACCTCCAGCGCCTTTACCAGAAAACTTCCATCATCTATATCAGCAATGGGAAAATGGCAAAATCACAGGCACAGCTGCTGCAAAGGCATGCGGAATGCCGCTTTCCACCTTCCGCTATCGAGCAGAGACTTACGGGAAAGCCAAGTTATTGTAAGCAGGTATTTTTACAAGATTGTGTAATTCTGTGGGAGGGAATCATGATTATTATTCAGGCAGAAGACGGAGCTATTATCACAAATCCAAAGGAAATCTATATCGACAAGGACTTAGATGGGAATTTGCATCTTTACGCGGATCTGTCCAACACAGACCGTATCAAAGCTGTAAAGCTGACAGTGTTCAGCTATTCAAAAAATGAATTGGGGAAGATGCTTGAAAAGCTGTATCAGAAAATGGACGACTGGCTTTTCATGAGCGATTGTCCGCATTACGTCACCAGCATGAAAGAGATACTGAATATGGCGAAGCAGGATCGCATGGAGGGAGCTCATGACTGAGTGGGAAGTCCTGCTCTTCGTCTGCATCGTCGGGATGTGTCTGCTGGCGACGATTGCTTTCCTTTTCGGGAAGATCGGGGATCTTTGGCTGGCCGTCGCTGACCTGCAGGACGACCAGCGTGGAGTGGTGCACGACCTGATGGTCTTAAAGACAGAGGTGGATGCTATGGCAGCGCGAGAAGCGGAAAGACGGAGGGAGGAGAGGATCTCTTGAGCAGTACGGTGTGGTTCTTCATTGGTGTGCTGACGGGTTCGCTGGTGGCAACTGCTGCCATCCTTCTTACCTTCGAATGGTTACTCAGGAGGAAGCGATGAGTATGGTATATTTCTTCGTGCCGGGGAAGGTACAGGGCAAAGCAAGACCGCGGTTCTCTTCACGAAGCGGGACTGTCTACACACCTGGCAGAACAAAGTCGTATGAACGGCAGATCGCGGATGCTTACGAAGCACAGCACGGTCCCTGCTTTGATGGGGCTGTGGCGGTCATAATCGAGGCGGTCTTTCCGATCCCGAAGTCATGGCCGCGGGTAAAGAAGGCAGAGGCGATGGCGGGGAAACTTCCGCCGGGGAAGCCTGACATTGACAACATCTTGAAGGTCGTACTCGACGGGCTGAACGGCATCGCCTATGAAGACGATAAGCAAGTAGTTCTGACTCAGTGCAAAAAAGTTTATGCAGACACAACCTGTCCCGCGGGGCTGCAGGTGCATGTCTTCCCGATGGATAATGCAAACGGATATTATTAACAAGGAGGGACTAAGCATGATCGACACAACCGGATCCCTGCTCAGCAGACAGGTGCGCAGGAAGATCGAGCGTCAAAAGAATAAGAACGCTACACTCACGGTCAAGCCGGAGTATCTAAAAGACTTGTGCTCGCAGGCAGTCAAGCAAGAAGCAGAAAAATTAGCGGCACATGCAAAAAATGAAGCTGTATCAAGGCTATTCGAAGAACTGATCGCGATCCCGGTCATGGTGATCCACGACCACTTCGGCGAGCTGATGAAGAAAGATGGACGGGAAGAGCGGTTCGCAGAGATGTGTCTCGAACTTTACGACACGGTAGAGAAAGGGTTTGTAACGCCGGCGGAGCTAAGGCAGTGTTTATTTGAGGAGGCTGGGGTGCGGTTTAAGCGACCCAGCGACTCACTGACGTCAGAAAGAAAAGAGGCGACCAAAGTATGATCCTCTATTTCCGCAAGGGAGCCAGAGTGACCGAGCTCTTGCTGGCGAAGGATACCCTGAGGCCTGGCATGCTTACAAAGGGTTACATTTTCATGGTGATCGAGAGTGACGCCCGTGGACATATCGGGATCATGCCCAGCGAGCGGGAGCACTTTGATCTGGAGTGGATGGCAAACGCGGCTTTCTGGACGCGCGCGCGGCAGCTTTCTGACAGCGGGTGGGAGGCAGACGACTATCCGGAAGCGGTCATCCTCTTGAAGTACTACGAGGCAAGTGACATGGCAGAGAAGAAGAAACGCGCGCTTCAGCGAAAACATGAAAAAAGGCAGTCTCTTTGTGGGAAGATATACAAGCCAAGGCTCTGCGGCGGATGTGGTCATCTGTTTCAGCCGAACACTGCAAAGCAGAAGTACTGCAGCATAGGCTGCCAGAAGCGGTATTGGCAGGAGGTGCACCGGCGTGAGAAGAAAGGGAAGGGAAGATGACAGAGGAAGAGGTCAGAGATTTCTTCGAAGAACTTCGTAACCGGCGGCAGGAGCTCTATGATCTGATACAGGAAAGAGAACACGTGGCAAATGACATCGCCGCCGTAAAGGCGGTACAGTACGATAAACCCAAAATCACTGTCACGGTGAACTCCGACCTGTCTCAAGTGCTGGAGCAGATCATCGAACGGTGCGACAAGCTGGACAAGCGCCTGCTGGAATGTATGGACGCCCTCACCAGCATGAGAAAGAAGGCGTATGCATTGCTTGCCTTGTGCCGCGACACGAAGGAGAAAACGATCCTTTACGATAGATATCTGGCTGGCATGTCATGGCGAGAGATCGAAGAGAAACGTGGGTTCACAAGGCAGTGGCTGGCTCGCATGCGAGACCGCGCGATCCGTGTGATTTCTCAAAATACCTCTTGACAGTTTACATGAGTTTACATCGGATGATGGTATAATAGTAAAAGGGAAATCGCACAGGGGAGAAATTCCCAACAAGTCGATCTGTGCTATCGTTTCCATGCTTGGCCTCCTTCAAATTTAAGGTATGCCGTAAAAGAGCGTCTCATAAGAGGCGCTCTTTTGCACGGTAGTCTGTAGTATAATGAAGTGGAATATCCGTTTCGAAATAGGAGGCTAACTATGAATAGCTGGGCAGAAAAGAAATGCTTGACAGCGCTGATGAAACTGAAGGGCGCAAAGGAAGGCGAATGGTTCTCGCTGAACGGGCATGAGTATGTGGTCCGCGCCGGCGAGCTCTATACTCGAACACCTGAGCCTGCGCCTATGTGTATCGGGATGATGCTTGAAGATGATGTCGCAATCAATCTATACACATTTACTCCGCAAAAGGGAGATTTCTATCACTATCTAGTCTTCAATGGAGAAGCGGAGCAGATAGAAACCAGGCACACGGTTTATCAGGGAACCCAACTGGACGAGCAGAACGTCCGAATGCATAACTGTTTCAAGACTATGCTTGATGCCGTAAAATATAAAGCGTTGATACGACGCGCATTAGAAAAATAAAAAAGCTGTCCGAGAAATCGGATGGCTTTTTCATTGGCAAGGCGGGGGTATGTTTGAAAATTTTGGCCTGCCTTGCGTCGTATCGACGGGGGAGTTTTCTTTTTTTCTCATCATTGACGGAAAATTAAGGTAAAATGGCAAACATTAAGAGAAATAGGGCGATTAAGGCGCTAAATGACTACATTTGGACGTTGAATCATAAATGCAGTTCTGTCACCCAAATTAACCGGGAGCTGATCCTTCAATATTGCCGTTTTATGGTGATGTCCGAAGAGACCAGCCAAGAGATAGCAGCTGCGCAGGATGATGTCAAAATCACCGCATTGAAAAATAAAATTATCCTATACAAGGAATATAACAAAATTGCGCTGAATCTGTACAAGGTACTGCGGTTCAGCGAAATCAAGGATGAGCTGGCGGATTATGGTAACCCATATACCCGGATTCTGAATGAGGCGGAGAAAGATGGCGACTTTTAAGCGGTGTAGTAACTGTCACCAGTTATTCATTGGGAAAGAATGCCCCGTGTGCCGGGCAAAGATGGCGGCTGCCTACCAAAAGAAGCGGCTTCGCATGAATGAAAGCACGAGGCGCTATCATTCCCGCGTGTGGCAGCGGTGCCGCAAGGCTGTGATACTGAAGTATTCAGGATATGACGTGTGGCTTCTAGGTATCGGTATCTGGGAAAAGTGTGATCCGGCATACGTCCATCATATTGCTGAAAGAGACGCCGCTCCGGATCGATTTCTTGATGAGGATAATCTGATCCCGGTCGGACATGCCAGCCACGAAGAGATCCATGCCTGGTATAACAACGGGCGCCGCAAGGAAGCACTCGCCCGCATTCAGAAGGGGAAAGAGGTGTACGAAGAACGGTTTGAGCATGAATATAGAAGACGCGGTGAAACATCTGCACATCCCCCATGAACTGTCTGAGTTCATCGGGGATTACTATAAAGCTCTAGTTAAAAGAGCGGATATGGATCTCTTGGGTGAATCTGAATTTCGTTGCTTCGCCCGCTTCCTGGACATGTACGCCTGTGGCAGGTATCACTTTGCTGGGAAAGCCATGCGGCGGCTGTTTCAGTTCCTGCATATGCTGATTTACATTGATGAAGACGGGAAACCCCGGCATCTGGAGCTGTATCCGGTACAAAAATTCATCATGTGTGGCATATTCGGGTTGAGGACCCCTGATGGTGGTTACGTCGTCAATACGGCCAACCTGTACATGGCGCGGCGTAATGGGAAATCTTTTCTCTTATCCGGTGTGCTTCATTACCTGATGGGAATGAGTAAATTCCGAAATGAATTGATTGTACTGGCGTCGTGCAAAGGGCAGAACGCGACCATCTGCTTCAATGAGTTCACGAAGTTTATTGAAAACGACCCGTATCTTGCTGAGACGTTCAGCAATGTCAATAAGACGGCCTGCTGGGCGAAAAATAAGAACACTGGCAACCGGCTCGACATGTTCCGTACCGGCGGGGGTGCAAAGAATTCCCTCGACGGCTATACCAACAAAGTAGCGGTCATTGATGAAGAGATGCTTTGTGATGAAATTATCCCGAAGACCATCCAAGATGGGCAGGCACATTTTAAGGACTCCCTGCTGGTGACCATGTCGACGGCGCAGTTTTCCGTGGGAAGTGACAACCACAAGAAATGGTTGACGCTTCGGAAAATGCTCTACGAGGATGCGCTGCCTGACAACGTGTTTCTATTTCTAGCGGAACCGAATCAGGAGGAGCTGCAGGCGAAAGAATTCGGGCAGATTACCACATGGGGGAAGGCGAACCCGGTATTGTTGTTTGAGGCAGACGGGTTTACGGTAAAGAAGCATATTAAAGAAAAGTATGCGCAAAAGGCGCGTGCGGCGTGCACGGAAAAAGGATTCGCCCTCCAGTCCTTCGTGACGAAACAATGTAATGTCTGGTACTCTGCCGAAGATCGGAGCTTGTGCTCCTATGATCAACTGAAGGCATGCGGCGTGGACTATGGCATGGACGATGTAATAGCCAAGGGCTATACGGATTGGTACTTGGGCGTCGACTTATCTCAGACGCTTGACCTCTCCAGCGTTGTGCTTCTCTGCTTCGTTGGCGAAAGCAAGACGGGCAAGCTGCTGAAGAAAAACAGTCCGGCGGCGCGGCATCGGTTATTTATGCATGTCATGTCGTGGATGCCAGAGAACAAACTGCAGGCACATATAGAGAAAGACAAGTTCAGTTACACCGATTATGTCGGGACTGAGCTTTTTTTATGCAACGGGGCAGGCGGCGATAATATCGATACTCCGCAGATCTTCGAGCAGCTGGATACTCTGCGGGAAAAGAATGGGCTTCACTTCGTGACCATTGCGTCGGATCCGTATAACGTGGCGGGGATTCAGGATCGGCTGGAGTCTGTGTGCGACACCTTTATCCTGCAGAACCAAAGCCCAAAGGCGCTCAGTCAGTATATCGAAGCCTTCGGACAATATCTGAAAGATGGGGTGCTCGCCTACCATCGCGGGCATGAAGATATATTCGAGAAGGCCGTGACGAATTCGCTCCTCGTGAGAAATCCGTCCGGGTTCTATTCTGTGGAAAAAGTCAGTCTCCGGGCTGACAGCAATATCCGCATTGACCCTGTGGATGCCGCGATCACGGGGTTCATTGCACCGTACATTGATTTTAATAGCGACCTGCCTACGGGCGATGAAATGGTCGATGAATGGATGAGAGAGGTGGGAAGTACGAATGATTAGTATAAACCAGACAAAAGCCTACCTGCGTATCTCTTTCAAAGAAGATGACAGCTATATCGCGAGTGCCATTATTCAGGGCTATTCCTATCTCCGTGATGCGGTGGATGACTTTGATGAAATCTATACCAAAGATTCCGTGTTTTCCGATAAATGCGATATGTGGGTACTGACCCAGTGGATGCCGAATGCGTATGATCGGCGCGAGGGTATGCTTACCGGCGTGGTAACGATGGACTACACGGCGCGAGCGATGCTGACGCAGCTGCAGATGTATAGAAAAGAGGGATGACTATGGATTTATTCATTAACGGTGCCATTTATGATCTGGCGGCTCTGCGTTATCAACTCGAAAACGCGGCGGAAGATGTAGTGCTGCATATTAACTCCCCGGGAGGCGATGCTTTCGAGGGACTGGAAACAGCGCACTGCATCGCAAACGCGAAGTGCAAGGTGACGGCGCGTGTCGGATTTCTTGCGGCATCCGCGGCGGCTATCATTGCTCTTGCGTGTGATGCGGTCGAAATTGACAAGAACAGCTTGCTCATGCTGCACAACTGCTGGACGGTTTCTATCGGATCTAAAACTCAGCTTCGTAGCGATGCGGACGGCATGGAGGCTATCGATAAAGTGATGCATAACATCATCGACGAACATTGTGACAATGGGGATATCTTTGACGCGATCGAAAAAGGCGATGTGTATCTGACCGGGGAGGAAGCCGCTGCCACCTTTGACCACGTCTCTCTGGTGGCCACAAAGAGAAAAGACGGCATGGCGGCCGAGGCTCCGCTGGTGAACCTTGTGCAGGAAAACCGCGAATTGAAGAAGCAGGTGGAAGACCTGCGGCGAAAGAATGCGTATATCGTACCTGAAAATCTGCAGGTGCTGATGGATCAGGCGAAGGGAGTGTAATACCATGTTCGACCGAATCAAGGCGTACTTCAACGGCTTCGCCGCGAACCGGAAACGAGACGGTCCGCGTACCAGCGTGATCCCCATCGGGCGCGGTCGGCGTGTAACGGTGGACGCCAATGGCGATGCCGTGTATTCGACATGCATTGAGACGCTTGCCAGGCAGATCGCACAGACCAGATGGGGACTATATGGGAAAGACCATCAGGAAATCACCCGACTGATGGCGGGATTCGAGGAAGTCTTGAACTTGCAGCCGTATCCCGGTATCAATGCCTATTCCTTCTGGGAGTACATGGAGAAGCAGCGGCTCGGGTGCGGGAACGCCTTCGCTTATATCTGCTGCGACGCTCTCGGCGCGCTGACGGCGCTGGTGCCATTGGATGCGGCGCGAGTTCGCATGTATTGGGATGATGCAAACATCCTTGATGGAGCAAGGCGCATTGTTTACGAATACACGGATCCAGTGACTAGCAGGACTTACACGATTCTGCCCGAAGAGATGCTGCATGTGAAAGCCTACTTGGCTAACGGCCTTGTGGGGCGAAGCGCCCTAGAAGTAATCCGCAGTACACTAGATGGAAATGCCGAAGTCGAAAGTGCGCTGCGGACCAGCGTGGAAAATGGATTTAGTGGAACCATCGTGCTCTCATATACTTCCGACCTTTCCGTATCCAAACAGAAGGTACTGCAGAAACAGGTGAAAGAGCTGTTGTCGAATACAGATAGCACGATCCTGCCTCTGCCTGCCGGAATGAGCGCTTCGAACATCTCAAATAATATCAAGGACTATTTCGATACGCTGAAGACCATCAACACGCAGGAAATCAGTAGTTTCTTTGGCATCCCGCTTTTCATGCTGAACGTGGTAGGAGGGGCAGGGACTGCAACGTTTTCTACTACGCAGATGACGTCTTTTTATAATAATACGATTGCGCCGATCGTAAACCAGTATGCGCTGGAGCTGACTATCAAGCTTCTGACGCGTCGCCAGAGGCAGAAAGGTTTCCGGTTCGATATCTGCAATAACGTATTTGATTTCTTAGATGCGGGCGCAAAGGCTAGTGTGCTCTGCGCTTATACGGGCGCGGGCATCTTGACGCCCAATGAAGCCCGCATTTCTTTGAGCTATCCTGAAAGTGACGATCCGGCGGCGGACAAATTGAGCCAGCGCGGCGGGACTGGGCTTCTCGGGGACAGTGCAACAAACGAGGGAGGAGAAGGAAAGACTGATGATTCTTGAAGCTGATGAAAAAAATGAAGATTGGTGGGAAAGAGTACAAGGTACGATTTACCGTCAAAAGTATTTTCAATCTGGAAAAGGAACTGGGCGAAAGCCTGCTGGTCACCTTAGGCAGGCTTCAGAACGGTGTGACGATCCCGCTGCATACCGTATACTCCCTGCTTCGATGGGGGCTCGCGGGCGGCGGGACGGTGCTTTCCGACGATGAACTCGACAATCTTTTTACCCAGCTCATGGCGGAAGGAAAGTTCACGTCGGCGTCTGTGACCCTGTTTAAGGCTATTGCTAAATCGGGAGCTATCGGCGACCCAAAAAAGATCATGGCAGTCAGAAAGAAGACATAAGTCCGTCCTTTACGTCATTCACCGATTTTTTTAAAACTTTAGAGCCTATCGCGCTTGGGGAGCTTCACCTGCGGCCGGAGCAGTTTGCGGGATATACCATGGCCGAGCTTGAGGCGCTGATCGATGGCTATATCCGCCGCTACCAGCACCACGAAGACCTGTTTATTATCAACTGCGCGCTGCCTGCTTACCGAGCGGCCTACGGCAATAAGGCGCCGAGCTATAAACAGCTTACTGCTCATAGAAATATGACGCAACGCGCGAAGCCGCCCGACCATTTGGACGAAGAGACCGAGGCGTACTGGTTCGCTATTTTAGATGGAGGAACATCGAATGTTAAAAAGTCTTGAAATGAAAGCAGAAATCAAGTCTCTGAGAGAAGAAATCCAGGCACTGATCGATCAGAAAAAGGCCGTGCCGGTTGAAATGCAGAATAAGCTGCAGGACGCACTGTCTGATTATGAAAAGCAGCTCGAAGTAGAAGCTGCTGCGAAGAATTCCAAAAACAAAGGAGAAAACAACATGGACAAGAAATCTTTTAATGCAGCACTGAAATCTTACCTTCTCGGTATTAAGAATGAAGATACCGCGAAATTTTTCAACACAGCTACTGGTCAGAACGGGGCCGTAGACGCAGATGGCGGCGTGCTGATCCCGTCTGAACTCCTCGACCTGAAGGAAAATAACGGCATCAACAACGACCTTCGCTCCCTGACCACTGCTATCTCTGTGGGTACCCGTTCCGGCTCCGTTCCGATCATCGACTATTCTCAGACTGTAACGTTGACCGATTTCGACGAAAACAACGCGATCGCGGAGACGAAGGCCGTATTCACCTCCACCAAGTTCAACCTGGCATCTAAGGGCGCTATCATCCCTGTGTCCCGCGAACTGTTGATGGACGCAAAGACCGATGTCATGGCGGTGATCGGAAAACTGTTTAATCGCGTCTATGTGAAGGCGGTTAACAAAGAAATCCTTTCCGGTGCCAAGGCGGCAGTTGATGCCACCGCGAAGACCGTTACCGCGATTGCGTCCAAAGATGGCCTTGATGCGATCAAGTCTGCCGTCATTTCCCTGCCGCTGGATGCGGGCGCTAATGCGACCATCGTCATGAACCAGAAGACCTTCGCGGCAATGGCCGTCGTATCTGATAAAGAAGGCCGCTACCTGCTGACTAGAGACGCGAACGGCAGCACCATCCGCCAGCTCGAAGGCCGTCCGGTTATTGTCGTTGAAAATGACGAACTGGATGACAACGTGGTACTGGTGGGCGACTTCCGCGCGATGTACCATATCGCTTACCCGGAACTGGAAGTAGCGGCAGATGAATCTGCAGGCTTCCGCAACAACTCCGTACTTGTCCGTGCTATCTGCAGATTCACCGACATCAACACCTATACCGCCGCCTTCACTGTCATCAAGCAGGGCGCTTGAAGTGTTCAAGAGAAATCCGGGACGGTTCACACATAAAGTCACGCTCTTGAAGCCTATGGCCCCGGAGCGAGATGAGCTTGGCGGGGTAAAGAGTGGCAGCTTCGCAGAGGTGGAAATGAATTACAGCTATCCAGTTAGGTCCATGATCACACAGCTTTCTTATTGGAAAGGAGGCGCATGAAATGACGACAGAAGAACGGATTTTGCAGACAGTCACGGCCGGCAAGCTTCGCCAGCGCGTTACGATCTTGATTCCTTCCGGCTCTACCGACTCTTATGGCAATGAGCGTATCACCTACAAAGAGGACAGCACGGTCTGGGCGTATATCGAGAACCATGCATCGGAGATGTATGAAACCACAGCCGAGTCGCACATCATAAGGAAAGTGCTTATAGTGGTGCGCTATCGGCAGGATCTTAGCCCGGCGAGCCGCTTCAAAGTGAACGGCTCTGTCTTTAAGTGCATGGGGACGCCCGTCGATGCCTGTGGAAGGCACAAGCTGACCTACATGGAGTGCGTGACTGAAGACACCAATCTTTGAGGTGCGCCATGCCAAAAGGGAGATATATTAACTTTGCTGCTTTGGAAGAAATGTATGGCACGGAAGTGGTCGAAGCGCTCCGGCGGCAGATGGAAATCGAAGCGGACAGGATCGTCCAGGATATGAAGTCGAGGGTGCCTGTAAGGACGGGGCGCCTTCGGGATTCTATCCATTGGCGGTGGAACAAGAATAAGACGGCAATCGAAATTTTGGCGGATGCGCCAAATCCGAAGAACGGTGTGAAATACGGACGGTTTGTTGAATTCTCCCCGAGGATCAACAAGCCGTTTTTCTATCCGGCCATGGATGCACACAGGGAAAGTTACCGCGAAGCACTCAAGGCAGCCTTGAGAAAGGCGATATCGAAAGGAATCAAAAATGGATCTAATTGAACAAGTATTCTTTACACTGAGAGCCGACACAGAGCTGACGTCGCTTCTGGCAGAGGGAGAGAGAAGCATCCGGCAGGACATGACGTCCTACTCAGGGCGCTATCCCGTTCTCTGCTTCCAGGTGATTTCCGATGTGCCCCATCTCTTTGGGGATGACCAGGAGCTGGCAAGGCGTGTCACTGTGCAGCTCTCTGCGCTATCCGAGGATGGATCGGACATGCCGGTTATCCAGCGGGTGCGTGAAATTATGGAGAACCTCGGATGGACGAGGATTAGTACGGAGCGGATGATGGACGGGAAGATCCGGGTATCGGCGCTCCGGTTTGTTATTGCAGAAAGTGAGGAAAAAACAAATGAGCAAGGGAGTACTGATCGGCGTGCGAAATTTGCATTATGCCGTACTAAAGACTGATGACAGCACAGGGGTGACCTATGAAACGCCTGTCAGCATTGCAGGCGTCAAGACAATCGACGTGAAGCCGTCGTCCGGGGTGAATACCCTTTACGGGGATGATGCACCTTTCGACATTGCCTCTTATCTCGGGGATATCGAGGTCACTATTGAAACGGCGCAGGTTTCCGTAAAGGACCTGGGAACGCTTCTGGGGCACACCGTGGAAAAGGGCGTGATGGAGTACAAGTCGACCGATGAAGCGCCGTATGTGGCGATTCTCTTCGAATCGGTGAAATCCAATACGAAGAAGCGCTATGTAAAACTTCTCAAGGGGAAGTTTGCCGAGCCCGAGGATAATTTTCAGGGGAAGGACAGCTCCGTCCACTGGAATACGCCAAAGCTCGTCGGCCACTTTGTTGTAAGAGAATACGACAATGCCTGGAAGCGCGTCGCCGATGAAGATGCTGAGGGATTTGAGGATACCACGGGTACCAAGTGGTATGCGAGTGTAGAGACAGCGGGAACCTGATAAGGGAGGATACACAGATGAACAGACCAACGATTGTGATCGGCGGGAAGACATACAAAGCGAAGATACCTAAAGTCAGGGCATGGCGTGATTTCATGGCCTTTGAAACAGGCACAGGAGAGATTCCGGCGGAGGAGTTCCTTGATAGGATGGCCGAGCTCATTGCGAGCGTTTTTGAGGCGCCCGTGACAGCCAAGGTCATCGAGGATGAGCTTCCGATTACCCGCATCCGTCCGCTGTACCAGGAAATTTTTCAATGGATCGTTTCTCTCGTAAACCAGAAAATGGCAGAAATCCCAAACGGGGAAGCGGGGCAGGCGGATTGACACTTGCCCCGATGGAAGCCGTATTGGGATGGCTGGAGTTTCTTCATGCCCGCTACCACTGGACAGAAAGCGAGCTGATGGACACGGACCTGCTTTATGCTTTGAGCCTCATCGTCATCAAAGAAAAAATTGAAAACTCGCCCCGCCTGACACCGATTGATCAGGCGGGATTTTTCTAGGTAAGGGGGAGAGACTGTGGCAAAGGGTGAAACTGTAGCGGCGCTTTATACCAAGCTGGGGCTTGACCTGTCGTCCCTTTCAAGCGACTTTGCCCTGGCAGGAAAGACGGTAGACCAGGCGATCAGCCGGATCAACCATGAGAATAAAAAGATACGCATTGAGGCGGACATCGACCTTTCCAAGCTGGACGGGGCCAAGGACAAAGCCCGCTCCATAGATACAAGGGAGCAGGCGCTTATCCGCCAGCTTGACCTCCAGCGGCAGAAAATCAGGCTGGTCGCGGCGGCTTATCGGGAAATGGCCCAGGCGAAGGGTGCGGACAGTGCAGCGAGTGCCCGCCTTGAAACAAGGCTCCTGAATGAACGGAAAGCCTATGCCAATCTTGAAGTACAGCTGCGCGCGGTAAGAAAGGAACGTTCCGCGCAGACTTCGATCGCGGGGCGCATGGTCAACAGCGTTGCCAATGGTGCAGGCGCCATGTCGGTCCTGGCACAGGGGGCAGGTGATCTTGGCCTTCTTGGCTTCATGTCCGGCCCCATCGGAAAAGCGGTCGGCGTCACGACAGCGGTCAGTGCGGGGCTTATCGCCATGGCCAAGAGTGCCATGACCGCCGGAAACAACATTTATGGTCTTGCGCAGAGGATGCATACCACGAATGCAGAAGCCGCCAGAATGAATATGGTTTTCAAACTGGCAGGAGCGGATGCAAGGGCTGCAGTTCCTGCCATCATCCGTCTGGACAAAGCCATACAGAGCGCAGGGGAAGACGGCAATGATACCACGCGGCTTCTGTCTGCCTTTGGTGTCGTGATGAAGGATTCCGCCGGAAACCTGCTCCCGGTCAATCAGCAGCTGGCTGCCCTTGCCAAAGGATACAGGAATGCCGCAGCGGCCGGACTGGAAAGCGAGTTCGTTTCCCAGCTTCTGGGGGCCCGCGGGGCTGAGCTTGTGCCTGTCCTGAAAGACATGGCAGAGCTCCAGGAACGGGCGGCCAAAATTCCTACCACTGGGCTTCTCAACCCGGATGAAGCACACAGGATGAACATGGAGTGGAACGAGATGAAAGTTTCCATGGGACAGCTCTCCGGTGCTATCGGGGCAGCTTTCATGCCTGTCGTATCTGATCTGATGCCCGACATCAATGAAGCTATTGAAACACTCGTGAAGGGTATCAAGGACAACAAGTCGGATATAGAGTCCGTGGTAAAGACCATCGGAAGCATCGGGGGCGTTGCGGTAGATGCCTGCAAGCTTGCAGGCGAAGCCTTTGACGGTCTTGGCATCAACATGAAGAATGCCGGGGCCGTTGCGAATTTCGTCAAAGCTGAGATCAAGGACTGCCGGGAAACATTGGCAGATATGAAAGAGACACTGGGAGACACCGCTCTTGCAGACGGCATCAGCAGGCTCTGGAACTGGGCGATGGCTGACTACATGCCAAAGGACGCAGAAAAGCCTAAAGAGCAGGAAGCAAAGAAAAGCGATGCGTCCGAGTCCGCCGAGGAAACCCGCCGCAAGGTGGAAGAAGCCATGGTGAAGGCGAAGAAGGCAGCATCCGGCGGCGGGGCAGGTCTCACGGATGAAATCTACAAGCTGACGCACAGCGACCTTGAGAACCAGCTTCATGATATTGACCTCAAAGCGGAGAAGCTGAAATCCGAAGGTGCCAAGGAAGCCGACATCGTAAGATACACGGAAGCGGCCAAAGCCAAGGTCATGAGGGACTTCAATGAAGGGACGCTTTCCCAGATTAACAAATCTTGGAAATCCGAGCTGCAGAACCGCCTGGACGATATTGACCGCGAGAAGAAGGCGTGGATTCAGAAAGGCGTGGATGAAGTCACAGCCACCCGCTGGGCAGAACACGAAAAGACGAAAGCCAGGCAGCAGGAAGCACTTTCCATGCTGAAGGAGAACCGCCAGTACCTTGAAATCATGAGACAGGCCATGGCGGGGGAGGGCGATACAGAGACCAGGATGAACAATGCGAAAATGGCAGTCCTTATGGCGATGCGTAAAAAGTACGGCATCCAGAATGACATGACAAGTCCGGAGGAAGTCTCCCGGTTTGCCGAGCTTATGAACAGCGTCAAGAACAATCTGGTGCCGGGTCTTGAAACCGACCTCTGGGCAAAGCGCCTGGGGGAGAACACCATTCCTGTTTACCGCGGGAGCGAACTTAACCGTGACATTCCGGGATTTACTGCCAATGTTACCATCCAGGGCGGTACCTACATGGATGAGAGCGGAATGAAGAAAATGGCAGATAATGTGGCTGATCGGATCAAGGTTGTATACGCCGATGCTGCGAGAAGATCGCAGCTTGCTTACGGAGGTGCATGATGGCGCTGAAACTTAGGATCGGGGATGCGGCGGCTTTCCGGCGGCCGGAGGACTGGAGCATTACGCCGGACGACCGGCAGGAAAAGCACCAGACGATAGACGGCGTGGTCGTGGAAGACTACGGGCATGTGGACGCCGGGGATGTGATCAGCTGCACGGTCATTTTGGCATACAGGGACTATGAGAAAGTGTACAACTACTGGGTGCAGCGAAAGAAAGTCACTATTGTGGATCACGCAGGAAACACATGGGAGGATATGCGGGTCGTCATCAAAAAGGACAGCTACGTCGAATATCACGAAAACTATCACAGGCTGGAGCTTGAGTTCTGGGGAGCATAAGGAGAATGCAGCATGGCAAACTATTATCATATTTATACGAACAATCCTAGCGCGGGGCTTCAGGACGGGACTGTAGTTTCGGAAAACGGTCTCATGACGGCGCCTATTTCCGTGACGCTGGATGCGACGAAGAATGAATCGAAGGTCATCAAGTGCGCCATCCGGTGCGAGAAAGGCTATGAGAGCAGCGGTACCTCGTTTATCCAGCCCTATCACTATGACGGGACAAATTATACGCCGACTGGCGGCAATGTAGGGCGCTGGCAGGTGGCGAAGGATCTATCGATTTCCGGGCAGGCTGTCATCAAGGTCACGGCCAATGCCTCACCGGGGGATACTATCACCGTAGGCGACGTAGCGCTGACGGCAGGAACGGATTTTTCTGTCGGAAGCAGTATTGAAGCGACGGCCGGCAATATCGCGGCGGCCATCAAGGCAAGATCAGAGCAGTTTACGACAACTGTATCCGGTGCGCTGATTACCATCACTGAAATTTACCCGGGAGGCGGCCATACGCCTTACATCAAAAACATCACAGGCCCCGGCAGCGGATCTGATGCCAAGGCGGCCACTCTTTCCTGCTCGCAGACGGATTCGCGCTCGAGCTTTGCCGCGGTTCCTGAGCAGATGGCTCAGCAGGGCGTCTGGGGGAGCCAGATCAGCATTACGGATATCATACGGGATAAGAATGTCATCTTCTGGATCAAGGTCAGCTCGTCTTCGGAAGAAGCGCCTGAAAGGGACAGCAGTACGGTCATCCATACGGAAGTCGTGGTGCAGGCGGTCTAAGGGGGAAAAGATATGGCTTACAAGTATGTGAATCCCGGCTACGGAGAATTACTGGACCGTGCCGGTACAACTGTAAACGATACAAAAATCAATGCGGCAAACGGGGTGGCATTTTTCAATAACAGCGATGACCGATCGGTCACCTTTCCGGAGCCACTTACCAACGTGTGGATCAAGCTCTCTATGGAGAGGGCGTATGTTTCCGGGATTATTTCAGTGACGGGGACGGGATGGCCGACGGGGGTACGCCTGGATGAAAGCGATTATATCAAGGTCATTTTCAGCGGAGATAAAAAAAATTTTACCACCAAGCATGCAGACAGGGCATCGATTGATTTCATCATGCATGTGCGATCCGGCGTCAATGACGGCATCATCGAGGTCTGGATGAACGGGGACAAGGTGGCTGTCCGTCAGGGCAACTGCTATGATGGAAAGCCGTTTAATGGCGTATGGCTGAAAACAGAAAGCGAGAAGAACTATTTCTTCAATGTGATTATTGCCGACTATGACATCAGCCATGAGGAAGTTGTGACAGCCAGGCTGACCGAACCGGAGGGTACATGGAAGGGCATCGGGGCGGCGCAGGCAGAGGCCTCCGATGTCAATCAGGTTCTGACGCAGAAAATTGATACGGATGACCTGGAAAAGAAAATCCTGGCCAGAAGTGAAAGCATCTGCATCACTGGCGTCACACTTTCTGCAAGGGATATCCATTTCAACTCGGACAAGGTCAACGCGCTGACAGGCACCGTGAATGACGGTGAGAAGGATGTGTACAGCAGCACGCAGAAAATCTCTGGGGCCAGCATGGTCTACGGCATGTCGTACATCAAGGATATGACTCTGGATGAAGTGAAGGCTGCGAGCTTCAGTTTGAAATCAGCGAAAGTGTGATCCTATGAGTGCCACCAAATCGCCGCTTGATGTGTATGTTACGCATCAGCCGCCGGATACATCGAGGCATGACCCGCCCCTTGAAGTCTTTGTGACCTATAAGCCTGGGATCCGGGTTTCCCTCAACGCCGATACCGACAGGAATGCCGCCGGATGGGTAAAGCAGAATGCCGATACGGCAAGAAAGATTGTGGGCACGATAGGGATGACGTATGTCCATTCGGATACTGTCCGGCGGGCCCAAAACCATATCTTTTTGAACGCGGATGCCAGAAGACGCCTGGTGTACCGGCTTGAGAACCAGGCAGATACGGAGATGTTCGTGAAAAGCCGACAGCGGGCAGACAGTGATACTGTCCGGCGGCTTCCATATAGCGCCAAAGGTCTGAATCCATCGGAGATTTCCATCAGCCTGGTACGCGGGACATTGTCCGATACCTTCCAGATGGTGACGCCTTATGATCTTCCCCTTGAATCAGTCATAGAAGGAAAACTGTTGGATTTTCCCTACCGCTTTCTTGTGTATGAGACAGGCGGAACCGGGCTCATGCGCACCATCACAGGAATGTATGACGTGGATAAGCTCCTCTATACGCCGTTCAATTATCAGCTTCATACAGCCAATGCGACAGCCAAAGACCATGCGGAGAAGATCGCTTCTATTTTGAAAAAGAAACTGGTTATTGCTATTGACGATTTCACTCCGGAATCCACCTATGAAGGAATCGGGGCTACCATACAGAACCTTGCCGGTATCCTCTTTGGATGGATGGGAAACCTGCCGCAGAGGTGGATCAATGTGTTTTTAAGGAATGATACGCTCTGCATCATCCAGAGAGGGCACGAGGCAAGGACGATAGACATCACCGATACAAAGCACAGCCGGCCTGACATCGACAGGAAGCTCGTGCGGTCGGTCTGGTCGGGGAAAGGCAGCCATACTGCCCGCGGGGGAAGCATCACTATAGAACCGCTGGGGTTTACCGGAACGATCAGTTTCAGCGGATCGTCATGCCGCTACCGATACGGCCTTCTGGTCTATGAGTCAAACAATGGCGAAACAGTTTCCTATGACTACGACTTCGATGACTATCTTCGAAAGAAAGTGACTCATACCAAGGAAGGTGAAACCATTACGGTTACCTATGACTACTCCATCTCTGCGGCGGGGGAGAAATTTCTTGCGAAAGAAACAGAAATCTCAGCCAAGCCAAAGAAGGGCAGCAGCGCTTCTGACGAGGGAACCATAGCGTGGACGAAAAGGGAAACCCGCCATTCGTACATAGGAAACGGATGGTATGGCACGCGTGTGTACGTGGATGATGTCTATCAGGGGTCATCGGTGGGAAACGGCAAGCCGGGAGGCAGAGCCAACCGCTATGTCATGAACCAGTCAAATCTGGGACTCGGCGGGAAGTATCCTTCCGGGGTATCGTCAGAAGGAGCTGCTCTTTTTGATACGGAGTTTCCTGTAAAAGGCGATGCGTTCTTGAAGCAGCTCACCCAAGACATCGAATGGCTGAACAGAAAGACGGAGGAACGCATATCCATGGACATCTGGCAGTATCCGCATCTCATAGACTTTACGGACAGGATCCGCTATGAGGGGCATGACTACTATCTGGAATCCAACCGCGTGATACGGACTCCTGCGGAATTGAAGCAGACGATAGAGATTGTGAGGTGGTACTGATGTATGGACTCGCCGGGCTGCGTGAAGTCTTGCTGCAGAAAAATTTTCAATCGAAAACAGATAAGGCAAGGGCGCAGAAAGAAGACACTGGCATTTTACGGGCACGGGTTTCCGGGGACTATGCGTATGTGAACGGGCGGGGATACCGGTATACGCTCGCCGTAGACATCAACATCCATAACGGGCAGTACGTCTGGTGCGAGCTATGCGGAAACCAGGCCGTGATTGTTGGGGCTTAGGAGAGACTAAATGGAACGTGTACAGATTGTCCGAGGGGAGAACGGTGTGTTCTGGGATGCCAAGGGCAGAAGGCTCATTACGATGGGAGACATCAATCCGCGGGCGGGGGACTGGGTATGGACGAACGGCACTACGATTTACGGGCACAGAGAAGCCGGATATACGCCCCCTGTATTCTCAGGGCAGCCGGAGCCGGTTCTCCCTGTCCCCTTTTTCTCTTACCAGGATGGCACCTACAGGGTCATGGATCTTCAGGCGGATGGAACACTCGGGGACTTTGTCTCATTCACTTACAAGGACAAGCCGCTTCAGGCTTATGTGGGAGATGAAAAACATGCCTATGGCGGTATAAATGGCAATGGAAACGGGTATGCCTGGTACAACCTTATCACGGGGGACTTTTTAGGATATTTCAGGCCGGAGGATGCCTGCATTGCAGAAAATGGCGATCTTCTTACGATCGAATCGGAAAAGGGCTCCCGGTACTACGCAGGAACCGTAGAGTCAGAAACCTATCAATTCAAGGCGGGTATTTTCTTTGAAGAGGCAGGCGATTATGACCTTGAGGCGCCGAAAGAGGTGAAGATAATATCCGGCATGTATTGTAAGAAAAGCACAGCAACGCCATCCCCTTCCTCGTCGGCAAAGGGAACTGTGGTCTTAAGGCGGAACGGGAGGGTAACTCAGACAATAGAACTTGATCCGTATATGAAGGAGGCAGGAAATGAGGCGTTCTTTCGTGCGTCAAGGATCCATGATATGAATGGCGGGCGCGGCGACGGGCGTACTTTCATTTTTCACTGGGATGGGAGGAATGACAGCATCCAGTCTGGGAAAATACCAAGGCCGGCGCCTGTATTAAAAAGCATGTCTGCAGATGCAGGTAACCTTAAGATATATCCGGATGGGAGTTACATGGGATATGTATATATTTTTGCCTACGCATTGGCGTATCCGGTCGTTAAAACGGAAACAAACAAGTCTTTTATAAGTATGGATCCCGGAGAAACGCCGAGGGAAATGGTGAAAGATTTCTTCACAACCACTGTAAGTCTAAGCAGGATTACAGGAATCGGACGGACGGAGGGCGAGTATTCCTATAGTGTATCGCATTCCGTATCAGGTGCGTTTTATGGTGGTGCCGTAGCTAAATTGGGTCCGCAGCCTGAGCCGAAGATGAGCATGTTTAATCCGCTTCCCGGTCATCGCCTTGCTGCTACGCGTTATACCGGAAGAGCGTCAACGATTGCTGAGATTGCAAGCTTTGAAAACTGGGTGATACTCTCGCTTAATTCCATTGGTTATACCGGTCTTGTTACAGGGGACAGCCGCGTGAAAAGAATCCGGCACGAAATACGGGATGCGAAGATGTGGCCGGTAAGCTCCGAGCAGGATATCCTCGCCAAAAACTCCATTCCGAAGGAGTATGACATCCGGAATGGGTTCAAGGTAATGCTTGACCTTTACGACGAGTCGCAGCCATCAAGCGTCAAGGCACTCACTTTGATCGGGTCTGACGGGGAAAAGGTGGTAACAATTGAAAATAGCAGCAGTTGGTCGGTCTTTCTCTATAACTGGGCGAAGATGATTGCGTGCCGTCTTGACAAGGACCGGTATGCGGTGATGATCAGCCAGTCACACTATCCCCTGCTGATAATAGACAAAGGAAATATCACAGCCGCCGGAAACGGTTATGCGTTGCAGTGTTTCAGCCTGGCCAAGTTCAGGAACAGCAGCATCCTGGAAAAAGGTATATGGGATTTGTGCGGGAGCAAGGAGGGACGATGAAATGCTAAAGATTACAGAAAACAAGGTGCAGCTGACGCGAGGCGATACGGCGGGTCTTAAAAAACTTGCATACAGGTGACACAGGGGATGTAATTATATGGATTGGATTATAGCATTAGTACCAGAAGCCATTTATGGCCTCGGTACTTTTTTAATTGGTTTTTTCTGGCGGAAAAGCCAAGATAATGCAAAACACTATAGAGCATTAGAGAAAGGAGTAGAAGCCATTTTGCTATTGGAACTCCGGCGGATTCATGAGCGCGGAGCACGGCAAAAATGGCTTTCATATGCAGACAAAGCGAGCGCTGAACACATTTACTCCAGTTACCACGGGCTGGGGGGCAATGGACAAGGAACAGCCATTTTGAATGATATCCGAAAACTTCCATCAAAATAAAAAGAGGTGATAACATGAAGTATTTGAAAATGTTGCTATATGAGAATAATGAACTATCCTTAACCCGTGTGATCGCTGTTATTGGCTGGCTGGCGTTTCTGGCGGTGTCTGCTTACCTGGTGTATACACATCAAAAATGGGATAACTATGATACATTCGCCAGCTTTACCGGCGGGGGCGGTGCGGCTACGCAGGTTGTAAATAAGCTGATAAATAGCAAATATAACAGTGCTCCGGGCGGGTATGATAGCAAGAGATAGGAGGTAGAGATAAATGCTGGTAACCGATTTAAGCGATTGGAATGACCATATCAACTGGTCACATATGATTGGCGAAGGTGTAGAGGGTGTTATTGTAAAAATCAGCGAAGGGCGCACGCTCTCTGAACTTCACGGCAAACACATTGCGGGAGCCGCTGCCCGTGGACTCCCGTGGGGCGTTTACTGTTACACACACGCACAGACCACAGAACGGGCGGAAGAAGAGGCAGCGGTCGTCATTGACGCACTGGAAACTTTGGGATACGGCGCGCCGCCCTTGGGGATCTGGTTTGATGTAGAATCGCCAGAAGTGCTCGCTATGGAAAGCGAAGACATCACCGCCGTATGCAGCGCGTTCATCTCTGCTTGCAATGCGGAAGGCTATCAGGCGGGGATCTATGCCAACCTCTCCACGCTGGAAACCTTCATCGGAGTGGAAGATCTTGCAGACTACGTCCCCTACTGGTGCGCCCAGTACGGGGCGAGCGAGTGCGGCTTCCACGATAGCTACCCGGGCAACATTCTCGCGGGCTGGCAGTGGACCGATTGCTATAACATCGGCGGAGAGAATTACGACATGAGCGAATGGTACTAGGAGGCAGAATGTGGAAATTCAAAAGAAAGCAGCTCTCCTTGCTGCTGGCGTGCTCCTTGTGGCTTTTGGCTGGTTCTATCTCGCAGGCCGAGGAGATGTATCAGATATCCGAAACCGAGCTGACGACACTCGAAACGAACTTGAATCAGCTCAAGAAGAACAACGAGACCAAGCAGCAGTTCTTGACCGAGCAGAAGACGCAGCTGACCGAAGCCAGTCAGCAGTTAGAAACAGTGAAGAAAGAGCTGACCGCGTCCAAGAGCTTGAACGCTCAGACGCAGAAATCATTGGAGAGTGCCAATCGATCCTTGCAGAAGTTCGAGGACGAGGCAAAAAGGAAAATTAGAGTCAAGACCCGCCAGCGCAATCTGTGGATTGCGATTTCCGGCGGGCTTTTGTATGCGTGGATTAAGAAATAGGAGAATTGTATGCCGAAGTCTAAGACTTATGAAGAGTTTATCGAAAAGTTCAAGCCGAAGAAAACCACGGATGACTGTTACACACCGGACGCGATTTATAAGGCCGTAAAGGACTGGGCAGTCAAGGAAATGGACTGGGGGGCGGACGGTAGTCCGTCCCTTCTGGCCGGGAGGCGACTTTGAAAATTTCGACTATCCGGCGGGGTGTGTGGTCATTGATAATCCGCCATTCTCCATTATGACGAAAGTTGTGAAATTCTACGAAGATCGTGGGATCGACTATTTTCTTTTTGCGCCGCACCTCACGTGTCTCGGTATCCGCCCGGCGCATAGCCGTATTTGCGTCGGGGGGACATTGACGTATGATAACGGTGCCAAGGTAAGTACCAGCTTTGTGTCGTCCAAAGGCCCGTTGATTCGAAGCGCACCCGACCTCTATCGATTACTGGACGAGGCGAACACCGCCAACGTTAATGCAAAGAAACCACCAGCGAAGCCTGTATATACGTATCCAGATAATGTGATGACATCGAGCACTGTGGCGCTGTTTTCGAAATACGGCATAGAATACCGCGAAGACATTGGCGTATTTGTTCGTGCTATGGATGCGCAGCGCGAAGCAGGGAAAGGCATTTTTGGTTCTGGCTACATTGTGCCAGAAGAGGCAGCGCGCAAGGCGCAGGAGGCAGCGCGCAAGGCGCAGAAAGAAAAGGCGAAGCGCTGGGAGTTGTCAGAACGGGAACGCGCGGCGCTTGAGGCGGCAGAGGAAGCCGCAAAGCAATAAAAAAGACGTCTTGATTTAGCACATTGTTAAATCAAGACGTCCTTTTTTATTTTGCAAGAAAGCTGAAAAGTGCGATAAAATCGAAGGAAATAGAAAGATTTCGCTTGACTGTATAGACGAAAACGTGTATAATATAACCATAGAAAGGAGGTGAAAGCATGAGAATGGATAAAGAAAAAGCAAGCTGGGCAATCCTGATGATTAATCTTCTCACGGCTATCATCAATCTTACGGCCAGCCTGCTGCACCGGGATTAAGGAAATCCCTGAAGAAGGGAACGCCTCTCAAGATGAGGGGCGACCTTCCTTCTTTATCCATTATATCATGAAAGCTATGGATAAAACAAAATTAGCATTCGTTATTTCTATTATCGCATTCATTTTGTCGCTTATCAATTTGGCACTGGCATTATCGAAGTAAGGAGACACGCATGAAGTACGATTTTACGGACATCATGACAACTGCGGAGGCCGGGGAGCGCTGGGGAATCGCCCAGTCGTCCGTGAAGCAGCTCTGTACGGGAGCACAGGGAAGACCCCCGCGTTTGATCGAGGGTGAGGAGTTCCGCAAGTCCGGCCGCACGTGGTTAGTTACGCGCACCGGAATGGAGCGCCTGTATGGGAAGGAAAAGAAATAGCTGGGCGCAAAGCCGGGCGCAGTTGGCGGCCCGAAAGTCCACTAAATGAGAATGGAGCGGCATAGGAACGGAAGGAAATGCGATGGTATCGGATTCGCTGAATTTCATATAATTTGTCATTCTCATTTGAAGGTCTCCGGAACCAGGTGTCGAGAGTTCGAATCCCTCTAGACGCACCAGAATTTCTCCGATCATATCGGACAAAATATAATTCGTCCAGTTACACCCATGAAGGTGGGGTAATGCATGGGGGAAATCGACCTTTGAGGAGGTCAGAAAGCCGAGGCGGTATGCCCCGGCTTTTTATCATGCCTTTTTTCTTTAAGCAGAAAATCACTAATCTAAGTCCGATGGCTCGGCATCGCATATTTCCTTGGCTATGGTGCTTCCAAACCGTCTCTTTCTACTGTATTCTCCATGGTAAACATGCTATAATAATAAGACGTTTCATTTGAATACATCGGACAGAGACAGGGGCTGCGCTTCAGGATGCGCCGCGGATTTTCGCTGTATCTCACAGGTCTTTGACCATGGGAGCTCTGTACCGGCCTTTATATATCGTGAGGGTTTACCATGAAAATGTTTCGAGGACTATCGAACTGGATCGGTATGGACATGGGCTCGTCCCAAGTCCGTATCTACCGGGAAAATAAAGTGATCCTTGCTGAAGCGAGTACGGTCGCGGTGGATAACATCGACGGCCATGTACTGGGCTTTGGCACGGAGGCGCTCATTCATTACCACAAGGCGCCGGAGAATATTTCTCTGGAGTGGCCGGTACAGAATGGCGTCATCGCTGATTATGATATGACGAAGGCGATGCTTCGTTTTTTTATCCGCAAATCGCTTCATCATGCGGTGTCGCGTCCGACGGTGATGATCTCCATTCCGGGCGAGACGAGCTCGGTCACGCGGCATGCGCTGGTGGATGCTTTGATCCACGCCGGTGCGCAGCATGTGTACCTTCTTCCTTCGCCGGCGGCTGCGGCTATCGGGGCGGGAAAGGATATGCTGGCACCGTCTGTGATCTTTTCTCTTGTCATCGGGCGTGATGTCGCTGATGCGGGGCTTTACAGCTGCGGAGGGATCGTCACGCAGGAGGGGATCCCTTTCGGCGGGCATCATATCGATAAGGGGATCTGCCAGTATCTGCAGGAAAAGTATCAGATCATGATCGGGCTGGATCAGGCGGAGAAGCTGAAGAGTGAAGTGATCTCTCTCAAAGCGGCGGATGGGCAGGCGACATTCACTATCCGCGGGCGCAGGATCCGTGATGGCGTGGAAGTGGTGGTGGAGCTTTCCACGGAGGAATTAAGGCCGGTGATGCAGCGTATCCTGCAGCCTGTTCTGAAGCTCATCCGCCGTGTCCTTCGCGAGGCGAAGCCGGAGATGGCGGGCGATCTTCTGAAGAATGGTCTGCTTCTTTCCGGCGGCAGTGCGCTTCTGGACGGGCTGAAGGACTGGCTTGCTGGAGAGCTTCATATGCCGGTCTTCGTACCGGCTCTGCCGGGGGAGGTATTGGCTATGGGCTGCTATCAGGCTCTTGGCATGTATAAGGATCTGCCGCTTCTCATCGAGAACGGTGAAAAATATTACGGAGGCGCTTGATCGTGATTTTCTTTGGCAGAAAAAAGATGGCCGCCGCGGTCGCCCTCTTTGTTTTTATGGGCGCATGCGGCTGGTTCTGGCGGCATAGGGAGTACATTCCTTTCATTTCGCAGCCGCTCTCTATCGGTGCAGCTCCTTTCAACTATACCGCGAGCAGGACAGCGCTTTCTTTCACACAGGGGCTTGACTTGCTTTCGGGCGTGTGGGGGAACTGGAACGAGCTGGATGCGCTCCGGAAGGAAAATGAAAGTCTTCGCGCGGAGCAGGCTCAGTACAGCGAGATCCTTGCGGAGAATATCCGACTGAAGAGTCTCCTTTCGTTCAAGCAGGGCTATAAACAGTACCACCTGACGGGGGCTTCTGTCATCACCCGCGACTACGGGGGATGGACACAGACGCTGGTCGTCGACCGCGGCAGTGACAGCGGCATCAAGAAGTATATGCCTGTCATCGTCCCGACGGGTCTTGTGGGCTTTGTGAGTGAAGTGTATGAGAATTCCGCACGTGTGCAGCTCCTCCTGGATCCGCGTACATCGGTGGGCGGTATCGTTGCGCGTCCGGCCTCGCGCGTGGTGGCGATGGTTTCCGGAAACAGCAGTGAGCCGGGCAAGCTCTCTTTCGTGAATCTGCCGCGTGAGGCTGATGTCATCAAGGGGGATACCATCGTGGCATCCGGCTATGGCGGGGTGTATCCGAAGGGGATGGTCATCGGTACCGTCGAGCAGGTGGATGTCGACTCCATCGGCGGCACGCAGGTGGCACGCATTGTTCCGGCGGCTGATTTCTCTCATCTGGAAGAGGTATTCATCATCACGGACCATATCCAGAGGGCGACGCCAGAGAGTATCCTGGTGAAGCCGCCGAAGAAGGAACCGCCGATGAATCCCAATAAACATCAGGCAGGTGAGAAGGAATGAGTGGCTATGCACTGGCTTTTTTGAGCTTTCTCGTTTTTCTTGTGCAGTCCTCGGTGATGCCATTCTTTTTCTCGGGGCTGCATCAGCCGGATCTGTGGCTGGTTGTCATCGTCCTTGCGACATTGATCTTTGACAACAAGACGGCGATGACGCTTGCGCTCGTGGGCGGGCTCCTTACGGATCTTGTGACGGGAAATCTTTTCGGACTGCACCTCCTGCCATACCTGGCGATCGCAGCGCTGTATCTCGCTTTGGGCAGGAAGCGCTACAACCGTCACTGGTATATTTCTCTTTTTGCGATGACGCTGGCCTCGCTCCTTTATGCACTGCTGTCATGGCTGGTGCTTTTGGCAGCCGGCAGCCATGTCTTCTCGATTTCTTATATCCTGTACTTTGTGATGAGCACCACCTTCATGAATGGAGCAGCCGTGCTCTTTCTTCACAGGCCGCTATGGGCCATGAAACGGGAGGGAGAACCGAAGTGGTGAATAAGCATGTGCCCTCGATTCTCAGTGGGCTTTTGAAAAATACCGAGGAGTCCCGCTATGCGCGTATGATCTATGCGGCGATCTTCCTCCTGCTCGTCCTGGGACTGCGTCTTTTCTATATGCAGGTCATTCAGGGCGGGTATTATAAAGAAGAAGCGGATGGGAACCGCATCCGTTACCTTCCTATGCAGGCGATGCGTGGTGTCATGTATGACCGGAATGGCTTGATCCTTGCGGGCTCGCGCTCGGCATACAGCGTCGTCATGCCGGTCGATCGCAAGGGGAATACGCTGTCGGATGAGGCGCTCAGCCGCCTGTCGCAGCTTCTTCATGTGCCGACTGCCGATATCAAGAAAAAGATCGAAGACAATAAGCTGGCCTTCGGAGCGATCTATCTGGCAAACGATGTCGGCATCGATGTCGCGACGCAGATCGAAGAGAAGAAGGATGAATTCCCCGGCATCGAAATAGAAGTGAATCCGCTGCGCGTGTATCCGCTGGGGAATGCGGGGGCGCAGGTCCTTGGCTATGTCGGCGAAGCGGGGCCGGATGACAGGGACGCGGAAGGAAATCCGTACAAGACCACGACACTGATCGGTCGTGCGGGCCTTGAGCACCGCTATAACAATTATCTCGAAGGCAAGAATGGCTCGAAGACGGTCGAGGTCAATGCATCAGGGCAGCCTGTCCGCTATGTGGGTGGTACGCCGTCTGTCACGGGGAACAGTGTGCGTCTGACGCTGGATGCGAATCTGCAGAAAGCGGCAGAGGATGCGATGGAAGCACAGGTGAAGACGCTCGTCCATGGCGGTGTCATGCCGACGGGGGCTTCCGCGGTGGCTGTCGATCCGAATAGCGGAGCGATCCTCGCAATGGCTAGCTGGCCGAGCTATGATCCGAACCGCTTCAGCAAGGGGATCTCTTCGAAAGACTGGAATGAGATCGTCAATAATAAGAATCATCCGATGCAGAACCGCACGATCCAGTCGATGTATCCGCCCGGATCGCTCTTCAAAGTCATCACGGGTGCGGCAGCACTCGAAGCGAAGGTGACGACACCGGAGGAACGCATTTTTGATAACGGCAAGCACTGGCTCGTCGATAAGAGAAACTCTGAGGGCGAAGCTTTCGGATGGATCAATTTCTATGAAGCGATCGAAAAGTCGGACAATGTCTATTTCTATGAAATGGGACGCCGTGCAGGCATCGACCGCATCTCCCGTATGGCGGAGGAATTCGGTCTTGGGAAAACGACAGGCATCGACCTTGCCGGTGAATCGGACGGCAATATCGCAAGCGAAGCCTACAAGATGAAGGTTTTCAAGCAGGACTGGTACCTCGGGGAGACGATGGATGCCGCGATCGGACAGAGCTTCACGCTGACGACGCCGCTGCAGATGGCGATGGTATACTCGGCGATCGCCAATGGCGGCTTCCGCTACCAGCCATACCTTGTGAACCGCATCGATCAGCTGGATGGGACACCGCTCAAGATCTTCTCACCGGAGAAGGTGGGGACGCTTCCGGTATCTAAGGATACGCTTGATGCGATCCACAAAGGACTTCGGATGGTCATGAGCAAGGACGGGACAGGCGGACAGATCTTCGAACATTATCCGATCTCGATCGCCGGTAAGTCTGGTACGGCGGAAACGAATGGTCTCGATAACGGCTGGTTCGTGGCATATGCGCCTTTCGACAAGCCGGAGGTCGTGATCCTGTGCATGTTCGAGCACAGCGGCTTCGGCTCGGAGTCCGCGGCACCGGTCGTCAAGAAGATGATGGATGCCTATTTCCATATCGGAGATTATTCGCCGGCAAAGCTGAAGGCAGCGGATGAGGCAAAGGCAGGAGGCAAAAAGAATGGCTGAGATCGTATCCTTTGCTTCCGGTAAGGGCGGCGTGGGGAAGACGCTCCTCACTGCTGCTCTGGGGATCTTCCTCTCCCGGAAGGGGAAGAAGGTGCTCCTCATCGATGGGGATATGGGCATGAGAAATATGGATCTCGTGCTGGGGCTGGAAAATGAGTGCTTCTATCATGTGATGGATCTGGCGGAAGGCCGCTGCTTTGCGAAGGATGTCATCCTGGAAGTGAATGATCATTTGGATTTCCTGCCGGCGGCGCAGAATGATACATGGGAGACTGTCTTTCCTGCGGCGATGGATACCGTGCTGGAAGACGTGGAGGATAAGTATGACTACATCCTTCTCGACTGTCCGGCGGGGCGAGGAGAGGGCATCCGCTTTGCGGAGCACCTCTCGGATCATATGTTCCTCGTCGTGGCGCCGTCCTGGGCCTCGAAGCGGAATGCAGAGCGTCTCATGACGGGACCGCGCAAGCGGTACATGACCTATGTGCTGAACCAGTTCTCCCTCTCGGGGGATACGCAGATCTCCTTGACGGATATGCTGGAGACCCTCGATGAAGAGTCCGTCTCTGCCATCATCCCGTATACGGAGGAGGCAGACCGTCTCGCCCATCAGGGAGAGCTTTCGGATTTTTCCGAAAAAGGGGCGCTCGGAGAAGCACTCGCTCTTTTCTGGAAATCGTACAAAGAAGAGAAACAGATCCCGCTTCCGCGCTGGAAGAAAGTCCTGCGGAAAGCAGAGGCGGAGAATGAGCGGGAGAAGACACCTGTGAAGACGGCACCGGCGGGTCTTTCCTGGCACTCCGGCAGCCGCTCGTATAAATGGCAGAGGAGGAGATAGCAGAATGAATCTCATTCGATATTGGCGGCGCATCGACAGCACGCTGCTGATGGCTGTCCTGGGCCTTGGCGTCATCTGTCTTCTGATCATTGCGAGTGCCACTCATGCGAATATGGATGGACAACCAGGGCAGTATGACTTCGTCATGAAACAGGGGATCTTCTTTGTCGGCGGTCTTATCATCGCCGGGGGCTCGCTCTATTTTGACTACAGGAAACTCTATCGCTTCGTCCCCATCCTCTATGGCATCAATGCGATTCTGCTTCTGGTCGTCAAATTCGCCGGGACGAGTGCGCTCGGGGCGCAGCGCTGGATCCAGCTCGGCCCTTTCACGCTGCAGCCTTCTGAATTTGCAAAAATCATCATGATCATCTGTCTTGCAAGGCTCATGGCGCATGACAGATCCGGCTTTCAGACATGGAAGAGCCTTCTGCCAGTCGCAGGGATGATGGCACTTCCGACACTTTTGATCTTCATCCAGCCGGACCTTGGTACGAGCCTTGTCTTCGCGGCCATCACCTTCGGCATGCTTTATATTTCCGGGCTCAAGATGCAGCTCGTGAAACGCGCTTTTCTTGCATTTGTCGTGGTCTTCCCGTTCATCTGGTTCTTTGTCCTGCACAGCTACCAGAAGATGCGTATCCTCGTCCTTTTCAATCCGGATGTCGATCCGTATGGCTCCGGTTACCATGTCATCCAGTCGAAGATTTCCATCGGCAGCGGCGGTTTCATCGGGCAGGGTCTTTTCGAAGGCACGCAGAGCCAGCTGAATTTCCTCCCGGAAAATCATACTGACTTTATCTTCTCTGTCATTGGGGAAGAGCTGGGCTTTGTCGGAGCCATTTTCGTTCTCTTTTTATTCTTCGTTCTTTTATACAGGACACTTATGATTTCCCGCTCTTCGGGGGATGCCTTCGGCAGCCTGCTCGCCTGTGGGATCTTTTCTATGTGGCTCTTCCAGATCTTCATCAATGTCGGCATGACCCTCGGCATTATGCCTGTCACCGGCATCCCGCTGCCTTTCATGAGCTACGGCGGATCGGCTCTCCTCATGAATCTTCTCTGCGTCGGGCTTTTGATGAATATCTATTTAAGAAGAAAGAAATTGATGTTTGATTGACTGGGGATTAGGGATTAGTGGCTAGGGATTAGGAGTCTCAAGTGATTGGAGACTGGAGACTAGTGACTGGAATGCCAGCTCATGACATCGCCATTATTTATACTTCGCGGCGCTTCTATATTTTTATGCGCCGTACCACAACCCTGAACCCTGAACCCATTGAACCCTGAACCTTAAACCCATTGAACCAATACAACCACAAACCTGTAACCCCATTTATTTTAGGAGTATCAAATGAACCGTGTAACTATCGATCCCGTATGGCTGATGCATATCCAGAAGCCGGCCCGCTACATTGGCGGAGAGTGGAACAGTGTGGTGAAAAACCACGATGAGATCCCGGTGAAAGTGGCGCTGGCATTCCCTGATGTCTACGAAGTCGCCATGAGCCATCTGGGACTCAAGATCATCTACAGTGTCCTGAATGCCAGAGAGGATGCGCTGGCAGAGCGTGTATATGCGCCATGGGTGGACATGGAAGCGATGATGAGAGAGAAGCATATTCCTCTCTTTTCTCTTGAAAACAAATGCCCGGTCAAGGACTTCGATGTACTTGGCTTCACCATGCCGTATGAAATGTGCTACACGAATATCCTGAACATGATCGACATGGCAGGCATTCCTGTCTGGGCGAAGGATCGCACAGACGAGGATCCCCTCGTCGTCGCCGGTGGCCCCTGTGTATACAATGCAGAGCCGGTCGCCGATTTCTTCGACGTCTTCTTCATCGGAGAATCCGAAGAAGCCATCGGAGAGATGGTGGATATCGTGAAAGCATGGAAAGCGGAAGGGAAGCCCGGCGGCCGCAAGGAGGCGATCCGCCGTCTTGCTCAGATCGATGGTTGCTATGCGCCGTCCCTCTATGAGGTCTCTTACTATGAGAATGGCGTCTTCCGCAGCATCCGTCCCATCGACGAAGCGGCACAGTTTCCTGTGAAGAAGCGTGTCATCCGTGATGTAGACCATGTCCACATCGATGACAAGCCGATCCTCCCGCATATCGAGATCGTGCATGATCGTGCCGTCTTGGAAATGTTCCGCGGATGCAGCCGCGGATGCCGTTTCTGCCAGGCGGGGATGATCTACCGCCCTGTGCGCGAGAAGAGCGAAGAGAGACTGCAGGAGATCGCAGATACCCTCATCAAGAATACGGGCTATAATGAGATTTCCCTCATGTCCCTCTCTTCGGCGGACTACTCCTGTCTGCCCGAGCTCGTCGATCATCTCTTGGAAAATTTCAAAGACAAGCGCGTGAGCGTCAGTCTCCCGTCACTGCGTGTCGACAGCTTCTCCATCGACATCGCGAAAAAGATCCAGCAGGTCAGAAAGAGCGGTCTCACACTGGCACCGGAAGCCGGTACGCAGCGTATGCGCGATGTCATCAATAAGGGCGTCACGGAGGAAGACATCATGGGCGCCTGTGCGAATGCCTTCAAAAATGGTTGGAAAAAGGTGAAGCTCTATTTCATGATGGGCCTTCCGACCGAAACGGATGAAGACCTGAAGGGCATCGCCGATCTGGCGAACCGCATTCACGAACTCTATCATGAGATCAAGGGGCGCTATGACCTGCGCATCACCGTCAGCGTCTCGAGCTTCGTCCCGAAGCCTTTCACCCCTTTCCAGTGGATGCCGCAGTGCAGCGTAGAGGAGATCGAGCGCAAACAGCAGTATCTGAAGAGCCTTTTTACAAACCGCCATATCAAGTACGCCTATCATGATGCGAAGACCGGCTATATCGAAGCCGTCCTCGCTCGCGGCGACCGCAAGCTCTCTTCTGCCATCTACACCGCATGGAAGAAAGGCTGCACCTATGACAGCTGGACGGAATTTTTCCACTTCGACGTCTGGATGGACAGCTTCCGAGAATGTGGTATCGATCCCGACGAGTACGCAGCGCGCATTCGTGATTTCTACGAATGTGAACCATGGGATCATATCGACAGCGGTGTCACGAAGGATTACCTCCTGAAAGAATGGCGCATGGCCGAGAAGGGGATCCTCACCCACGACTGCCGCCACCAGGCCTGCAATGGCTGCGGCGTCTGCCCGATCCTCGATGTGAACCTCATCGATCATAAAGTCGAAAGCGACGCTCCCAAGCGCGTCTTCACCTACCGACAGCCGAAGACCGCAGAAAACTGACCCATCACTTGGCAGAAGAGACACTCCGCATCTAGGGACGGTGTGACAAACCTGAATTTGTCACACCGTCCTTTTTATTATGCTCTCACGGGAGAGTGTCTGCCATCTTTCCTGTTGAGGGAAGGGCAGGGGATCAGAAGCTCCAGTGGATGCCTGCCTTCCAATGCCAGCAGGGCGGAGGCACGGACGTAGACATTGCCCAGCGGGAGGCTCTTCCTCTGCTTCGGCTGTCCGTGTGGGTGGGATCATTTCGCCTATAGACCGATACGGTGATATATCGGATATGTATATGGATTCTATGATATCAGGCACGATAAAGACACGGATGAGTATCCGTGTCTTTATCGTTGGTATGGACTTTCTTGCGTAGCATGGTTCTGTACCATTCTTTCCCGTTCACCGGCAGGAATGGAAGAATATTGGGCTGCCGCTTTCCCTAGCAACCATGGTCAACTGGATCATCCGGTCTTTCTAGGATTAGTTGACTCTCCAGTTCAGTGGAATGAAGGTAGAGCTGCTGAAGCAGGCGGTAATCCATACGGATGAAACTCCGGTCCAGATACTGAATGAGCAGAGCTGGAAGAACACCACCAAGCCCTTCCTGTGGGTGTATACCAATGAGGAATATGAACAACTGACCATTTTTTTATGTTTCGTCATGAGTACCATTCCTAATGTTTGATCACCCAATTATGGGGGAATAAATTATATTTGTACAATAACCGGTTTACAAAAACTTTTTTACACTCCCCGATCATGACAGAAACGGAGCTGACAGAACTCGAGTCGAACTTGAAGAAGCTGGAAGAAGAGAACAAAGCACAGAAAAAGGAATCGATAGAGATAAAGACAGCACTGACCGAATCACAGAAAGCATCGGAGAAAGCCAAGATGGAATCCGTCAGGCTGAATCAAATGCTAGCCGGATTGAAGAATCAAGTATAAGAGCAGGAGGCTTTATTGGAGAGAGTCAATCAATCCTTAGCGGAATACGAGAAAGAGGAGAAAAAGAAGAATAAAACACTACGATTTCAAAGGCTACTAGCGATGCTATGGCGTAGCCATAGCATCGCTAGTAGCCTTTGTGAAGAAATAAAAGGGGCCCTGCAGGACTAGAAATGATCAGCCCCTGTCAAGGTAGACATGGTAAATATCCAAAAAATTTATAGCCGTA
>ERZ1034669.67-NODE-67-length-51211-cov-444.167175_pt1 | contig 51211 bp, 44 predicted proteins | sample MGYA00520705_ERZ1034669 | MGnify/ENA primary metagenome ERZ1034669 (study PRJEB33766, sample SAMN09781766) | gut metagenome | biome: gut microbiome | host: Homo sapiens | place: Madagascar | study: EMG produced TPA metagenomics assembly of the PRJNA485056 data set... | reverse complement strand
TGCAATCCGGGAAACCGGACCAGGAAAAAACTTGCAGGCCATAACAGTATCTACAAAATCTATTGCAACATGTTGAATCTTCATGCGTTTGTAGGCGGATAAGGCGTTTTCGCCACATCAGGTAAGAGTGAATTTACAATGATGCCCGGTTGCTTTTCACAACCGGGCATTTTTTTAACCTAAATGCTCGCCGCCGCACACACCGTGCACTTCTGCGGTGACGTAGCTCGACTCCTGACTTGCCAGATAAACATATACAGGGGCCAGTTCCGCCGGTTGCCCCGCACGCTTCATCGGCGTTTTCTGACCAAACTGCGGGATCTTATCCTGCGTTTGTCCGCCGGAAATTTGCAGTGCCGTCCAGATAGGGCCTGGCGCGACAATATTCACCCGAATACCTTTCTCCGCGACCTGTTTTGCCAGGCCACGGCTGTAGTTCAGAATCGCCGCCTTCGTAGCCGCATAGTCCAGTAAATGCGGACTTGGCTGGTATGCCTGGATTGACGAAGTGGTGATGATACTTGCACCTTTCGGTAGCAGGGGGATCGCTTCCTGGGTTAGCCAGAACAGCGCGAAAACGTTAATGGCAAAGGTCTTTTGAAACTGTTCGCTGGTGAGGTCTGCAATATCCGGAATGGCAACCTGTTTCCCGGCGACCAGCGCCATAATATCCAGCCCGCCTAACGCCTTATGCGCTTCGTGAACCAGCGAACGGGCGAATTTCTCATCGCTTAAATCGCCTGGCAGCAGAACGGCTTTGCGTCCGCATTCTTCAATGATCTTTTTCACATCCTGAGCGTCTTCTTCTTCCACGGGAAGATAACTGATCGCCACGTCAGCCCCTTCACGCGCGTAAGCGATGGCGGCAGCGCGACCTATTCCGGAATCGCCCCCTGTCACCAGTGCTTTACGATCTTTCAGGCGACCGCTACCAACATAGGTTTTCTCGCCGCAATCCGGTACCGGTGTCATCTTCGCCTGGATGCCTGGCGTCGGTTGTTTCTGTTTGGGATATTCACCAGTGTAATACTGCGTGGTCGGGTCTTTTAAATGAGACATCGTTTTTCTCCCTTCAGGTTCAACGTCCTTTAAGGGTAGACGCTCTCGATGCGTTGATAAGGGAACCAGGAAGATCCCTAAACCTCAGAATTATGCGACAAAGGTTTAACGTATATGTTGATTTGCTGTTGCGTGCTGTTTACTCAATTGCGATATACTGTTGCCCGTTTTAACTACACGACAGGAATGTATGGAACGTTTTCTTGAAAATGCAATGTATGCTTCTCGCTGGCTGCTTGCCCCCGTGTACTTTGGCCTTTCGCTGGCGTTAGTTGCCCTGGCGCTGAAGTTCTTCCAGGAGATTATTCACGTACTGCCGAATATCTTCTCGATGGCGGAATCAGATTTGATCCTCGTGTTGCTGTCGCTGGTGGATATGACGCTGGTTGGCGGTTTGCTGGTGATGGTGATGTTTTCCGGTTATGAGAATTTCGTCTCACAGCTGGATATCTCCGAGAACAAAGAGAAGCTGAACTGGCTGGGGAAAATGGACGCAACGTCGCTGAAAAACAAAGTAGCAGCGTCGATTGTGGCAATTTCTTCCATTCACCTACTGCGCGTCTTTATGGATGCGAAAAATGTCCCGGATAACAAACTGATGTGGTACGTCATTATCCATCTGACGTTTGTGCTTTCTGCATTTGTGATGGGCTATCTTGACCGACTGACTCGTCATAATCACTGATCTGATTCGGGCGCGGTTCGCGCGCCCGTTATTAACAGGTCATTTATCGGACGACGCCTGCCACAGATTCAGCTCGCCATCGGCGATATGCTGATCAATCTGCGCCAGCTCCTCGGTGCTAAATGTCAGATTATTCAGCGCCTGCACGTTCTCCTCAAGTTGCTCCGCGCGGCTGGCACCAATCAATACCGACGTCACTCGCTCATCTTTCAGCAACCAACTTAACGCCATTTGCGCCATTGATTGTCCACGCTGCTGTGCCATTTCATTCAATAAGCGCAGGCTGTTGAGGTTGGCTTCGGTAAGCATTTTCGGTGTCAGACCACGAACTTTATTCCCTTCACGATACATCCGTGAATCTTGCGGAATGCCGTTGAGATATTTTCCGGTCAGCAATCCCTGAGCCAGAGGAGTAAAGGCAATACAGCCCACGCCGTTATTTTGCAGGGTATCCAGCAGGCCGCTTTTATCCACCCAGCGGTTCAGTAAATTGTACGAAGGTTGATGAATTAAAAGCGGAATTTTCCACTCGTGCAGCAACTCGACCATTTTTTGCGTCCGCTCTGGCGAGTAAGAGGAGATCCCGACATACAGCGCCTTACCGCTTTGTACCGCATGAGCCAGCGCAGAGGCGGTTTCTTCCATCGGCGTATTTTCATCGACGCGATGAGAGTAAAAGATATCGACATACTCAAGCCCCATACGCTTCAGGCTTTGGTCGAGGCTGGCGAGCAGGTATTTACGTGAACCGCCAGAGCCGTAAGGGCCGGGCCACATATCGTAGCCAGCCTTGGTAGAGATAATCAGTTCATCGCGATAAGCGGCAAAATCCTCCCGCAGCAGGCGACCAAAGTTCTCTTCTGCGCTTCCTGGAGGCGGCCCGTAATTGTTGGCTAAATCAAAGTGCGTAATGCCCAAATCAAACGCTTTACGCAGGATCGCACGCTGTGATTCCAGCGCGTTAACGTGACCGAAATTGTGCCATAAACCGAGCGATAACGCGGGCAGGCGTAAACCGCTTTTTCCGCAATAGCGGTATTGCATCTGCCCGTAACGTTCGGGATTCGCTAACCAGACCATGACCTCTCCTTTCCACCGTTCAATTTCGAAACAATGTTTCTAGTTTAGCGATTCGCCAGCGCGTATCCCGTAGTCTGGCTCACAGAGTGACGAAAAACTGGGCAAAAACACGTGCTTATGCTTTGCTTAAAAAAACACCAGTTGAGGAGTGCAACGATGCCGCGTTTAACCGCCAAAGATTTCCCACAAGAGTTGTTGGATTACTACGACTATTACGCTCACGGGAAAATCTCGAAACGTGAGTTCCTCAACCTTGCGGCGAAGTATGCGGTGGGCGGGATGACGGCATTAGCGTTGTTTGATTTGCTCAAGCCAAATTATGCGCTGGCGACTCAGGTAGAGTTTACCGACCCGGAGATTGTTGCTGAGTACATCACGTATCCTTCGCCAAATGGTCACGGCGAGGTACGGGGTTATCTGGTGAAACCCGCAAAAATGAGCGGCAAAACGCCAGCCGTGGTAGTGGTGCATGAGAATCGTGGACTGAATCCGTATATCGAAGATGTGGCACGGCGAGTGGCGAAGGCGGGGTATATCGCCCTGGCACCTGACGGCTTAAGTTCCGTTGGAGGTTATCCGGGAAATGATGATAAAGGTCGTGAGCTGCAACAGCAGGTTGATCCAACCAAACTGATGAATGATTTCTTTGCCGCAATTGAGTTTATGCAACGCTATCCGCAAGCGGCAGGCAAAGTGGGTATTACCGGATTTTGCTATGGCGGTGGCGTATCGAACGCGGCGGCTGTCGCGTATCCGGAACTGGCCTGCGCGGTGCCGTTTTATGGTCGTCAGGCACCCACTGCCGATGTGGCGAATATTGAAGCGCCTTTACTACTCCACTTCGCGGAACTGGACACCCGAATCAACGAGGGCTGGCCTGCTTACGAGGCGGCGTTGAAAGCCAATAATAAGGTTTATGAGGCGTATATCTATCCGGGGGTTAATCACGGATTCCATAATGATTCCACGCCCCGTTATGACAAATCTGCCGCCGATCTTGCCTGGCAAAGGACACTGAAATGGTTCGATAAATATCTCTCCTGATAGGTTTATCTCTTACTGGATTACGTCTTAAACAAGCATGAAAAAATAGCGTGCGCAAAAGTCGTTCTTTGCCTAAAATATCGCTATATATGGCGATATATAGCGAATGAGGTGAACGATGAATAACCATTTTGGTAAAGGCTTAATGGCGGGATTAAAAGCAACGCATGCCGACAGTGCGGTTAATGTGACAAAATTCTGTGCCGATTATAAACGCGGTTTTGTATTAGGCTACTCACACCGGATGTACGAAAAGACCGGAGATCGCCAGCTTAGCGCCTGGGAAGCGGGTATTCTGACGCGCCGCTATGGACTGGATAAAGAGATGGTAATGGATTTCTTTCGTGAGAATAATTCCTGTTCTACGTTGCGCTTTTTTATGGCCGGTTATCGCCTCGAAAATTGATCAAACATACGTATTATCTTGCTTTAATTAATTACACTAATGCTTCTTCCCTTCGTTTTAGCGCCCCGCCGCAGTATCATGATATCGATAACCATAATAAATGTGTGGTAAATGGCGCATCGATCGCATTATTGATTTTGCGATTGAGGCAAAATATATGCCAGGTCTTCGCAACGGAATAACTATAAATGACTGGAGATAACACCCTCATCCATTCTCACGGCATTAACCGTCGTGATTTCATGAAGCTTTGTGCAGCATTAGCCGCCACCATGGGGTTAAGTAGCAAAGCCGCTGCAGAGATGGCCGAATCGGTTACTAACCCGCAGCGTCCGCCAGTTATCTGGATTGGCGCGCAGGAGTGCACCGGTTGTACGGAATCTCTGCTTCGTGCAACGCATCCAACGGTAGAAAACCTCGTGCTGGAGACTATCTCTCTGGAGTATCACGAAGTGCTTTCCGCCGCCTTCGGTCATCAGGTCGAAGAGAACAAACATAACGCACTTGAGAAGTACAAAGGGCAGTATGTGTTGGTTGTGGATGGTTCCATCCCATTAAAAGATAACGGTATTTATTGCATGGTTGCTGGTGAGCCGATTGTGGATCACATCCGCAAAGCGGCAGAAGGCGCAGCAGCGATTATCGCTATCGGTTCCTGCTCTGCGTGGGGCGGTGTTGCCGCAGCTGGAGTTAACCCAACTGGCGCAGTCAGCCTGCAAGAAGTTCTGCCAGGCAAAACCGTTATCAATATTCCGGGCTGCCCGCCGAACCCGCACAACTTCCTCGCTACCGTTGCGCACATCATCACTTACGGCAAACCGCCGAAACTGGATGACAAAAATCGTCCGACCTTCGCCTATGGCCGTCTGATTCACGAACACTGCGAACGTCGCCCGCACTTCGATGCTGGTCGTTTTGCCAAAGAGTTCGGTGATGAAGGCCACCGTGAAGGCTGGTGCCTGTACCACCTCGGCTGTAAAGGGCCAGAAACTTACGGCAACTGCTCAACGCTGCAATTCTGCGATGTTGGCGGTGTGTGGCCGGTGGCGATTGGTCACCCGTGCTATGGCTGTAACGAAGAAGGTATCGGCTTCCATAAAGGCATCCATCAGCTTGCCAACGTCGAAAATCAAACTCCGCGTTCACAGAAACCGGATGTTAACGCTAAAGAGGGCGGCAACGTCTCTGCAGGCGCTATTGGTTTGCTCGGCGGTGTGGTTGGGTTGGTTGCCGGTGTCAGCGTGATGGCGGTGCGTGAACTGGGTCGTCAGCAAAAGAAAGATAACGCTGACTCACGGGGAGAATAACCGTGAACAGACGTAATTTTATTAAAGCAGCCTCCTGCGGGGCATTGCTGACGGGCGCGCTGCCGTCTGTCAGTCATGCGGCTGCTGAAAACCGCCCGCCAATTCCGGGATCGCTGGGGATGTTGTACGACTCGACCTTGTGCGTAGGCTGCCAGGCTTGCGTCACCAAGTGTCAGGATATCAATTTCCCTGAACGTAACCCGCAAGGGGAACAGACCTGGTCGAACAACGACAAACTGTCGCCGTATACCAATAACATCATTCAGGTGTGGACCAGCGGCACAGGGGTCAACAAAGACCAGGAGGAGAACGGCTACGCGTACATTAAGAAACAGTGTATGCACTGCGTCGATCCGAACTGTGTCTCTGTGTGCCCGGTCTCTGCACTGAAAAAAGATCCGAAAACCGGCATTGTCCATTACGACAAAGACGTGTGCACCGGTTGCCGTTACTGCATGGTCGCCTGTCCGTACAACGTGCCGAAGTACGACTACAACAACCCGTTTGGTGCGCTGCATAAGTGCGAGCTGTGCAACCAGAAAGGTGTGGAACGTCTCGATAAAGGCGGTCTGCCTGGCTGCGTAGAAGTGTGCCCGGCGGGCGCGGTGATTTTCGGTACGCGTGAAGAGCTGATGGCGGAGGCGAAAAAACGTCTGGCGCTGAAGCCTGGCAGCGAATACCACTATCCGCGTCAGACGCTGAAATCTGGCGACACTTACCTGCATACGGTGCCGAAATATTATCCGCATCTGTACGGCGAGAAAGAGGGCGGCGGTACTCAGGTTCTGGTACTGACGGGTGTGCCTTATGAAAATCTCGACCTGCCGAAACTGGACGATCTTTCTACCGGTGCGCGTTCCGAAAATATTCAACACACCCTGTATAAAGGCATGATGCTACCACTGGCTGTGCTGGCGGGCTTAACCGTGCTGGTTCGTCGCAACACCAAAAACGACCATCACGACGGAGGAGACGATCATGAGTCATGATCCAAAACCGCTGGGCGGCAAAATCATCAGTAAACCGGTCATGATTTTTGGACCGTTAATCGTCATCTGTATGCTCCTGATTGTGAAGCGTCTGGTGTTCGGTCTGGGCTCTGTCTCCGACCTGAACGGCGGCTTTCCGTGGGGCGTGTGGATCGCGTTTGACCTGCTGATCGGCACTGGCTTTGCCTGTGGCGGCTGGGCGCTGGCGTGGGCGGTATACGTCTTTAACCGTGGGCAATACCATCCGCTGGTGCGTCCGGCGCTGTTGGCGAGTCTGTTTGGTTACTCACTGGGTGGCTTGTCGATCACTATCGACGTGGGTCGCTACTGGAACCTGCCGTACTTCTACATTCCGGGTCACTTCAACGTGAACTCGGTACTGTTCGAGACGGCGGTCTGTATGACCATCTACATCGGCGTGATGGCTCTGGAGTTTGCTCCGGCACTGTTTGAACGTCTGGGCTGGAAGGTGTCGCTACAGCGTCTGAACAAGGTGATGTTCTTCATCATCGCGCTCGGTGCGTTGCTGCCGACCATGCACCAGTCTTCAATGGGGTCGCTGATGATCTCGGCGGGCTACAAGGTGCATCCGCTGTGGCAGAGCTATGAAATGTTGCCGCTGTTCTCGCTGCTGACGGCGTTCATCATGGGCTTCTCGATTGTCATCTTTGAAGGTTCACTGGTGCAGGCGGGTCTGCGTGGCAACGGTCCGGATGAAAAGAGCCTGTTCGTCAAGCTGACCAACACCATCAGTGTGTTGCTGGCGATTTTCATCGTGCTGCGCTTTGGCGAGCTTATCTATCGCGACAAGCTGTCGTTAGCGTTTGCCGGTGACTTCTACTCCGTGATGTTCTGGATTGAAGTCCTGCTGATGCTCTTCCCGCTGGTCGTTCTGCGTGTGGCGAAGCTGCGTAATGATTCCCGCATGCTGTTCCTGTCAGCACTGAGCGCACTGTTAGGTTGTGCAACCTGGCGTCTGACCTATTCGCTGGTGGCATTCAACCCGGGCGGCGGTTACGCCTACTTCCCGACCTGGGAAGAACTGTTGATTTCTATTGGTTTTGTGGCTATTGAGATTTGCGCTTACATCGTACTCATTCGTCTACTGCCGATACTTCCTCCTTTAAAACAAAACGATCATAATCGTCATGAGGCGAGCAAAGCATGAGCCAGAGAATTACTATTGATCCGGTAACCCGTATTGAGGGGCATTTACGCATCGATTGCGAAATCGAAAATGGCGTCGTTTCGAAAGCATGGGCTTCCGGTACCATGTGGCGCGGCATGGAAGAGATCGTGAAAAACCGCGATCCGCGCGATGCATGGATGATTGTGCAACGTATCTGTGGCGTATGTACTACCACTCACGCGCTGTCTTCCGTTCGTGCGGCAGAAAGTGCGCTGAATATCGACGTTCCGGTTAACGCGCAATACATCCGTAACATCATTCTGGCTGCGCACACCACGCATGACCATATCGTTCATTTCTATCAGCTTTCGGCGCTGGACTGGGTGGATATCACTTCTGCACTGCAAGCTGACCCAACCAAAGCCTCCGAAATGCTGAAAGGCGTTTCGACCTGGCATCTGAACAGCCCGGAAGAGTTCACCAAAGTTCAGAACAAGATCAAAGATCTGGTTGCCAGCGGTCAGTTGGGTATTTTCGCTAATGGCTACTGGGGTCACCCAGCGATGAAACTGCCGCCGGAAGTGAACCTGATTGCGGTAGCGCACTACCTGCAGGCGCTGGAGTGCCAGCGTGACGCTAACCGCGTCGTGGCGCTGCTGGGCGGTAAAACGCCGCACATTCAGAACCTGGCAGTGGGTGGTGTCGCGAACCCAATCAACCTCGACGGGTTGGGCGTGTTGAACCTTGAGCGCCTGATGTACATCAAGTCTTTCATCGACAAACTGAGCGACTTTGTTGAGCAGGTTTATAAGGTTGATACCGCGGTTATCGCCGCGTTCTACCCGGAATGGCTGACGCGCGGTAAAGGTGCGGTGAACTACCTGAGCGTGCCGGAATTCCCGACCGACAGCAAAAACGGCAGCTTCCTGTTCCCGGGCGGCTACATTGAGAATGCGGATCTGTCCTCGTATCGTCCGATCACTTCTCATTCCGATGAATACCTGATCAAAGGCATTCAGGAAAGCGCGAAGCACTCCTGGTATAAAGACGAAGCGCCACAGGCGCCGTGGGAAGGTACCACCATTCCGGCTTATGATGGTTGGTCTGACGACGGGAAATATTCCTGGGTGAAATCACCGACTTTCTACGGCAAAACGGTAGAAGTGGGTCCGCTGGCTAATATGCTGGTGAAACTGGCGGCAGGTCGAGAATCTACCCAGAACAAACTGAATGAAATCGTTGCGATTTATCAGAAACTGACTGGTAACACGCTGGAAGTGGCGCAACTGCACTCTACGCTGGGCCGTATTATTGGTCGTACCGTTCACTGCTGCGAATTGCAGGATATCCTGCAAAACCAATACAGTGCACTGATCACCAATATCGGCAAAGGCGATCACACCACCTTCGTGAAACCGAACATTCCGGCAACGGGTGAGTTCAAAGGTGTTGGCTTCCTCGAAGCGCCGCGCGGTATGCTCTCTCACTGGATGGTGATCAAAGACGGTATCATCAGCAACTACCAGGCAGTTGTTCCATCAACCTGGAACTCTGGTCCGCGTAACTTCAATGATGACGTCGGTCCTTACGAGCAGTCGCTGGTGGGTACACCGGTTGCTGATCCGAATAAACCGCTGGAAGTGGTGCGTACCATTCACTCCTTCGACCCGTGCATGGCCTGTGCGGTACACGTAGTGGATGCTGACGGCAACGAAGTGGTTTCAGTGAAGGTTCTGTAATGCGTATTTTAGTCTTAGGGGTCGGCAATATTTTGCTGACCGATGAAGCCATCGGTGTGCGGATTGTTGAAGCGTTAGAGCAACGATACATTCTGCCGGATTATGTTGAGATCCTCGATGGCGGCACGGCGGGAATGGAGCTGCTTGGCGACATGGCAAATCGCGATCATCTGATTATTGCGGATGCCATTGTGTCGAAGAAGAGCGCGCCGGGAACGATGATGATCCTGCGGGATGAAGAAGTTCCGGCGTTGTTTACCAACAAAATCTCTCCGCATCAGCTTGGCCTGGCCGACGTCTTGTCGGCCCTGCGCTTCACCGGCGAGTTTCCGAAAAAGCTGACCCTGGTCGGCGTGATCCCGGAATCGCTGGAGCCACACATCGGCTTAACGCCGACGGTTGAAGCAATGATTGAACCTGCGCTTGAGCAGGTTCTGGCTGCGCTGCGCGAATCAGGCGTGGAAGCCATCCCACGGGAGGCGATTCATGACTGAAGAGATAGCAGGTTTCCAGACCTCCCCGAAGGCGCAAGTACAGGCAGCGTTTGAAGAAATTGCCCGGCGTTCGATGCACGATCTCTCTTTTCTGCATCCTTCAATGCCGGTGTATGTTTCTGATTTTACGCTGTTCGAAGGTCAGTGGACGGGGTGTGTGATCACCCCGTGGATGCTGAGTGCAGTTATCTTCCCCGGCCCGGATCAACTCTGGCCGCTGCGCAAAGTGAGTGAAAAAATTGGTCTGCAACTGCCGTATGGCACCATGACCTTTACCGTTGGCGAACTGGACGGTGTTTCGCAATACCTCTCCTGTTCGCTGATGTCACCGCTTTCGCACAGTATGTCGATTGAAGAGGGCCAACGCCTGACGGATGACTGCGCACGAATGATCCTTTCGCTGCCAGTCACGAATCCGGATGTACCACACGCAGGGCGTCGCGCCCTGCTGTTTGGTCGCAGGAGTGGCGAAAATGCATGAGTTGTCGCTTTGCCAGAGCGCCGTTGAAATTATCCAACGGCAGGCGGAGCAGCACGATGTTAAGCGCGTCACCGCCGTGTGGCTGGAAATTGGCGCGCTCTCCTGCGTTGAGGAGAGCGCCGTCCGTTTTAGTTTTGAAATTGTCTGCCACGGAACGGTGGCGCAAGGGTGCGATTTACATATCGTCTATAAACCCGCCCAGGCCTGGTGCTGGGATTGCAGCCAGGTGGTGGAGATTCATCAGCACGATGCGCAGTGTCCGATCTGTCATGGCGAGCGGTTGCGTGTCGATACCGGCGATTCGCTGATCGTCAAAAGTATTGAAGTTGAATAACCGGAGTTAATAATGTGTATTGGCGTTCCAGGCCAGGTGCTGGCTGTCGGTGAAGATATTCACCAGCTTGCGCAGGTTGAAGTATGTGGTATCAAGCGCGACGTGAATATCGCCCTGATTTGTGAAGGTAACCCTGCCGATCTGCTGGGCCAGTGGGTGCTGGTACACGTCGGATTTGCCATGAGCATCATCGACGAAGATGAAGCCAAAGCCACATTAGACGCACTGCGCCAAATGGATTACGACATTACCAGCGCGTGATGATTAGCTTTCGTAGGCCTGATAAGACGCGGCAGCGTCGCATCAGGCATTGTGCACGATTGCCGGATGCGGCGTGAACGCCTTATCCGGCCTGGATGGCTTGCTGCGACGAACACCAACCCTTACCCCTGACGCTTATCTTCCGTATTCGTCTCGAAATCACTGGCGTCATGGCGCTCATGCAACTGCTCATTCAGCGGTCCGTTGGTGCGGTTAACAATACGCCCACGTTTCACCGCCGGACGTTCGCCTACTTCTTTCGCCCAGCGTTGTACATGCTTATAACTGCCCGCATCAAGAAACTCTGCGGCATCATACACGCCGCCTAACACCACATTGCCAAACCACGGCCAAATCGCCATATCCGCAATGGTGTACTCATCGCCCGCAATAAACTTATGCTGCGCCAGTTGCTTATCCAGCACGTCGAGCAGACGTTTGGCTTCCATGGTAAAGCGGTTGATGGCGTACTCAATTTTCATCGGCGCGTAATGGTAAAAGTGACCAAAACCACCGCCGAGGAACGGTGCCGCGCCCTGTAACCAGAACAGCCAGTTCATCGTTTCAGTATGCTTTGCCAAATCCTGCGGCAGGAAGTAGCCAAATTTCTCCGCCAGATAAAGCAGGATCGAACCAGATTCAAACACGCGGATCGGCGGATTATGCGTATGATCGCGCAGCGCCGGGATCTTCGAGTTTGGGTTCACTTCGACAAAGCCGCTGGAGAATTGATCGCCATCGCCAATACGAATCAGCCAGGCGTCGTACTCTGCACCAGTAACGCCCAGCGCCAGCAGCTCCTCAAGCATAATCGTTACTTTCTGACCGTTCGGCGTTCCCAGCGAATAAAGTTGCAATGGGTGTTTGCCAACGGGCAGCGTTTTTTCATGCGTCGGACCAGAAACCGGGCGATTGATATTGGCGAACGCGCCGCCAGCGGATTTATCCCACGTCCAGACTTTCGCGGGCTGATAAGTATTGTCTGTCATAGTGAGTTGCCTTCTGAGTGGTAGTGTTGAAGCAGTGTAGCAGGTCACTTGCTGTACAGAATGTGAATTTTTTAACCCTTTGCGCCAGCCGCTGCGATGAGGTGTATGATTAGTCTGACCTCTGTCCGGTTAATGTCGCTGAGCAGGTAATCAGAGCACAACAATTACGCCAACTGCTTAGGTTGTATTGTTAAAGGTAAAGTGATGAGCAAAGGAACGACCAGCCAGGATGCCCCGTTCGGGACATTATTGGGCTACGCCCCAGGTGGGGTAGCAATCTACTCTTCAGATTACAGTTCTCTCGATCCGCAGGAATACGAAGATGACGCCGTATTCCGTAGCTATATCGACGACGAATATATGGGCCACAAGTGGCAATGCGTTGAATTTGCTCGCCGTTTTCTCTTTCTGAATTACGGTGTGGTCTTTACTGACGTGGGTATGGCGTGGGAGATTTTCTCGCTGCGCTTCCTGCGAGAAGTGGTTAATGACAACATCCTGCCATTGCAGGCATTTCCTAACGGCTCGCCGCGTGCGCCGGTCGCGGGTGCGCTTCTTATCTGGGATAAAGGCGGTGAATTTAAAGACACTGGCCATGTCGCCATCATTACCCAATTGCATGGCAACAAAGTCCGTATTGCGGAACAGAACGTGATTCATTCCCCGTTGCCGCAAGGGCAACAGTGGACGCGTGAGCTGGAGATGGTGGTCGAAAACGGCTGCTATACCCTGAAAGACACTTTTGATGACACCACCATTCTGGGCTGGATGATCCAGACGGAAGATACTGAATACAGCTTACCGCAGCCGGAAATTGCAGGCGAGCTGCTGAAAATCAGCGGAGCGCGCCTGGAAAACAAAGGCCAGTTTGACGGTAAATGGCTGGATGAAAAAGATCCGCTGCAAAACGCCTATGTGCAGGCCAACGGTCAGGTGATCAATCAGGATCCTTATCATTACTACACCATTACCGAGAGTGCCGAGCAGGAGCTAATTAAAGCCACCAACGAGCTGCACCTGATGTATCTTCACGCAACCGACAAGGTGCTGAAAGATGACAACCTGCTGGCGCTGTTCGACATCCCGAAAATCCTCTGGCCACGTTTGCGTCTCTCCTGGCAGCGTCGCCGTCACCATATGATCACTGGTCGTATGGATTTCTGCATGGATGAGCGTGGCCTGAAGGTTTACGAGTACAACGCCGACTCCGCCTCCTGTCATACCGAAGCGGGCTTGATCCTCGAACGTTGGGCGGAGCAGGGCTATAAAGGCAACGGCTTCAATCCGGCGGAAGGGCTGATTAACGAACTGGCTGGTGCCTGGAAACACAGTCGTGCACGTCCGTTTGTCCATATCATGCAGGACAAAGATATCGAGGAAAACTATCACGCGCAGTTTATGGAGCAGGCGCTGCACCAGGCGGGCTTTGAAACGCGTATCTTGCGCGGGCTGGATGAACTGGGCTGGGATGCTGCCGGGCAACTGATTGATGGGGAAGGACGGCTGGTTAACTGCGTGTGGAAAACCTGGGCGTGGGAAACCGCGTTTGATCAGATTCGTGAAGTTAGCGACCGTGAGTTTGCTGCGGTGCCAATCCGTACCGGTCATCCGCAAAACGAAGTGCGTCTTATCGACGTATTGCTGCGCCCGGAAGTGCTGGTCTTTGAGCCGCTGTGGACGGTGATCCCCGGCAACAAAGCGATTCTGCCGATCCTCTGGTCGCTGTTCCCGCACCATCGTTACCTGCTGGATACCGATTTCACTGTTAATGATGAATTGGTGAAAACAGGTTACGCAGTGAAACCGATTGCCGGTCGCTGTGGTAGCAATATCGACCTGGTCAGCCATCATGAAGAGGTGCTGGACAAAACCAGCGGTAAATTTGCCGAGCAGAAAAACATCTATCAGCAACTGTGGTGTTTGCCGAAAGCGGACGGTAAATACATTCAGGTATGTACCTTCACCGTTGGCGGCAACTACGGTGGGACGTGTTTGCGCGGTGATGAATCACTGGTCATCAAAAAAGAGAGTGATATTGAACCGTTAATTGTGGTGAAAAAGTAATACATGTTGTAGCAACCCCGTACTGATTATGAAGAATAATCAGTACGGGGATTAATCAAAATATTCAATATTTATATATTCCAATATTTATTCATTTCATATGTGAATATATTAACCAGTGGAATACCTGTGTTTTGATTATTTCTAAAGGTTTTGAATGAATGCTTATTGTCTGATACACAAGAAATAACACTCTTTTTATCGTTAAAAAATGATATTTCACTTTGCCCATGCCGTTAAAGTCACTGATAATGCGTCCGTTCGTAAATTCAAAATGGCGTAATCTAATATATGCTAAATTTATTTGTTGGCCTTGATATATACACAGGGCTTTTGTTATTGCTTGCTCTGGCATTTGTGTTGTTCTACGAAGCAATCAATGGTTTTCATGACACGGCGAATGCGGTGGCAACCGTTATTTATACTCGTGCCATGCAACCACAACTTGCTGTGGTGATGGCGGCATTTTTTAACTTTTTTGGCGTGTTATTGGGCGGACTTAGCGTTGCCTATGCCATTGTCCATATGTTGCCAACCGATTTGTTGCTGAATATGGGGTCAACCCACGGCCTGGCGATGGTCTTTTCCATGCTGCTGGCGGCGATTATCTGGAACCTGGGAACGTGGTTCTTCGGTTTACCGGCCTCCAGTTCGCACACCTTGATTGGTGCGATTATCGGCATCGGTTTAACCAACGCGCTGTTAACCGGCTCATCGGTGATGGATGCGTTAAACCTGCGTGAAGTGACCAAAATTTTCTCCTCGCTGATTGTTTCCCCTATCGTCGGCCTGGTCATTGCGGGAGGCCTGATATTCCTGCTGCGACGCTACTGGAGCGGGACGAAAAAGCGTGACCGTATTCACCGCATTCCGGAAGATCGCAAAAAGAAAAAAGGCAAACGTAAACCGCCATTCTGGACGCGTATTGCGCTGATTGTTTCCGCTGCGGGCGTGGCGTTTTCGCACGGCGCGAACGACGGACAAAAAGGGATCGGCCTGGTGATGCTGGTACTGGTGGGGATTGCCCCTGCTGGCTTCGTCGTCAATATGAACGCGTCCGGCTATGAAATTACCCGTACCCGCGATGCCGTCACCAACTTCGAACACTACCTGCAACAGCATCCTGAACTGCCGCAGAAGTTGATTGCGATGGAACCTCCATTGCCTGCAGCATCGACTGATGGCACGCAAGTAACAGAGTTTCACTGTCATCCGGCAAATACCTTTGATGCGATTGCGCGCGTTAAAACGATGCTGCCAGGCAATATGGAAAGTTACGAGCCGTTAAGCGTGAGTCAGCGCAGCCAGCTGCGCCGCATTATGCTGTGCATCTCTGATACCTCCGCGAAGCTGGCGAAACTGCCAGGCGTCAGTAAAGAAGACCAGAACCTGCTGAAAAAACTGCGCAGCGATATGTTAAGCACCATTGAGTACGCTCCGGTGTGGATCATCATGGCGGTAGCACTGGCGCTCGGCATTGGCACCATGATTGGCTGGCGTCGTGTAGCGATGACCATCGGTGAGAAGATTGGTAAGCGCGGCATGACGTATGCGCAAGGCATGGCGGCACAAATGACGGCGGCAGTGTCTATCGGCCTTGCCAGTTATATTGGGATGCCTGTCTCCACAACACACGTCCTCTCGTCTGCGGTAGCAGGGACGATGGTGGTGGACGGCGGTGGGTTACAGCGTAAAACGGTAACCAGCATCCTGATGGCGTGGGTGTTTACTTTACCGGCGGCAATTTTTCTTTCTGGTGGGCTGTACTGGATAGCATTGCAGTTGATTTAACCTTCCTGAAAATGCCCGGTCCTGGCGATCGGGCATTTCCATTTTTGACTAGTGATAACCACGCGCGGTCATAAAATCCGTAATCGCTTTTTCTGCATCAACCAACACCTGTTCCAGTGGCCGATTGGCATCGATATCAACCAGTTGTGCACCACCAAAGGTTAACTGTGGCGTTATGGCAATCTTCCTCGCCAGCGATTCCCGTTTATGGTCGGGTTTACGTGCACAGGCAACTTCAAGGTCAACATTGAGTTTGATGACCAGATCAGGCTTATGGCTCGCCATCCAGTGAAACGCTTTACGTTCCTGGCTTGCCAGCCATGAGACAAAACGACCACCTTCAACGTTAGGTGGGAACACCGTACCATCGTAAGCGCCAGGAATTTGGTCCTGAGGATAACGGTCGGTTAGAACAATTAACCCGCGACGACGACAGGCAAGCATATGACGAAAGCGCAGTAAGCGACGGGCGACAAACGCTGTAATTACCAGCGCCGGAACTGGTCCAGGCAATTTTTTTGCTGTTTTCACCTGATTTCGTTCAATTGTTTTATGTAAGGATTTTCCCATCAACGGTAATTTTGTCACTGCACGACCGACATTTCCGGCCTGTTTTCCTAAATGAACTCTTTCGGCAGCACCATATTTTTCGACAACGGTAATGAGATGTTCACACACCGTTGACTTGCCTGAACCATCGCTACCAATAACGGCAATTAATGGAGGTGTTATTGACTGCATGAATATATCCTTAAATTTAAATATCCATCCAAAATATTTATTTGGTTAATATGTTTTTATGAAAGCGTAATTCAGGTCAATGTCACAATTAACCATTGTCACAATAAGGTTGAACGGATATTCTGAGCACGGACCACGTAATATTCAATACATTATTTACTGCCGGGTTTTTCGTGAATCAACGTAATATGTCAATAATTAATTCCACGCCAGTGCGTGTTATTGCCATTGTAGGATGTGATGGTTCAGGTAAATCGACCCTCACGGCAAGCCTGGTAAATGAACTGGCAGCAAGAATGCCAACAGAACGCATTTATCTCGGGCAATCGTCCGGGCGAATTGGCGAATGGATTTCACAGCTCCCTGTTATTGGCGCACCTTTTGGGCGTTATCTGCGAAGTAAAGCGGCACATGTGCACGAAAAGCCCTCAACACCGCCTGGCAATATTACTGCGCTGGTTATCTATCTGCTTTCCTGCTGGCGGGCGTACAAGTTTCGCAAAATGTTGTGTAAAAGCCAGCAAGGCTTTCTGCTCATCACCGACCGCTACCCGCAGGTTGAAGTGCCGGGGTTTCGCTTTGATGGCCCGCAATTGGCAAAAACCACGGGCGGTAACGGTTGGATAAAAATGTTAAGGCAGCGCGAGCTGAAGCTGTACCAATGGATGGCGTCTTATTTGCCCGTATTGTTGATTCGTCTTGGCATTGATGAACAAACCGCGTTTGCGCGTAAACCTGACCACCAACTGGCAGCGTTACAGGAAAAAATCGCCGTTACGCCGCAACTGACATTCAATGGCGCAAAGATCCTTGAACTGGATGGTCGGCAACCAGCCGATGAAATTATGCAAGCGTCACTACGCGCAATTCACGCCGCGCTTTCCTGATCACCAAAATGGATAGGGGATGATTTAACGAATGGATGCACTACAAACACAAACTGTTAATAGTACAACCGCACCGCAGCCCAACTACATTCCGGGGCTGATTGCGGTGGTCGGGTGTGATGGCACCGGTAAATCCACGCTGACCACCGACCTGGTGAAATCGCTGCAACAACACTGGCAAACCGAGCGCCGCTATTTGGGGCTGCTCTCCGGCGAAGACGGCGACAAAATCAAACGATTGCCGTTGGTTGGCGTCTGGCTGGAACGGCGACTGGCGGCCAAATCCTCGAAAACCCAAAGCATGAAAACCAAATCTCCGGCGCTATGGGCGGCGGTGATTATGTACTGCTTCTCGCTGCGAAGAATGGCGAATCTGCGCAAGGTTCAGCGACTGGCGCAAAGTGGCGTTCTGGTGGTCAGCGATCGCTTCCCGCAGGCTGAAATTTCGGGCTTTTATTATGACGGACCGGGGATTGGCGTCGAACGTGCGACCGGGAAAATCAGCATGTTTCTGGCGCAGCGCGAACGGCGTTTATACCAACAAATGGCGCAATATCGCCCGGAATTAATTATTCGCCTGGGCATTGATATTGAGACTGCCATCTCCCGCAAGCCTGACCATGACTATGCCGAGCTGCAGGACAAAATCGGCGTCATGTCGACGATTGGCTATAACGGCACAAAAATTCTTGAGATTGATTCCAGAGCGCCCTACAGCGAAGTGCTGGAACAGGCACAGAAGGCGGTTTCTCTGGTTGCCATCGTTTCTGACCGCCGAAGTTTAACTTAAGGCTGGCGGGATACTTTTTACTATCAACGATAAGGTCAGGCTGAATTGGCGGGTTTTAACATCAAACATTGGTTTGCAGATGGCGCGTTTCGCACCATTATTCGCAATAGCGCCTGGTTAGGCTCCAGTAATGTCGTGAGCGCCTTGCTGGGGCTGTTGGCGCTCTCGTGTGCCGGTAAAGGGATGACGCCCGCCATGTTTGGCGTACTGGTGATTGTGCAATCGTACGCCAAGTCGATCAGCGATTTTATTAAGTTTCAGACATGGCAGCTGGTGGTTCAGTACGGAACGCCAGCCTTGACCAACAATAATCCGCAGCAATTTCGCAATGTCGTCTCATTTTCCTTCTCGCTGGATATCGTCAGCGGCGCGGTGGCGATTGTCGGCGGCATTGCCTTACTGCCATTCCTTTCCCATTCATTAGGTCTGGATGACCAAAGCTTTTGGCTGGCGGCGCTGTATTGCACGCTCATTCCTTCAATGGCTTCCTCCACGCCGACCGGCATTCTGCGTGCGGTAGATCGCTTCGATTTAATTGCTGTACAGCAGGCGACGAAACCTTTTCTGCGCGCAGCGGGGAGCGTCGTAGCCTGGTATTTTGACTTTGGTTTTGCGGGTTTTGTTATTGCCTGGTACGTGTCGAATCTGGTTGGCGGCACCATGTACTGGTGGTTTGCAGCGCGCGAATTACGCCGCAGAAATATCCATAATGCCTTCAAATTGAATCTGTTTGAGTCTGCCCGACACATCAAAGGCGCGTGGAGTTTTGTCTGGTCAACCAACATTGCCCACTCCATCTGGTCGGCGCGTAACTCGTGCAGCACAGTGCTGGTGGGGATCGTGTTAGGACCCGCTGCCGCCGGGTTATTTAAAATCGCCATGACATTCTTCGACGCCGCCGGAACGCCAGCGGGTTTGCTGGGTAAAAGTTTTTACCCAGAGGTGATGCGTTTAGATCCGCGCACCACCAGACCGTGGTTGTTAGGTGTGAAGTCCGGTTTACTGGCGGGCGGAATCGGTATTCTGGTGGCGCTCGCGGTGTTGATCGTCGGCAAGCCGCTCATTTCGCTGGTGTTTGGCGTTAAGTATCTCGAAGCGTATGACCTGATTCAGGTGATGCTGGGCGCAATTGTGATTTCGATGCTGGGCTTCCCTCAGGAGTCATTGCTATTGATGGCGGGAAAACAGCGCGCTTTTCTCGTGGCGCAAACCATCGCCTCAATCGGCTACATCGTATTGCTGTTCATGTTCTGTCATCTGTTTGGTGTGCTGGGAGCAGCGTTTGCTTACTTCGGTGGGCAATGTCTGGACGTGGCGCTCTCGTTAATTCCAACCTTAAAGGCATTTTTTCAGCGCCATTCCTTGCTTTATAACGCAGCCGGAGAGAAATCCTGATGATGAGAAAATATTTCCCGCTTGAGGCGAGCGAGCGTCTATTTGTTGCGATTGAAGAAGATGATGTCGTTGATGCACAGGTTAGTTTGCCGCCGACTATTGCACTAAGTTGTACCACCGAAATCATTCATGATAATTACGCGTTATGCCTGCAATTCTGGCTCAATGGCGTTAATCGTCAGGAGTTACTGCGTTTAGTTCGCAAACAAGCCAAAGGCGATGAGCTGACTGCTGATGAGCGCAAACAATTTAAATACATGCGAGCGCGCTACAAGCACCTGCGTTTTGCGCAACGGCTGTATTTAAAGAAGCATCAGGCCGGATTTTTATTCGGCAAAACGACCGTTTTTCTGGGGCGTTTTCAGGACGGCTTTCGTAACGGTAAGAAAAATATTGTGTCGTATTACGGCAACCTGTTACGGATTTATTTAAGCTCTCCGGTCTGGTCGTTGGTGAACTATTCATTACGCCATAGCCAGTTAGAAAGCGTAAGCAGTTTTATTGCCTATCGGCAAAAGCAAATGCATACCCTGAAAGAGATTATTGCCAAACCGCGACTAACCGGCAGGGAATTTCATGATGTGCGAAAAATCATCAGCCAACAGGTTTCTTATTACGACACCTTAAGATCGCTTGATCCTGAAAATAAAGAGGCGTTACAGATTTCCCGTTTCCTCGCCGCCATTAATGGCCTGATGGGAGATAAACACGACGACATGGTGGCGGATGATATGGAAAACCGCCAGTCGTATGATGCACCGTTGGCGCTGGATAGCGATATTCGTCAGCGCTTAGAGCTGCTGATTTCGCGTTTTCCGCTATAGCCGGAGCAATGATGTCATCTCGTTTGATTATTGCGTTGATTATCATGCTCTTAGCCCCGGGTGTGCAGGCACACAATTTCGTCACTGGCAAAACGGTTACCCCTGTTTATATCCAGGAAGGCGGCGAGCTGCTTCTGAATAGCGACGACGAAATTCACTACCAAAAGTGGAACAGCACACAATTAGCAGGAAAAGTCCGCATTATTCAGTATATCGCCGGGCGTAAGTCGGCGAAGAAAAAGAACTCACTGTTAATTAAAGCGGTTGAAGCGGCAAACTTTCCGCAGGATCGTTTTCAGCCCACCACCATTGTGAACACCGATGATGCCATCTTTGGTACTGGCTATTTTGTTGTTGGCAAAATCGAAAAAAATAAACGCCGCTATCCGTGGGCGCAATTCATTATTGACGGCAATGGACAGGGACGCGTTGCCTGGCGCTTGCCGGAGCAGAGTTCAACCATTCTGGTGCTGAATAAAGCCGGGCAAATTCAGTGGGCAAAGGACGGCAGCCTGACGCCGGAAGAGGTAGATCATGTCATTGCGCTGGCGCAGAAACTGATCAATGAATAAAAAATTCAAAGGATTGAGGGCGTTAGTGAGATGAAGCTGGTTGAACACTACATCATGCGTGGTACGCGCCGTCTGGTGCTGATTATCGTCGGTTTTCTGATCTTTATTTTCGCCAGCTACTCCGCACAGCGTTATCTGACCGAAGCGGCAAATGGGACATTAGCTCTTGATGTTGTGCTGGATATCGTTTTCTACAAAGTGCTGATTGCACTGGAGATGTTGTTACCTGTTGGTCTGTATGTGTCAGTTGGCGTGACGCTAGGGCAGATGTATACCGACTCGGAAATTACCGCTATCTCTGCGGCGGGGGGCAGTCCGGGACGCTTGTACAAAGCCGTTCTTTATCTGGCGATACCGCTAAGTATTTTTGTCACCCTTCTGTCGATGTATGGTCGTCCGTGGGCTTATACGCAGATTTATCAACTGGAGCAGCAGTCGCAGTCGGAGCTGGATGTTCGCCAGTTGCGGGCAAAGAAATTTAACACTAACGATAACGGACGAATGATCCTTTCGCAGACGGTTGATCAGGATAATAATCGCCTGACTGACGCGCTGATTTATACTTCTACTGCCAATCGAACCCGCATTTTCCGCGCCCGTTCGGTTGATGTGGTTGACCCATCACCCGAGAAACCGACCGTTATGTTGCACAACGGCACTGCCTATCTTCTCGATCATCAGGGGCGTGACGACAACGAACAGATCTACCGTAATCTGCAATTACATCTGAATCCGCTGGATCAAAGCCCTAACGTCAAACGCAAAGCAAAATCGGTCACGGAGCTGGCGCGCTCCGCCTTTCCTGCCGATCATGCCGAACTGCAATGGCGACAAAGCCGTGGCCTGACCGCATTGTTGATGGCGCTGCTGGTCATTTCATTAAGTCGGGTAAAACCGCGGCAAGGGCGATTTTCAACGTTATTGCCACTGACGTTGCTGTTTATTGCCATTTTTTATGGCGGCGACGTCTGCCGTACGCTGGTGGCTAACGGCGCGATTCCTCTCATTCCTGGTTTGTGGTTAGTGCCCGGACTCATGCTAATGGGCCTGCTGATGCTGGTCGCACGCGACTTCTCTTTGCTGCAGAAATTTTCCCGATGAATGTTTTCAGTCGCTATTTAATCCGTCATCTCTTTCTCGGTTTTGCCGCCGCCGCAGGGCTATTGCTGCCGCTTTTTACCACCTTCAACCTGATTAACGAACTGGATGATGTCAGCCCGGGCGGTTATCGCTGGACTCAGGCGGTGCTGGTGGTGCTAATGACCTTACCGCGCACACTGGTCGAACTTTCGCCGTTTATCGCCTTATTGGGAGGGATTGTTGGCCTGGGGCAGTTATCGAAAAACAGTGAGCTTACCGCCATTCGCAGCACGGGGTTTTCTATCTTCCGTATTGCACTGGTGGCGCTGGTTGCCGGGATATTGTGGACTGTTTCGTTAGGCGCGATAGATGAGTGGGTGGCGTCGCCATTGCAGCAACAGGCGCTGCAAATCAAATCGACCGCCACCGCGTTGGGGGAGGACGATGACATTACCGGCAATATGCTGTGGGCCAGGCGCGGCAATGAATTTGTGACGGTGAAATCGCTGAATGAACAGGGCCAGCCTGTGGGCGTGGAGATTTTTCATTATCGTGACGATCTTTCGCTCGAATCCTACATTTATGCACGCAGTGCCACCATTAAAGACGACAAAACGTGGATCCTGCATGGTGTGAATCATAAAAAATGGCTTAACGGTAAAGAAACGCTGGAAACATCAGATAATCTTGCCTGGCAATCGGCCTTCACCAGTATGGATCTTGATGAGTTATCGATGCCGGGGAATACTTTTTCTGTCCGTCAGCTTAATCATTACATCCATTATTTGCAGGAAACCGGGCAACCCAGCAGCGAATACCGCCTTGCACTGTGGGAAAAACTGGGGCAACCGATCCTGACCCTGGCGATGATTTTGCTGGCTGTGCCGTTTACCTTTAGCGCCCCGCGCTCGCCAGGGATGGGTAGCCGTCTCGCTGTAGGCGTCATCGTTGGCTTACTCACCTGGATCAGCTATCAAATCATGGTCAATTTGGGATTGCTATTTGCGTTAAGCGCACCTGTTACCGCGCTCGGTTTACCGGTAGCGTTTGTGTTGGTGGCGTTGAGCCTGGTGTATTGGTATGACAGACAACATTAAACCCGCCGTGGCGCAAACACCACGGCGGGCTCACATTACTGCTTCAGAGTAGCAAATGCCTGAATGATGGCATCGATTTGCTCACGACTGTGGGCAGCATTTACGCTACAGCGCAGCAGCGTGATGCCTGCAGGCGCGGCAGGCGGCAGGATAAGATTCACATACACGCCCAGCGAGATAAGCTCGCGCCAGATGCGTAAACCTTCCTCTTTCGAACCGATTATTACTGGCACTACCGGGCTAATATGTGAACTTAACTCATAACCCAGTTTTTGCAGACCGTCATACAGATGGTTGGCGTTATCCATCAGCTTTTGCCGCAGCTCTGGTTGTGTGGCAATGGTTCTTAACGATGAGCGCACGGTCGCAATGCAGGACGGAGAAGGAGAGGCGGTAAAAATATACGGGCGGCTGCCGTAGCGCAGCACTTCCATCGCTTCCGAACCGACAGCAAAACCGCCAATCGAGGCCAGACTTTTACTGAAAGTACCAACGATAATATCCACATCATCTTCAACGCCGACAGCTTCAGCCAGTCCGCGCCCCGTTGCGCCTAACACGCCAAACGAATGCGCTTCATCGACAATCAAATAACCACCGAGACGACGTTTGATATCAACAATTTCCGCCAGCGGCGCAACGTCACCGAGCATGCTGTAGATGCCCTCAACGATGATAATCGCCTCTTTCGCCCGTTCACCGAGGCGAACCATGCGCCGTTCCAGATCTTTAGCATCGTTATGGCGGAAACGAATAATTTCCGCGCCACCGAGAGAATAGGCGTCATAAATACTGGCGTGGCTGTCGGCATCCAGTAACACCACGGCGTTATGGTCGGCAAGTGCGCTGATGACGCCTAAATTAGCGGTATAACCGGTTGAAAAAACGATAGCGGTAGGGCGATTGAAAAACTCGGCAATCTCTTTCTCTAACGCCAGGTGCGGCGCATAACTGCCGTTTGCCATACGAGAACCGGTGGTGCCGGTACCTTGGGCCGCTAACGCGGCCTGACCTTCGCTGATGGCATCATGATTAAAGGTTAAACCGAGATAATTATTGGTCCCGGCCAGAATCACTTTTTTATTGCCGATCCGGCCTTCGGTGGCGGAATACACTTCATCAATACAGGTGCCAAACGGTGTTAACCCGTTGTCACTAAATTGCAGTCGCTCGCCAGCAAGGCGCGCATATTTATCGTATAGCCCCATTATTTATTCTCCAGCCATGGAAGTAGAGTTTCCATTAATTGCGCAGGGGTTTTGACATCCAGCAGAATATTAATAGGAATGGAAATATCGAATCTGTCTTCCAGCATCATTAAGAGATCCATCACTTTGATCGACTCCAGGCCAAGATCGTTGACGAGATCGCTGTCGGGCTTAATTTCCACACCGTTTTCGACCAAATCCTGTAAACAGGAAAGGATGTAATCCATTACTATTTCACGATTTACCATAGAAACGTTAACACACCTTTAAACAAGACAATCAAAATAGCCCGTTGCGTAATGCTTGTTCCAGGCTAATCCCGGGAAACCAATTAATATCTTCAGAAATACGGTTATTACTTGCCGACCAGTCGGCGTGGGTTAATTCACGAATTTTCGAGCGGGTCAGCATAGGTTCTTTACCTGCCAGGCGACTCAACGCGGTACTGATATCCGCAAGGCAGGTGAGTACCGGCAGAGGAATACCAACCATTCGCACGGAACCACAACGGGCGTCGGCGGCAAGCTGTCGTACGTGTTGCCAGTCATAGCCGCCGGGGACGCCATCGCATAATTCATAGGTTTGCGTCTGTACAGTTTCGGCGCTTAACCACTGACCCACTGCTTGCGCGAAATCGGTGACGTGCAGGAAAGAGAGCTGTGTATCTGGCGCACCAAGTCGTGGCAGCAGGCCGCGCAGCATCCAGTCAAACAGCGGTTTTAACTCTTTATCGCCGGGACCATACACGGCTGTCGGGCGAAAAACGCCCAGCGTAATTTCGTCAGCCATTGCAGTCAGACGTTGTTCGGCGACGTGTTTGGAATTTGCGTACCAGGAGAGCTCGGGATGGCGCGCCGCCAGCGAAGAGATAAACAGAAAACGTTGGCAAAAGCCGCTCTCTTTTGCTGCTTGCATCAGGCGCAGGCTGCCGTCAACGTTACAGTGGGTAAAAATCTCTTCTTTGTGTCCGCGCACTTGCCCGGCGCAATGGACCACCGCGCTGGCTCCGGCAACCAGTTCGCTAAGCGAATGTGTATCTTCCAGCGAACCGCGCACCCAAGTAAGATTATCATTGACGTGAGCGCGGGCAGTACGCGTCAATGCGCGAACGTGAAAGCCGCGGGCGAGCAGGTTATCGATAATATATTTACCGATAAACCCGGTAGCGCCCGTCACCGCGACAGTTTGATTCATGCCAGGGATTCCTGCACATGAAGGCTTGCAGCATAAGCCTTCTGATAACGTTTTTTCGCTTCCGCACGGGCAGGCTTGCCGGAGGACGTTCGGGGAATGCTGTGGGGCGGCAACAGATCGATAGCCGCTGTTACGCCAAATTCGCTTTGGATCCGTGCTGCCAGCGCGTGGATAAGCTGTCCGCGACGTTCTTCATCGCTGATCCGACACTGGATCTGCAAAATGATTTTTTCCTGGGCGGTAACAAAAGCAATCGCATCGCCAGAATGAATTTCCGGTTCCTGTTCCGCTATATATTCAATATCCTGCGGCCAGATATTACGGCCACGAATAATAATCAGATCTTTAATGCGTCCGGTGACATACAGATAACCGTCCAGCAGATAACCGAGGTCGCCGGTGTCTAACCAGCCCGTCGCGGCAATCTCGTCTTGCGAAGCCTGGTCGCCAAAGTAACCGCTCATCAGACTGGGGCCGGAGATGCAAATATGGCCTACCACACGTTCCGCGACCGGCATACCTGCTTCATTGCGGATTTCAATACCATGTTCCGGCAACGCTTTGCCGCAGTTGACGAAAGTCGATACGGCGCGTGTCTCTGCACCCGGCGCGACGGCTTTACCCTGATATTCGAGGATGTCGCGATCCACTTCGTTAACCACAACCCCAGAGCCTTCATCAGAGAAGCTGACAGCCAGCGCATTTTCTGCCAGTCCGTAGCACGGCATGAACGTTTTATCGTCAAAGTTAACCTGACGGAAACATTCAGCGAATTGATGGAGTTGTTCTGCGGAGATCGGCTCAGCACCAATACCAGCGACGCGCCAGCAGGAAAGATCCAGTTCAGCGAGATCTTTTTCATTCACGCGGCGTTGGCACAATTCATAGCCAAACGGCGGCGCAACGGAAACGGTGCCGCGATTTTTACTGATCAATTTAAGCCATTGCAAAGGACGCATGGCAAAATCCTGAGTGCGCAAATAATCTACTGAAAGTTGCGTGGCGACGGGGGTCAGGAGAAAGCCGACCAGTCCCATATCATGGTAGAAAGGCAGCCAGGAGACGCAGCGGTCGCCAGGGCGTAATTTAATGCCATCGTGGCTTATAGCACGTAGATTAGCCATCACTTCGCGATGGGTGATAATGACGCCACGGGGAAAACGGGTGCTGCCGGAGGTGTACTGGAGGTAGGCGATATCGTTCGGAACTGGACGCTGGAGCGCAACATCGGCTTCCGGTAATGCCTTAAACCAGGCGTGGCTTAAAACATGTAATTCGGGGTTGTTATGCGTCGCGGCATTGACCAGTGGCAACCACTCATCACCAGTGATAATGGCTGCGGGCTGGCAACTTGCCAGTAAACCCTGGAGTTTGGCGCTCCAGGAATCCCGCTGACCGACGCCCATTGGAATCGCCAACGGGACGGCGACTAAGCCAGCATACTGACAGGCAAAAAAAGCCTCTACAAACCCGCTACTCGTTTCGGCAATCAGCGCCACGCGTTCGCCTTTTTTCAGGTTCAGCGATAACAACCGCTTCGCACCAGCTTCGGCACGCGTTTTTAACGTCTGATATTCCAGTTGATCTTCAAGTTGGCAACGTCTGTCATAAAAATTCATTCCGGCGCTACTCAGAGCGGCGTAGTCCAAAGCATCAACCAGCGTTGGAAAATCGGCATAGCGCATAGGTAGGGAATGCGTAAAGATTTTATTAGACATATACACCACGAAAAAATTGGATATCAAAAATAAAATGACAATAATGCGGTGGATTATATAGGCATAAAAGATAAATGAGATAGTATTTTCATCGGTGTGAAAATGAACATTGATTTAAATAATGAGTTTAAGTTTTTTGTTTTTATTGTGAATGATATTTAATTTATGAATATATTAAGAAGAAGCCTTGTCCGGTCGCCTTAAATCGACAAAAGGCATTGAGGCGCTTCTGTGTAGTCTCTAACCTTATCATAATCATTAATAAATACTATTTATTCTTTGTTTGTATTCATTGGGTTGATTATTAAGGTGTCGTTCGTTGCTGTTGCAACCTGTTTTTCACCGTTAATTATTTGTTATCCACAGAGATATGGAATGCGATCTGCTGATGATTAAAATTGAAAAAGTAATTAATAAAAATGACCTTAAGGCATTTATCGCTTTTCCGTCATCACTTTATCCCGACGATCCAAACTGGATACCCCCTTTATTCATAGAACGCAACGAGCATTTGTCTGCGAAAAATCCGGGGACGGACCATATCATCTGGCAGGCGTGGGTGGCAAAAAAAGCGGGGCAGATAGTTGGGCGTATTACCGCGCAAATAGATACCTTGCACCGTGAGCGTTACGGTGAAGATACCGGTCATTTCGGCATGATTGACGCCATTGATGATCCGCAGGTTTTTGCCGCGTTGTTTGGCGCAGCGGAAGCGTGGTTGAAGTCACAAGGTGCAAGTAAGATCAGCGGTCCTTTCAGCCTGAATATCAATCAGGAAAGCGGATTACTGATTGAAGGTTTTGACACACCACCCTGTGCGATGATGCCACACGGCAAACCGTGGTATGCCGCGCATATTGAACAACTGGGTTATCACAAAGGCATTGATTTACTGGCGTGGTGGATGCAGCGAACCGATCTCACTTTCTCTCCGGCGCTAAAAAAACTGATGGATCAGGTGCGCAAAAAGGTGACCATTCGCTGCATCAATCGTCAGCGGTTTGCCGAAGAAATGCAGATCCTGCGTGAGATTTTCAACTCTGGCTGGCAGCACAACTGGGGATTTGTGCCGTTTACCGAACATGAATTCGCGACCATGGGCGATCAACTTAAATATCTGGTGCCGGACGATATGATCTATATCGCTGAGATTGATTCTGCACCCTGCGCGTTTATTGTCGGCTTGCCGAACATCAACGAGGCGATTGCCGATCTGAACGGATCGCTCTTTCCCTTCGGCTGGGCAAAATTGCTGTGGCGTTTGAAAGTCAGCGGTGTGCGAACTGCGCGAGTACCGCTGATGGGCGTGCGCGACGAGTATCAGTTCAGCCGCATCGGCCCGGTGATTGCGCTGTTATTGATTGAAGCCTTACGCGATCCGTTTGCCCGCCGGAAGATCGATGCGCTGGAGATGTCATGGATCCTCGAAACCAATACAGGCATGAATAACATGCTGGAACGCATTGGGGCGGAGCCGTACAAGCGTTACCGATTGTATGAAAAGCAGATTTAATACCAGCTAACTCAGGTTCATCTCCAGCGGCACCGCCGAGCGAATCAAATGGTGGCCTTCCAGCTCGATATCGTGGAGATTCTTTTTCACGGTCCGCACATGATCGCGTGCTGCGCGCTGGGCGACGTGCGGCAGCCGCTGCAACACCGCGTTGTAGATCCTCGCATGCTGGCGATCGATCTGCTTTTTTTGCTGTGGTCGATGGTAGAGATTATTTACGCTGGCAAACACTGAATTAAACATCAGATCGGTCAATGATTGCAGCGTAAACACCAGCACCTGATTGTGAGAAGCCTGACAAATGGCGAGATGGAAAGCGTGATCCAACTGCGCATGTTCGATCAGCGAAATCTCTTTGTTGTTCTCACTGGCGGCGAGCATTTTTTCATAACAGCGGGTTATCACAACAAAATCAGCCTGCGTTCCCAGCGTTGCCGCCAGCCTTGCCGATTCGCCCTCCAGTAATGCGCGAACGTCGAGCAGATCGTACAGCGTTCGCGGCTGCGTACTGAACAGATGGATCAGCGGGCTGGTGTCCTGCACCCGATTAAGCCGTGCGACACGAGAATCGCGACCCTGCGCCGTCTCAATAATCCCGCGCCCGCGCAGCACGGTCAGCCCTTCACGCAGTGCGGAGCGTGAGAAGCCGAGCTTTTCACACAGTCGACGTTCCGAGGGAAGTGGCTGACCGACCTTCAGTACGCCGTCGATAATTAACCGTTCGATACTCTCTGCAACCACTTCGCAAATAGGGCGACGTTCATCTTTCATTCCCGGACCTCGTGCACAGGTAGGACCAATTTTTCTGTTCTTAACTCGCAAAACACGCACATCACGTAAGTGATTATGTTACATCAATTTAACATTGAGTTAACCAAGGCAAGGTCACAGAGCTGGAAAAAAAATGGTCTGACCGGTAGCTAAAGAGATAGACGAAAACGAAAAGCCCGCTTAATAACTGTTCACAGAAGCAGCGCGCAAAAATCAGCTGCCACACAACACAACAAAGCGAAGCCTACTCATGAGCATCTTGTACGAAGAGCGTCTTGATGGCGCTTTACCCGATGTCGACCGCACATCGGTACTGATGGCACTGCGTGAGCATGTCCCTGGACTTGAGATCCTGCATACCGATGAGGAGATCATTCCTTACGAGTGTGACGGGTTGAGCGCGTATCGCACGCGTCCATTACTGGTTGTTCTGCCTAAGCAAATGGAACAGGTGACAGCGATTCTTGCTGTCTGCCATCGCCTGCGTGTACCGGTGGTGACCCGTGGTGCAGGCACCGGGCTTTCTGGTGGCGCGCTGCCGCTGGAAAAAGGTGTGTTGTTGGTGATGGCGCGCTTTAAAGAGATCCTCGACATTAACCCCGTTGGTCGCCGCGCGCGCGTGCAGCCAGGCGTGCGTAACCTGGCGATCTCCCAGGCCGTTGCACCGCATAATCTCTACTACGCACCGGACCCTTCCTCACAAATCGCCTGTTCCATTGGCGGCAATGTGGCGGAAAATGCCGGCGGCGTCCACTGCCTGAAATATGGTCTGACCGTACATAACCTGCTGAAAATTGAAGTGCAAACGCTGGACGGCGAGGCGCTGACGCTGGGATCGGACGCGCTGGATTCACCTGGTTTTGACCTGCTGGCGCTGTTCACCGGATCGGAAGGTATGCTCGGCGTGACCACCGAAGTGACGGTAAAACTGCTGCCGAAGCCGCCCGTGGCGCGGGTTCTGTTAGCCAGCTTTGACTCGGTAGAAAAAGCCGGACTTGCAGTTGGTGACATCATCGCCAATGGCATTATCCCCGGCGGGCTGGAGATGATGGATAACCTGTCGATCCGCGCGGCGGAAGATTTTATTCATGCCGGTTATCCCGTCGACGCCGAAGCAATTTTGTTATGCGAGCTGGACGGCGTGGAGTCTGACGTACAGGAAGACTGCGAGCGGGTTAACGACATCTTGTTGAAAGCGGGCGCGACTGACGTCCGTCTGGCACAGGACGAAGCAGAGCGCGTACGTTTCTGGGCCGGTCGCAAAAATGCGTTCCCGGCGGTAGGACGTATCTCCCCGGATTACTACTGCATGGATGGCACCATCCCGCGTCGCGCCCTGCCTGGCGTACTGGAAGGCATTGCCCGTTTATCGCAGCAATATGATTTACGTGTTGCCAACGTCTTTCATGCCGGAGATGGCAACATGCACCCGTTAATCCTTTTCGATGCCAACGAACCCGGTGAATTTGCCCGCGCGGAAGAGCTGGGTGGGAAGATCCTCGAACTCTGCGTTGAAGTTGGCGGCAGCATCAGTGGGGAACATGGCATCGGGCGAGAAAAAATCAATCAAATGTGCGCCCAGTTCAACAGCGATGAAATCACGACCTTCCATGCGGTCAAGGCGGCGTTTGACCCCGATGGTTTGCTGAACCCTGGGAAAAACATTCCCACGCTACACCGCTGTGCTGAATTTGGTGCCATGCATGTGCATCACGGTCATTTACCTTTCCCTGAACTGGAGCGTTTCTGATGCTACGCGAGTGTGATTACAGCCAGGCGCTGCTGGAGCAGGTGAATCAGGCAATTAGCGATAAAACGCCGCTGGTGATTCAGGGCAGCAATAGCAAAGCCTTTTTAGGTCGCCCTGTCACCGGGCAAACGCTGGATGTGCGTTGTCATCGCGGCATTGTTAATTACGACCCGACCGAGCTGGTGATAACCGCGCGTGCCGGAACGCCGCTGGTGGCGATTGAAGCGGCGCTGGAGAGCGCCGGGCAAATGCTTCCCTGCGAGCCGCCGCATTATGGTGAAGAAGCCACCTGGGGTGGGATGGTCGCCTGCGGGCTGGCGGGGCCGCGTCGCCCGTGGAGCGGTTCGGTCCGCGATTTTGTCCTCGGCACGCGCATCATTACCGGCGCTGGAAAACATCTGCGTTTTGGTGGCGAAGTGATGAAAAACGTTGCCGGATACGATCTCTCACGGTTAATGGCCGGAAGCTACGGTTGTCTTGGCGTGCTCACTGAAATCTCGATGAAAGTGTTACCGCGACCGCGCGCCTCCCTGAGCCTGCGTCGGGAAATCAGCCTGCAAGAAGCCATGAACGAAATCGCCCAGTGGCAACTCCAGCCGCTACCCATTAGTGGCTTATGTTACTTCGACAATGCGTTGTGGATCCGCCTTGAGGGCGGCGAAGGATCGGTAAAAGCGGCGCGTGAACTGCTGGGGGGCGAAGAGGTTGCGGGTCAGTTCTGGCAGCAATTGCGTGAACAACAACTGCCGTTCTTCTCGTTACCAGGTACCTTATGGCGCATTTCATTACCCAGCGATGCGCCGATGATGGATTTACCCGGCGAGCAACTGATCGACTGGGGCGGAGCGTTACGCTGGCTGAAATCGACAGCCGAGGACAATCAAATCCATCGCATCGCCCGCAACGCTGGCGGTCATGCGACCCGCTTTAGTGCCGGAGATGGTGGCTTTGCCCCGCTATCGGCTCCTTTATTCCGCTATCACCAGCAGCTTAAACAGCAGCTCGACCCTTGCGGCGTGTTTAACCCCGGTCGCATGTACGCGGAACTTTGAGGAGCAGGCTATGCAAACCCAATTAACTGAAGAGATGCGGCAGAACGCGCGCGCGCTGGAAGCCGACAGCATCCTGCGCGCCTGTGTTCACTGCGGATTTTGTACCGCAACCTGCCCAACCTATCAGCTTCTGGGCGATGAACTGGACGGGCCGCGCGGGCGCATCTATCTGATTAAACAGGTGCTGGAAGGCAACGAAGTCACGCTTAAAACACAGGAGCATCTCGATCGCTGCCTCACTTGCCGCAATTGTGAAACCACCTGTCCTTCTGGTGTGCGCTATCACAATTTGCTGGATATCGGGCGTGATATTGTCGAGCAGAAAGTGAAACGCCCACTGCCGGAGCGAATGCTGCGCGAAGGATTGCGCCAGGTAGTGCCGCGTCCGGCGGTCTTCCGTGCGCTGACGCTGGTAGGGCTGGTGCTGCGACCGTTTTTACCGGAACAGGTCAGAGCAAAACTGCCTGCTGAAACGGTGAAAGCTAAACCGCGTCCGCCGCTGCGCCATAAGCGTCGGGTTTTAATGCTGGAAGGCTGCGCCCAGCCTACGCTTTCGCCCAACACCAACGCGGCAACTGCGCGAGTGCTGGATCGTCTGGGGATCAGCGTCATGTCAGCTAACGAAGCAGGCTGTTGTGGCGCGGTGGACTATCATCTTAATGCGCAGGAGAAAGGGCTGGCACGGGCGCGCAATAATATTGATGCCTGGTGGCCCGCGATTGAAGCAGGTGCCGAGGCAATTTTGCAAACCGCCAGCGGTTGCGGCGCGTTTGTCAAAGAGTACGGGCAGATGCTGAAAAACGATGCGTTATATGCCGATAAAGCGCGTCAAGTCAGTGAACTGGCGGTCGATTTAGTCGAGCTTCTGCGCGAGGAACCGCTGGAAAAACTGGCAGTTCGCGGCGATAAAAAACTGGCCTTCCACTGCCCGTGTACCCTACAACATGCGCAAAAGCTGAACGGCGAAGTGGAAAAAGTGTTGCTTCGTCTTGGATTTACCTTAACGGACGTTCCCGACAGCCATCTGTGCTGCGGTTCAGCGGGAACATATGCGTTAACGCATCCCGATCTGGCACGCCAGCTGCGGGATAACAAAATGAATGCGCTGGAAAGCGGCAAACCGGAAATGATCGTCACCGCCAACATTGGTTGCCAGACGCATCTGGCGAGCGCCGGTCGTACCTCTGTGCGTCACTGGATTGAAATTGTAGAACAAGCCCTTGAAAAGGAATAAAAAAATGAAAACTAAAGTCATTCTTAGCCAGCAAATGGCGAGTGCAATTATTGCCGCAGGTCAGGAAGAGGCGCAGAAAAATAACTGGTCTGTTTCCATTGCTGTTGCCGATGACGGCGGTCATCTGCTGGCGTTAAGTCGCATGGACGATTGCGCGCCGATTGCGGCTTACATCTCCCAGGAGAAAGCGCGTACCGCCGCGCTGGGGCGTCGTGAAACTAAGGGCTATGAAGAGATGGTGAACAACGGACGTACCGCGTTCGTGACTGCGCCGTTACTGACGTCGCTGGAAGGTGGCGTACCGGTTGTTGTTGATGGGCAAATTATTGGTGCCGTGGGCGTTTCTGGTTTAACCGGAGCACAGGATGCGCAGGTCGCGAAAGCGGCAGCAGCGGTGTTGGCGAAATAAGCGAAAACGAGGAGATAAACAATGAGTCAAACCATAACCCAGGGCCGTTTACGCATTGACGCCAATTTTAAACGTTTTGTGGATGAAGAAGTTTTACCGGGAACAGGGCTGGACGCTGCGGCGTTCTGGCGCAATTTTGATGAAATCGTTCACGATCTGGCACCAGAAAATCGTCAGTTGCTGGCAGAACGCGATCGCATTCAGGCGGCGCTTGATGAGTGGCATCGCAGCAATCCGGGGCCGGTAAAAGATAAAGCGGCCTATAAATCTTTCCTGCGTGAACTGGGCTACCTGGTGCCGCAACCGGAGCGCGTGACGGTGGAAACCACGGGCATTGACAGCGAAATCACCAGTCAGGCGGGGCCACAGCTGGTGGTTCCGGCAATGAACGCCCGCTACGCGCTGAACGCGGCGAACGCTCGCTGGGGCTCACTGTACGATGCGTTATACGGCAGCGACATCATCCCGCAGGAAGGGGCGATGGTCAGCGGCTACGATCCGCAACGCGGTGAGCAGGTTATCGCCTGGGTTCGGCGTTTCCTCGATGAATCTCTACCGCTGGAAAATGGCAGCTATCAGGATGTGGTGGCGTTTAAGGTGGTCGATAAACAATTACGCATCCAGTTGAAAAATGGTAAAGAAACCACGTTACGTACCCCGGCGCAGTTTGTCGGTTACCGTGGCGATGCCGCTGCGCTGACCTGCATTTTGCTGAAAAATAACGGCCTGCATATTGAACTGCAAATTGATGCCAACGGGCGGATTGGCAAAGACGATCCGGCGCACATCAACGATGTTATCGTCGAAGCGGCTATCAGTACCATTCTCGACTGCGAAGATTCGGTCGCGGCGGTTGATGCGGAAGATAAAATCCTGCTGTACCGCAATCTGCTGGGCCTGATGCAGGGGACTCTGCAAGAGAAAATGGAGAAAAACGGTCGACAAATCGTGCGTAAACTGAATGACGATCGTCATTACACCGCCGCCGATGGCTCTGAAATTTCTCTGCACGGACGCTCGCTGCTGTTTATCCGCAACGTGGGTCATTTGATGACCATTCCTGTGATTTGGGACAGCGAAGGCAATGAAATCCCGGAAGGCATTCTTGATGGCGTCATGACTGGCGCGATCGCCCTCTATGATTTAAAAGTGCAGAAAAACTCGCGCACTGGCAGCGTCTATATTGTGAAACCGAAAATGCACGGTCCGCAGGAAGTGGCGTTCGCCAACAAACTGTTTACCCGCATTGAGACAATGCTCGGTATGGCACCGAATACCCTGAAAATGGGCATTATGGATGAAGAACGTCGGACCTCGCTGAACTTGCGTAGCTGTATCGCTCAGGCGCGCAATCGCGTGGCGTTCATCAATACCGGTTTCCTCGACCGTACCGGCGATGAAATGCATTCGGTGATGGAAGCTGGCCCGATGCTGCGTAAAAACCAGATGAAATCGACGCCGTGGATCAAAGCCTACGAGCGTAATAACGTGCTTTCCGGTCTGTTCTGTGGGCTGCGCGGTAAAGCGCAAATTGGTAAAGGCATGTGGGCAATGCCGGACCTGATGGCAGACATGTACAGCCAGAAGGGCGACCAACTGCGTGCCGGGGCAAACACAGCCTGGGTTCCGTCACCAACCGCTGCTACGCTCCATGCGCTGCACTACCACCAAACCAACGTACAGAGCGTGCAAGCCAACATTGCCCAGACCGAGTTCAATGCTGAATTTGAACCGCTGCTGGACGATCTGCTGACTATTCCGGTGGCTGAAAACGCTAACTGGTCGGTGGAAGAGATCCAACAAGAGCTGGATAACAACGTGCAGGGGATTCTGGGGTACGTGGTGCGCTGGGTGGAGCAGGGGATTGGTTGTTCAAAAGTTCCGGATATTCACAATGTGGCGCTGATGGAAGACCGCGCAACGCTGCGTATCTCCAGCCAGCATATCGCCAACTGGTTACGTCACGGTATTCTGACCAAAGAACAGGTGCAGGCGTCGCTGGAGAATATGGCGAAAGTGGTTGATCAGCAAAACGCTGACGATCCGGCTTATCGTCCGATGGCGGGGAATTTCGCTAACTCGTGTGCTTTTAAAGCTGCCAGCGATTTAATCTTCCTCGGCGTGAAACAGCCAAACGGCTATACCGAACCGTTATTACACGCCTGGCGTTTACGCGAAAAAGAAAGTCATTAATAGCGTCAAAAAAAGCCCCGACAAGTTTTATTGTCGGGGCTATGATAGTAACTGCGGTAGTACATTTATCCCGGAAATAACCGGAGCGATTATCAGGGTTTAACAATATTAAATACCCGTAGCGCATTACTAGCGGGCCTATAACAACAATATGGACATCTTAACGATACTCTGCGCCTGCGTGTGCAGAACAGAAACCCTTACCCGATATACTTGTTATGCCAGAGGTAGCAATTGCGTTAGCGGCGTACTGTTGCTGTAAAGTATAACGCCTATATTTTACAGTTCAGTCCTCTTTTGCTTATTACAACCTTAAGTATATCAAGCATATAAAGATAATAAGAGACTGAACAATATGGTTACCTGGACCCAAATGTATATGCCGATGGGAGGACTGGGGCTATCCGCTCTGGTCGCCCTGATCCCGATAATATTCTTCTTCGTTGCACTCGCGGTATTACGTCTGAAAGGACATGTCGCTGGAGCAATAACCCTTATATTATCTATCCTGATTGCAATATTCGCCTTTAAAATGCCGATTGATATGGCTTTTGCTGCTGCGGGCTATGGCTTTATTTATGGATTATGGCCTATTGCGTGGATTATTGTCGCGGCGGTGTTCCTCTATAAATTAACCGTTGCCAGCGGTCAGTTCGATATTATCCGCAGCTCGGTTATCTCCATCACCGACGATCAGCGTTTGCAGGTGTTACTGATTGGTTTCTCCTTTGGTGCGTTACTGGAAGGAGCGGCTGGCTTTGGTGCGCCGGTGGCGATTACCGGTGCGCTGCTGGTGGGCCTGGGCTTCAAACCGTTATACGCGGCGGGGCTGTGTCTGATTGCCAACACTGCGCCAGTGGCGTTTGGTGCGTTGGGCGTGCCGATTCTGGTCGCCGGTCAGGTAACGGGAATCGATCCGTTCCACATTGGCGCAATGGCGGGACGTCAGTTACCGTTCCTGTCGGTTCTTGTGCCGTTCTGGCTGGTAGCAATGATGGACGGCTGGAAAGGGGTGAAAGAGACGTGGCCAGCGGCGCTGGTTGCTGGGGGAAGCTTTGCTGTCACTCAGTTCTTTACCTCTAACTATATTGGTCCGGAACTGCCGGATATTACTTCGGCGCTGGTGAGTATCGTCTCACTCGCTTTATTCCTTAAAGTCTGGCGGCCGAAAAATACCGAAACGGCAATCAGCATGGGGCAATCCGCAGGTGCGATGGTGGTAAATAAGCCATCTTCTGGCGGTCCCGTGCCTTCAGAATATAGTCTGGGGCAAATCATTCGTGCGTGGTCACCGTTTTTAATCTTAACGGTGCTGGTCACCATCTGGACCATGAAGCCGTTTAAAGCGTTATTTGCTCCGGGCGGCGCGTTTTATTCACTGGTGATTAATTTCCAGATCCCTCATTTGCATCAACAAGTGTTGAAAGCGGCACCCATTGTCGCCCAACCAACGCCAATGGATGCGGTGTTTAAATTCGACCCTCTCTCGGCTGGCGGCACCGCTATTTTTATTGCGGCGATTATCTCTATCTTCATCCTCGGCGTGGGCATCAAGAAAGGGATTGGCGTCTTTGCCGAAACGCTAATTAGTCTGAAGTGGCCGATATTGTCGATTGGCATGGTGCTGGCGTTCGCCTTCGTCACCAACTATTCCGGCATGTCCACCACGTTGGCGCTGGTACTGGCAGGTACAGGCGTGATGTTCCCGTTTTTCTCACCGTTCCTCGGCTGGCTGGGGGTATTCCTTACCGGCTCGGACACTTCTTCAAACGCCCTGTTTGGTTCACTGCAATCGACCACGGCACAGCAAATCAACGTCTCTGACACTCTGCTGGTGGCAGCAAATACCAGCGGCGGCGTAACTGGCAAGATGATCTCCCCGCAATCTATCGCCGTGGCCTGCGCCGCGACGGGCATGGTGGGCCGAGAATCTGAACTATTCCGCTACACCGTGAAGCACAGTCTGATTTTTGCCAGCGTTATCGGCGTTATCACGTTGTTGCAGGCGTATGTGTTTACTGGAATGTTGGTCTCGTAAATCAATAATGCCGGATGATCGTTAATATCATCCGGCTTCATTTACATTATTCTGTCTTATTAATTGAAAATTATTTCTCGCTTTATTATCCATGCGGCAATAATGTTTTGTGTTCAGATAACCTGCTAAATAATTAGGAGCGTGAGAACATCTATTTTTTTTATCACGCAAAACAAGTCTGTATTAATTATGTTCGCTTGATGAGCAAACACCGTTCTATCTGTTGCTTTTGCAATCTTAATCGTTAAAACTACCAACGAATTTATATAGTTGCGTTGTGAAATGTTGTTAATTTTTTGTTTATTGAAATTTCGTAAAAATAGCCAGCCAGACATCAAATAGGGGTTATTCTTATAAATTTCACCTGTTTTCTATCAATGATGTCGTTTTCTTAAGAATGGAGGAAATTATTAAAGAAGATAAAGCATAAAACTATTTCTCCCAGTTACGAATTTTTTAACATTGTTTTGTCACTTGCGTTATTAATGAATAAGAAATTTAAATATAAGAAATCGCTTTTAGCGGCTATTTTGAGTGCAACCCTGTTAGCCGGTTGTGATGGCGGTGGCTCCGGATCTTCCTCCGATACGCCGCCTGTAGATTCTGGAACAGGGTCTTTGCCGGAAGTGAAACCTGATCCAACACCAAACCCGGAGCCGACGCCTGAGCCAACGCCGGACCCAGAACCTACGCCGGAACCGACACCTGATCCTGAGCCAACACCAGAACCGGAGCCAGAACCTGTTCCTACGAAAACGGGTTATCTGACTCTGGGCGGAAGCCTGCGGGTAACTGGTGATATCACCTGTAATGATGAATCCAGCGATGGCTTTACCTTTACACCAGGCGACAAAGTCACCTGTGTGGCAGGGAACAACACGACAATTGCTACCTTCGACAACTGGTGGCGATGAACACCAGACTGAGGAGCGCCGCGCCGGATATTATGGCGGCGCGAAAATCCGCCACAACAACGCCTGCGCAGGTATCGCGGGTTATCAGTGACAGCGCTTCCGCGCACTCGGTAGTCATCAAGCGGATAGCCGAGCGTGGGGAGAATATTCAGGTCTGGATAGATCCGGTGGTGTTTAATGACCTGCTGAACTGGTTACCGTCAGTAGGTGGACTGAAAACTCCCTGTCATATCGCCAGTGCTCGCGCAATGTGAGTTCACCGGAGCGATACACTGGGATCTGTGGCGAGTGATGATGTTCTGAGCAAGGGAAAACTTTACGGGCGACTCAGGTTCTGCTTCGTTGCAAGACCGCTTGGTTACCGGCTTAGCTGATTTCCTGTCGTCAGTTTCCTAATATCCGGCTGCGGGTTTGCGGCCTGAACGGTAATAACTGACGGCAGGTGTAGCCCATCTACAGAAGGTAAATACCTATGGAAGCAATAACTCTGGCAGGGGGAAGAGAACTGTAATCATTGTTCCATAATTTGTGTTGCCTTCGTTGCAGAACACATTTACAGCAGGGGCATGAAGACTTTATTCAATTTGTTCAGGTTGATTGGGCTTTTCAATGAGAAAATCTTCTGGGGTTTAACCTTCATTAAGTCGTTTTTGTAAAGTAAGTGGCATTTTACCATTACGAGACCACGTCTTGATTTCTCTGTTCTCATCCTCAAAGATATATTTCGCTTTTTTCACACCATCTTTGTTTTTTCGTCTGTTTTTTATTGTATCTGTCATAACTTAAATTGGCCCCTGCTATTCTGCCGGGACAAGTCCCAAAGAAATGATATAGTCAGCCACTTGTTGGCACTTAGTTTCCAATTTCTTACATTTAGCCGTTTCTCGTTTTGGCATCTTCACGGCGTTCCTTAATTACCGTGTCCAGTCTTTCTGCATGTCGAGTAACTGTTCAAAATTAACTCCGCGTACATACATGCGTAGTGAACGAATATTCATCATTGTCCGACTGATGATGCTGTTGTAATGCAAACCTCTCGTATTTTCTTGGTCACAACACTTTCGTACCGCTGTGATGACTTTCCAAACACGGACATTACAATTTTTATGGATACGATAAGAAATTCTTATCAAGCATGATCGATTTTATCGATCGATTTGATAAAAAACATTTTATTTATCCTATCTTTTGCATGGTTTTAAAATAAGTAAACCCATTTATCGTTCGGGAAAAGTGATAGTGGAGATCATTGAAATGAAAAAGATTATGGCGGTTTCAGCGCTTGCTGTAGCAGGTATGTTTTCAGCCCAGGCACTGGCTGATGGGAACAAAACAGGCTTTTATGTGACCGGAAAAGCAGGTACTTCCGTGGTATCACTTTCAGATCAGCGATTTATCGATGGTGAAGGGGTGTGGGCGGACAGATACAAAGGCGGCGATGACCATGACACAGTATTCAGTGGCGGTATCGCGGCTGGTTATGACTTTTACCCACAGTTCAGTATCCCGGTTCGTACGGAACTGGAGTTTTATGCTCGCGGAAAAGCTGACACAAAATACAATCTTTATAAAGATGACTGGTCGCATGATGATCTGAAGAGTGAGGTGTCAGTCAACACTCTGATGCTGAATGCGTACTATGACTTCCGGAACGACAGCGCATTCACACCATGGGTATCCGCAGGGATTGGCTACGCCAGAATTCATCAGAAAACAACTGGTATCAGTACTTGGGATTACGGGTACGGGTACAGTGGGCGTGAGTCGTTGTCACACTCAGACTCTGCTGACAACTTTGCATGGAGCCTTGGGGCTGGTGTCCGTTATGACGTAACCCCGGATATCGCTCTTGACCTCAGCTATCGCTATATTGATGCAGGTGACAGCAGTGTAAGTTACAAGGATGAGTGGGGCGATAAATATAAATCAGAGGTTGATGTTAAAAGTCATGACATCATGCTTGGTGTGACTTATAACTTCTGACGAAACTGCTCCTGAAAGATAATAATTACTTTCCTTCTGTAATTAAAAGGAAACACCCTGCAGTAATTATACTGCAGGGTTGTCTGTTATATGTTTTATAGGATATTTTTGATTTTTATTGTCTTATTCTCTTTATAATAAGATTACCGATATATTCCGATGAGTATCAGAAAACTGTTTTGTTCGGGAAGCAAATCCCGGGTTTTATTGTTTTTATTCTTCCTGGGTATTTCTGCAATAACCTCTGCCGCATGCGGATACACTGAGAAAAATGCTACAGGAAATGTGTTGCTGCTGTTTCTCCTTCTGCTTCTTGCACACAGAAATACTCTCACATCCATTACAGCTCTGTTATTTCTGTTCTGTTGTGCACTGTATGCGCCTGCCGGTATGACGTACGGTAAAATCAACAACAGTTTTATTGTCGCGTTGCTGCAGACCACAACTGATGAGGCTGCGGAGTTTACCGGGATGATTCCTGTTTATCATTTTCTGGTCAGTGCCGCGATTCTGGTATTCATGGTGATTTTCTGGCGGACACATCACCGTGGTCACCGTAACTGGCTGGCACTGCTGCTGTTCGTATTATGCTCAGTAAACAGCTGGCCGTTGCGGATGGTTAAAGGAACTGTTGTGGGGACAACTGACACATTGCGTGAAATGCAGCATTATAAACAACTGAGTCAGCACGGGGCTGACAACTGGAAAATCCTGCCGGGAACACCGTTATATGACACGATTGTGATTGTCACTGGTGAGAGTGTGCGCAGGGATTATATGTCGGTATATGGCTATCCCGTGCCAACCACGCCGTGGCTGAATACAGCTCCCGGTTTATTTATTGACGGCTATACATCGGCAGCAGCCAGTACCGTACCTTCCCTGAGCCGGACACTGATTTATGACTATGAGCAGAACCCTGATTCCGGCAACAACGTGGTGGCGCTGGCAGCAAAAGCAGGATACAGCACATGGTGGATATCCAATCAGGGAAAACTGGGAGAGCATGACACACGCATCTCTGTTATTGCTTCTGATGCGGAGCATACCGTTTTCCTCAAGAAAGGCAGCTTCGCTTCCCGTAAAACGGATGACATGTTGTTGTTACAGGAAACAGAACGTGCGCTGGCGGATAAATCCTCTCCGAAGGTGATTTTCCTGCACATGATTGGCTCTCATCCGAATCCGTGTGACCGACTTAACTCCTGGCTGAATTATTACCTGGAGCAGTATCCCCGAAAGATTGCCTGTTACCTCGCCAGCATCAGTAAACTGGATAACTTTCTCGGTCAGCTTGATGGTATTCTTCGCCGGCATTCCCGTCACTTTGCAATGCTTTACTTTTCTGACCATGGGGTGTCGGTCAGCGACAGTGCTAATCCTGTTCATCATGATGGTCATGTGCAGGGGGGCTACAGCGTTCCCCTGATTATTACCGCCAGTGACATCTCGTCTCATCAGTCCGTCAGCAGGAAAATCAGTGCCCGTCATTTCGCAGGCATTTTTCAGTGGCTGACCGGTATTCGTACCGAAAATATACCGCCATTCAATCCGCTGACAGACGAAGATAATGAACCCGTTATGGTTTTTAACGGAGAGAAAAATGTGCCGGCAGACAGTCTGAAACCGCAGCCACTTATTCTTCCGGACAGAAGATAATCATGTCGGTATGAATGTTATAATTAAGGACTGTGCAATAATAGCCATTCCATTCAGCCATCTTGCGCTCGAAAACGATCGATAAGATGGCTACTCACCATTCTTGCTCTAAACCTGACGCCTCTCAAGACTATTATAAATAGCCTCAATCTCACCCTTCAGGTTATCACCACAATAAACCATTGAGGTATCGTATCGTTCATATCGCGCTTCTCGCGTTGCGCTAAACCAGTTGAACGATCCCACGCACAGCAAACTATCATCACCAATAACAATTTTGCTATGAACGCGATTTACCAGCTTTGTAGTAATACCAAAAGCATTCAGTTTTTCCAGCGTCCCTTTAAGATTCTCCTGCTTCTCTTTTCGCTTCTCATAATCTTTATGTTCAGTGTTGTAGCTTCTGTCAGTGACTATCGTGACGTTAATACCACGTGAACACGCCGCAATCATGGAATCAAGAAAACCCGTTTGCTCCAGCTTTTGCCAGGTCAGCCATGGAGAAACTATCGTGATGTGTTTATCGGTATTTTCAAACGTCTGATTCAGGAAATTATCATGCTGCTCCACACCATGGAGTGTGTAGATTTTGGTCTCGGAAGTTTTTAAATCCTTACGCTCTTTATAATCAAAAGTGAGCGCATTCTTCTCTGACTCAAAGAGATATTTTGCCAGTAATCCCCGCGCAGATGAGGGAGGCTGGATCTCAAACAGATCCATATCGCCGAAGACCAGGAAGCTATCCTTCGCACGGGAGACTGCAACATTCAGCATGCTGTTATCGCTATCAATAAACCCGCCATCTTCATGTTTTGAATAGACTGGCGAGAATATAACAATCGCTCTTTCCGCTCCCTGAAGAGAGTGCACGGTGCCCACGGTGAGCGACTTTTCATTCGTGCCTGTACTGATACCTTGTTTACCCAGCGCCTGTTTGATAGTGGATACCTGCGCGCTAAAAGGCGTCACGATACCGACAACTTCATGAAGCGATTTGCCGTAATGCGCTTCAATATTTTGCTGGTTCTCTGCCAACCAGGCCGCTATCGTTTCAGCCTCAAGCAAATTATATCTACTTCCACTACTTGCCAGCTCTCCTTTACCATCAATATGGAGATAACCCATTGCGGGCATTAAATTGCTCTCTTCATGCCCTCTTTTAGGCAACAACTTACCGTGATAGCAGAGCGTATTACAGTATCCAATAATATTATCGAAGCACCGGCGGTGTTCATATAGGTACATACCACGAGCCAGTTCGGGATCATATTGATAGCGCGAAGCAAACTGTGCTATTTTCATAACGCTGCCAGATGCGGCACTTTTACCAAGGTCTGCGATTGCCGTATATTTCTCGGTAATCTCTTCTTGCGTACTGCCAGACAGAATTTTTTCCGCCAGCATGTTACCGACATCAATCGCAGGAGTAATACTCCATATTGGCGGGATCTGCTCCGTATCGCCAATCACTAATGCCTTCTTAGCTAATGCAAACGAGGCAGCAGCCACTTCAGGAAGCACCTGCCCGGCTTCATCGACAATGAGTAAATCGGCAAAATCATACAAATAACTTTTCTCGAATTTACGCTGTCCTTTGTACTCACTTATCTGCATATTGCCGGGCAGCATATAGCATGTCATCACCACACATGGCGTGAGTTTCATTCGACGTTGCCAACGGGCGGTTACCCCTTTAGCGCCTTTTTTCTTCTTCTCTTCCTGCAGATCATCAATGTTGGCCATATCTATCAGCCAACGACCTTCCCAGTAGTGAGTCGTCAGTAAAAATGCAGGGAAGCGAATCTGCGTATCAGCCAGTTCATCGGCCTGTGAGAAGCTCAGTTCCTCGTCGCCCTCATACCCTAAATCAAGAGCCAGTCTCTGCCACTCCTGAACCGCCTGCTGTTCTTTAAGAATGATTTCATGGGCGGAGTCAATCTGCTGCCGGTATGTTGTTTGCTCGCGCTCAGCGGAATTGAGCAGCCCATCAATATTACGTTCGATAGTTTCAGGATCAGACCACTGATTTCCTGCAATCAGCGCGCCTAATTTATCTTCGAGAAACAACTGTATTTGGTACTGTCGCTTACTACGAACCGCCGGGAGCCAGGAAAATAATGAATAGATCAGTGATTCACCGGCGCGATATTTTTTCCATTCCGTTTTAGCACTCTTCAGTAGAGTGACTTTTTGTTCTTGTCCGGAAAGTAATTTATTTAAATTATCGAGATATTGCTCAATGTCGTTAGCAATAAGCTCACGCGCAGCCCGTACCTGGCTTAACGTTTGCCATGTTGCGTTCAGTCTTATCAGTTGCTCGGATTTTGCTGCCAACTGACCATGCAGGAGTTCAATGACCTTTTCAGGGGATGAACAATCTTTTTCAGGAAAGGCTGCCTTAGCCTTCTCCAGATAAAACAGCAGTGCATCCTCTACATACTCTTTTGACTCAACCTGGTTGAAGAAATCTTCAGTTTGATATTTTTTGGCTGCCTCAGCTTTACGAGTGCTTGAGGGAAAATAAGCGCCGAAGCTTTTCAGCTCAGGTAACCATCGTCCGGCCATTGCACCAGTGCCCTGTGAAAAATCTTTCCCGAACGCTTCGATAATGTTCGTTACAGCCTGGTTGTTCGTTGAAGTCGCGATAATAACCGGAGGCTCAGATTTTTCGAGAGCCGCTCTGGCCCACTGCGTGGCGATGATAGAAAGCACCAGCGTGGTTTTTCCGGTTCCCGGAGGTCCATTAACAGCAAGGATATCGCCATGTCTTGCATCCAGAAAATGGCTTAAGGCATCGCGCTGAGCCTTTGCCAGCGGAAACTTATCTCCGGAGTGTCCAAGCCTGTCGCTGAATTTTGCGCCTGGGGCCAGCAAAGACTCTGCAGCATGAACCTCTCGCGAGGCGAAGCGATTGAAAAGCGGCACATCCTTCTTGCAAACAAGCAGGTGATCATAAAGAGAAAGGATATGGAAACTGGCACCGCCAGATTGCGCCGTTTTAACAATATAACCGTGCTCAGCGAGTTCATATTGCTCAGGATTTTTAATCCAGTCGCCGGCAACGTTCTTCAGCAGCCTCTCTGAATCATCCAGATATTGACGCCACTCCTGCTGCAAGGCTGCATATCGTTCTTCCCGTTCTTCATCCGTTTCGGCAGTATTATCAACGCTGTCATCAAAGTTGATAGAGAACGTGGTATGGGTCGTCTTGTATTTGTCATACTGCCCAATCTCACCAATCGAAAATGCTCCTTTTGGCAAAGGTTCAAGCAGGTCTCTGGGAATGGAGGTCGCTGGCGTCGGATATAAAAAACCCTCACGGCTTAGCAAGGCTGGCGTCACTATCGGGGTAACAATATCAGGCGCACCTGCAGAACGGTCCTTACCATGCTGCAGTAACCGGAAATAAACTTTTGGGCGCAAGATGACATCGACCGTTTCGACATCGTCTTTTTCTCCCTTAAAAAATTTACTGACAATCGCTTCGTCAAGACGTCCCGCCGCTATCCCATGCCAATGAGTGAAATTTTTGGCGTCTTTCCGTTCAAAACTGCCCTTTCCTGACTCAGCATCCGCAAGCGAGTTGCGCCAGTATGAGGCAAACCCTAAAGCATTTTCATCCATTACCAGTCCTATGACTCAATGAAATCCATTGATTTATCGAATATAAAACCACCATATGGACAACTATTGTCCATATTGAAAAAGTTGGATGCAATGTTTTGTTTATAATTCGGTATCAAATGTACTGGTTGTACAAGGTTCAGAACGCAAGCACATTCAACAGTACGTCAGGACTATTGATTTCATAACAGTGAATACATTTTTTACCGTTTATAATGACTGCCTGTGTTGGACAAGGATACCAGAACAGCCGAAAACACCGGGGGTTATTACCTGCTCTCATGGAAACCAGATATTCCTGGTGCTAATCACAGTCATAAATAGCCTGAAGAACATGACGAAGGGACTTTAATGGAAGCCGGAGTAACTTGCTAGAACATCAATCTTCGTCATCATTTACAAAGAAAAATAATCAGTTAAAGCAGTCCGGGCAATCAGCCCGGACTGCTTACTATTTTAATGGATTGTTAATCTTTGCATATTCAAACGGGCTGATACCCTTATCTCTGTTCGCATCCAGAAAATCTGCCCACCACTGTAGCATCAGTCGACGTTCTTCCAGATGTTCTGCTTTATGGATATACGCAGCACGTACACCATTACGCTCCTGATGGCTCATCTGACGTTCCACAGCATCGCGGGACCACAAACCTGATTCAATCAATGCACTGCACGCCATCGCCCGGAATCCATGGCCACAGACTTCCTGGGTTGTGTCATATCCCATCACCCTCAGGGCTTTATTTACGGTATTTTCACTGATTGGTTTACGCGGGTCATGTGCTCCCGTAAAGATCAGACCATTTTCACCAGCCCATGTCTGAAGTTCTGTTAGTATGGCTACAGCCTGTTTGCTGAGTGGCACAAGATGTGGGGTTCGCATCTTGGAACCCCGGTGTGAGAATTTTACGCCTGGCAGAGGTTCGCGTTCGGCTGGAATAGTCCACATGGCATTGTCAATATCAATTTCAGACCAGCGGGCGTATCTGAGTTCACTGGAACGAATAAAAACCAGTAAATTCAGCATAACGGCAAGCTGGGTGACAGGTTGCCCCTTGTAACTGCCAATACGCGACAAAAGTTCAGGCAGTCGAGAAAGATCAAGAGCGGGGCGATGCTGGCGTTTTACCGTAGTCAATGCGCCAGCCATATCCAGAGCAGGATTATATCTGATGATGCCAGACTGTACGGCATAACGCATTACGGCAGATATTCTTTGCTGCAGACGACTGGCGATTTCATAAATTTGTTTAGCTTCTGCAGCACGAACAGGGATAAGCAGATCCGGGGTACTGAGTGTTGTGATATCCCGGTTGCCGATAAAGGGGAAAACGTGTGTCTCGAGGCTTTTGAGTACTTTATCGCTGTGTGATTGTGCCCATTGTTTATTACTGGCATGCCAGCGTCGTGCAATATGTTCAAAAGAGAGCTGTAAATCAGGGACTACTTTTTTAGCTCTTTTTTGTTCGCAAGGGTCAATCCCCTCCGAAATCAGTTTTCGGGCCTCATTCCGTTTTGTACGAGCTTCGGAGAGAGATACTTCTGGATACACACCAAGTGCCAGAGTCTTCTCTTTACCCAGAATACGATAACGGAGACGCCAGTAACGGGAACCATTAGGATGTACCAGCAGGAACATGCCAGCCCCGTCAGTGAGTTTATAAGCCTTGTCAGTGGGCTTTGCAGCCCGGATTTTTGCGTCAGTCAGTGCCATAGATCAGCCTTCTGAATGCGTTAAAGAGGGTATAAATTCTGTCGAACTGGGGTATACTCGCAATTATACCCACACAATGGGGTTGATGTGGGGGGAATCTGGTTGAGTTCGGTAGAATTGATTTGGAGGCAGAGCGCTTAAATTGTGGCGTTCTGAAACGAAAAACGGACCTCCGTGGAGGTCCGTTGATATGAATTTGGTGCCCGGACTCGGAATGAAACTGGTTATATAATCAATTGTTTTATATCGATTGTTTTGTCTTTGTTGTTTTCGGGGCCACCAATGAGGCCCCCATGTGCAATTCGAATTCTTTTGACGCGATAATCCCTCTTTTTTGTGCTTTGTTGTAATCATTTTGTCTGGTTCGATATGCTGAATCGCGGAATCGAAGTGACAACAAAATACAGAGATTTATAAAATACCTGGCTACCTGTGTTAGGGAGCGTTAACGCACAGATTTTGTTTATGACTGCCAGAAATGATCTGATGGTTTGTCGTCTGGCTCTGCAAGTACCCTGTTGATATCCCGGGAACCATGAACGATACGTTCGATACGAACTTCAGTATCCAGTACCCTGAACAGCAGAAGGTAACGACCATACGAACAACCTCTGATCCCTGCCCCTAACTCGGGTCTTGCTCTGTAGAGTACTGGCGATTCGGCTATCAACAGACATTGTTGGTAAAGCTCTTCGGTAAAACTGATTGCACGGACAGGATTATCCTGAGCGATCCAGTCACCTATAGCTTCAAGATCGTGTTCTGCTAATGGTGAAACAGTCAGTTTCATATTGGCTGTTCACCTTCTGCCATCTTTTTGTATTTGTGCGTCAGTCGCCCGAATACCTCTTCAGCACTTTTACTTTCACCGCTGTTGATGCCTGCGGTCACGGCGCTCTGGAGTGATTCAAGCTTTATCTGCTGTTCCCGTTCTTCCAGAGCACGAAGTCCGGCACGAATGACTTCACTTGTATTGTTGTACCGACCACTTTCTATTTGTTCGCGGATAAACGTTTCAAAGTAAGGACTGAGGGATACACTGGTAGGCATGGTTATTTTCTCATTGATTGATTACTATCAATTAATAATAGTTAATATTCGCGAATTGTAAAATACCTCTTTTATGCCTTGCGGCTTTTGTTCACTGTGCTTGCCAGGGCTTCCGGGTAGTGTCTGGCAATAATATCATTAAGCCTGTCAATCAGTTCTGGTTTCCTGAACGTGATGTGAGCGGAGCCCTTCTTAAAGTATCTGATGCTGAACATCTCATCTTCATAGTCCTCTTTACCCTGAACAGACTGGATGTGATCATCCAGACGAAGAGTGATGTTTTCCCGGTTGTCGGGGATCGGTTTGCCGCTGAGCAGGTGTAGCATTCTTTCCAGATCGGCAAGTCGATCAGCCTGTTGCCCGGTGATAAGATGAAACCCCCACTGGTCCCACCTCACCAGATTGTTGACGATAATTTTACTGCCAAATTTACAGGGTGAGTTGGTTTTGTAATCCCAGCTCAGCCCCCTGAAGACGTTGATCACCCCTCGCTCAAACACCTCATCCTTATTCTGGTGCAGTTGTTCAAATGTGCTCAGAATGTTCGCTTCACTGATTTCCGGAAAATTATCGTACTCCAGTGACCGGTACCATGTATCACGGGCCTGTGCATCCATTAATGACAGCATCCCTGAACGTTGCATCAGGTCACGCCAGATTTCGCGGTCAAGGTTGCGGGTGATGGCTTTCATTGCGGTTTCCGGTTTCTCCATCAGCCAGCAGCCGCAGCGAAAATCCTGTTTCATGGCCCAGTCCGGGGCGGTTTTACCGCCAATACTTTCTGTCATTGCTGAGATTTCAGCCAGTTGCCGGATAAGCGTGTCGATTTGCAGCAGTGTACTCTTTCGTACAGCCAGAATGTGGTGGATACTGGTTGAGCAAATAACGTCCGTATGCCCGGTGACCACTTCCGGACGGGAGATTGTGATGTCTGACATTATCGGTTTCCCTTTTGGTTTATAAACGAAAACGCCAGCCCTGTTCAGGCTGACGTCAGTGGAATGAAGTCTGGTGAGTGAGATTCACCGGTTCTGGTGCAGAAACTGCAACTGGCGCAGGGTATGGATATCTTCCCTGGCCTGTTCAATGCAGGGCAGCAGTGCTGCCGAATCCGTTTTATCCTCATCGTTGTCAAAGATAATTTCCGATTCGCAGTCGACATTGTCCTGCAGCCATGCAATCAGAATATCCAGCGCTGTTTCCGTGGTTAATGATTTCATGTTGTTCCTGGTTACCAGTCGAAAGTGGGTAAACCCGGCAGGCATTCAGCGCTGGCATCCAGATGAATGAGACTGACACCATAACGTCGGGTAAGTGTGACAACCAGACGGCGGAACGTTTTTGACAGCCCCAGGCGTTTAAGCCGCAGAACCGGGTATGACCACGCATCGGTACGTAACAGATATCCGCTACCTGTGAAATGAATCCATTCTGATTCGCCGGTGTCATTCGTCTGATGTGACAGCGAGTACAACCAGGCATTGTCCGTTTCCGTGATATGTGCGGTACTGCAGCGTATGCCGGTCAGGGCAGCAAATGGTGGCGTGCGCTCTGCTGATGTCCGGTCAGATTCATCAACAACACGAAGGGAGTAACCGTTATCGCAGACCACGTTAATCAGTTCAGCGAGAGTAACACCATCGACGTCAACGACAATGCGCCCCATGTTCAGTGCCTGCACGTTAATGCTGTCGGCTTCCAGCGTCAGGGCCAGTTTCATTGTTTCGCCCCCGGATGTTTACCCAGGGTAATGTTATTTACCGTTCTGTAATTGTCGCGGGCCATCAGGCCGGTTGCCCGGCGGGCCCGGAGGATATCAATACTGTTTATTAACTGAGAACGGGTACAGGCGCTGAATCCCGGCTGGTCGGTACGTACCAGTGCGTATTTTTCAACGAGAAAGTTCACCGCATCACACAGTGAAATGCCTGCCTCAATATGCTGCTCAA
>ERZ1034669.66-NODE-66-length-52019-cov-883.965399_pt1 | contig 52019 bp, 56 predicted proteins | sample MGYA00520705_ERZ1034669 | MGnify/ENA primary metagenome ERZ1034669 (study PRJEB33766, sample SAMN09781766) | gut metagenome | biome: gut microbiome | host: Homo sapiens | place: Madagascar | study: EMG produced TPA metagenomics assembly of the PRJNA485056 data set... | reverse complement strand
CCACGTACCGGATTGGCACGAAAGTATTGCCCCTGTATTATCGCGGCCTACAAGGCCGTTAGGCGAACATGATGCGCCAGCAACGGCAGTTCTTTCCAGTTGTAAGTATTCACCAGTATAAAGGCGACCATCAGCCCGAACAGTACCGCCTTTCACCTGACCGCCGGTATAGATGCCCTTGTTGTTTACACTTCGAACCCATGATCCATCGGACATATAAAATCCGCCACCGTGAGTTTCATTGAGCCAGCCTTTACTGTTACGAGTAATTAACCAACCATTATTACTTCTGATATCACCGCCAGCGGTGACATTTACGTCAAAGTTTCCGCTATTGCCTTTTACCTGACCGCTGAAAGTGCCATTTACACCATTCACATTGCCGCTGAAATTACCTGTCTGGGCATTTACTGCCCCAACGTTATTCAGGTTATTTGATCCCATATCAATGGCCGTGTGCATTTTGTTTAAGTCAGGGCGACCATTGACCTGGAATCTGTAAAGACGATCAGTGTCCTCAGCTGCACCACTAAGTTCATCTGTCGATAACAATACGGCAATATGCCCGTTACCGCTTTTGGCACCATAATTACTTAAAGCTACTGACCAGGAACGTAATGCACCTGTGGCTGTTTTGCCGTCCTGGATATATCCACCAAGACCAGTGGTAATATCCTTAGCCATCTGGATAAGTGCTTTCACTGGATAAGGTGTGCCACCACTGGATACAACCATTGCCTGTAGTAATTCCGGGTTTTGGGCGTTTCGAACCACATATGCCTGTAACCGCTGCCCCTCGCTGTTTGTCTCAGTAAACCCGCTGGACAAAAAGCCGGTATTTTTCAGCATGGTTGTCGTGATAACGGCAGGAGTTGTTGTGGTACTACTGCCCTGGAGAGTCGTGTAGTTTTTCCCTATATAAGAGCGGGCCGCACTGGTCCAGTTGCTGACAAGACGTGCTTCAGTTTGCCATCCTTTTGTTTGAATATAGTCCTGCCATATGCCCGCTCCCCAGGCAATCAGGAGCATAACAATCAGTAAAGCCGCGCCAGTTTCCAGCGATGCCCAGCCTCGGTCATATTTTTTCATCAGATTACCCATAGTGGTTGATAAAGATTATCCAGCAGCAAAAGGACATGGCCAAAACATAGCCATGGACCCAGAGGGCCTTCTTTATGCCCTTTTATGCACCATGTTGAATGCCATAAGACAAATCCTCCTGTGCCCAGCAACACACACCATATGGCGTTATATAACCCTGACCATGCGGTAATACCTGCAATAAGCCACAGGTCTCCAGTGCCAATATTAAGACGATGGCGGTTAACTAATTTATGAAGGCAGAATAAGACAATTGCAGCAGTGGCAAATTCTGTTGTACGGAACCACCATATATCAGTCGTGATTTGTGATAGCATTCCTGCAATTAAAAAACGTCGGGTGAATGTTCCTGGTAATAAACCTGTCAGTGCATCCGTTACCGCCATTTGCAGTATGAACGAAAGAATAAGGACAGCATGAATACGGTAGAGCAGTGGTGATGATGATAAAATAATTAACGCCACAGCTATACTGTATAGCCATATTCCTGACAGAACAGCAGGGTGTGTCTTATACCAGAGATGTCCCGTATCAGATAAAAAATAACGAACTCTGAATAGCAGAGTTCGTCCAATAATGGAAAATGTGAACATCAATGGCAGTATATAAACAGGGGATAGACTTATGCCTACGATTGTCTGCATTGCCTGCCTCCCTGTCCGGGAAGACATATCCCTTTCATGTCACGATAAATTCTCCATATTTTATTGGCATATTGCTCTCTTGTTTCATGTCTGTCCTTACGGAATCCGGCATTGTATGACCCAAGGCAATTCCAGCTGACGCCACATATCTGAAAATGTCTTGCCAGTATCCAGCTTCCTATATGGATATTAAGGCATGGTTTGGTAATTAAATCCTCAGACTTTTTTATTACGCCCATATTTATCAGCTTTGGAATATGGGTTGAGTTTATTTGCATCAACCCATAATCCGTGCTACTGGCTTTACCTGTTTTTTTGTCCTTATTTATATTAATTGCGCCCGGCCTCAACGAAGATTCCCCGGCAGAAATAGCCTTCAATAATAATGGTTCAATTTGATAGCGCGCGCCGGCAGCGGCAAAGCAATTGTCCCACTTGTTGGTCCAGATCTGTTTGGGAGCTACGTATGAAGCTCGGGCGGGTGGAATAAGAGAAAAAAGCAGGATTAATGAAATAAGTCTGAGGGGTACTGTACCCCCTGACATTAAAACTCCTTAACCATTGATGGTGAAGATAAGTTTGTTTGTACCAGTGCTGCCATTATCTGCCTTGCATTGCGTACTGGCTTCTTCAGTAGTGACTTTTCCATCACTGTGAGCAGTACTGTTCAGGGTAATGCCGTTAGTTAAACCAGTTTTACTGATTCGTGTGGCAATCTGGATACAGGCATCCTGTGGGACTTTATCATAGGTAACGGTAAAACCGTTGTTGAACCCTGATGTTGAAGCCGGGGCAACAGTTACAGCACCGCCCCATGCGTTATAGAGCGTTGCTGTACCAGATGTTTTGTCGCCCTGTACGGTCATCCCAGAGGGAATGACACCCATCTGAATGAGGGCACCTGTCATTTTGGCACTGCTGGTAAATGTATATCCATCGCTACCTTTTAGCAGGCTCTGGGCACTTGTGATAATTGTTTGTATATTTGCGGTTTCAGTTGCCACATTGGCTCTTGTACGCAACGCATACAAACTACCCAGAACAACGACTATAACAAAAAGAACAACGAGCGCTATTGTTCCCTGCTCCAAAATTGCCCATCCTTTATCATGAGGCTCATTCTTCTTATTATTTCCAGTTAAAGTGGTATTAATATTTTCTACTAACATAAATATCCTCGTTTTGTTTAAAAGTTACCCATGCTGTTGTCACTAATAGACTGAATATCCATAATGGCAAAAACCAGTAACATGAGAGACATGACAAGAAATATCAGCATAATTAAACGAATCACGTTTGCCCGTTTCTTTACACGTTGAAGTGTTTGACTAAGCCATCGTTGACCATAATTGCTGATTAGCTCTGTTGCGCCATCTCCCTGTAATAAAGACAGGAAGTTGGCTGCTTCCCTGGATGGGAACTGATAACCGCACTGACGCAAAGCCAGTCCAAGATGATCCCCCTGGCGGACGCGGTAAATAATGCTGTCAAGACGTGTGCTTAACCATGGTGATGCAAACTCCTGAAGAATGTTTAGCGAGTTGAGCGTCGTCATTTTGGCTTTCAGAAGTGCAGCCATATTCAGGAGAAATGTTGCTCCCTGTATATCCTGATAAATACTCCATGGCATTATCTTGTCGGCAAAAGTACGAACACTGTCAGGGCTTTTCCAGTTTGGCAGAGACCATGATATTAAACCTGTGATCACTGCAAAAAGAACGGCACATATAGCGCCGTAATTATCGACAAAAACAGATAATCCATAAAGAAAACCAAGAGCACCACTCCATGAATCGGGGGAGCTTATTTTGCTCAGTTCAGGTATTAGCTCTGTATTCAGAACATATAATGTCCCCGTCATCATGATTAACAATCCCACCGGATAAATAGCCATTTGCCATATAGCCTGATGGATTTGTTCTTTTGCATCTGTAAGAGTGGTGGCGAATTGCAGTGCATCCACAATTGAACCACTTCTTATCCCGGCGCTGATTACTGCGGCCTCTTCCTGAGGAACCCATAAACTAAGAGTATATTCCAGAGAGTTTTCGCCACTGTTTTCACGAAGAGACTCAATGCAGTCTGTGGCCAGTTCAGCAAAGGGATGCCATTTTCGTCCAAAGTCTGTCCAGGCATCCCGCATCTGTTCCAGTGCGGTCTTTAATGGCTGTTTATTTTCCAGCAGAAAACGCAGGGCTTCGTAAAACTGCACCCTGTAGGGGGCGCTGAACGTTTTTCTGACAATGAAACGCCTCAGCCGTTGACTGAAATTCATTTCACGCATGTTGTTCTCCTGTTAGACATCATCGATGCTGAGGCGCTCGTCTTCGTCCAGAGGGATGATTCTGTCGGCTTCAAGAGGGTCTACCAGACCTTCATTGATACGGCGAAGAAGATGCTCTACACGACTGATGCCTTTCATGTTTTCCAGCCAGTATTTACGTGCTGCAACTTTGCCGCGTGTTTTCAGAATCTGAAATAAGCGGTTATCAGGTTCTATCACCTCAGCAATTACAGTCCTGCCGGTGAGGCCTTTACCTATTTCACCGCGCTTTCTGCCGTTAATGATTACGTCGTGATTACATTCAGAGCATCCGTGATGATTTCGGAACCAGATATTATCTGTACTGCAGAGTGAATCTTTATTGCAGTGCCGCTCAAGGTAATCACGCTCGTCGTCGCTAAGTTCAGGTGCTCGCTTTTCCCATGGAATACGGCAGGAGGGACACAGAGTTGGTACAAGGCGCTGGCTGATCATCCCAATCAGTAATTGCGCATCGCAAATAAGATCGGCATTCATACCCATCGTAATCATTCGCTCCGGTATACCCAGAGCTGAGTTTGTATGTAATGTCGTCAGAACTATGTGCCCGGTCTGTGCCGCGTAGGTGGTTGACATCATCGAGATAAGATCGCGCATTTCCCCTTCCATGATGGCATCAGGGTCAAGTCGCATTGCCGATGAAATAGCCCGACTCCATGCCAGTTTGACGGCATCTTCGTCGGATTTGTCGCAGATAATCGGAGTCTGTGTTGCTCCCAGTATCTGTCCTTCCAGCGGATCTTCGATTGTTAGCAGGTGTCGCCCCTGATTATCGTCAAGATATACACGGCAGGCGCTGCGTAACGTTGTCGATTTACCGGAACCGGTTGGACCTGACAGGACTATTTTTCCTTCCGGGCGGCGCAGCATTATGTTCAGCAACCGGATTTGTTCCGGGATAAAGCCCAGTTGTTTAAACGTGGGAACTTTATCTCCGTCATCGGGTATCAGGCGCATAACTGCAATCAGACCGTCTCCCGTAGGTCTGTGACTGTAGCGTGCACCAAATATTCCTATTTTTCGCATTAATTGTGGGGACAGGCGCGCATCCTGCTCCCTTTGAGGGAAGAAACTGGTTTCAGTGACATCAGCCATTGACAGAATGGCTGTTGCGCAAAGTGAATAGCCCAGTGCTGGTTGATCTTCATCTACAGTCTGCAGTTCACCGAATATTCTCATGCGAACTTTGAAAATAGACTCTGAAATTAAGAAATGAATATCTGAAGCACCAAGTTTTCTGGCAGTTTCAAAATAAGATAGAACTTTCTTCTCACTTTCACTGACATCAGCAAGGTCTTTCAGATGAATAATTCGTTCTTTCGGGCCTCTGTTTTTCTCATCCTGACCTGCCTCCTGTAACTCCGACAACGAGACTACTTTTGGGTTGATATCCGGATATAATTTTAGCAGCTCCTGGAGATTACTTTGTACGTCAGGCCTTGTCCGCTGGTTTGTTTCTATAAGAATTTCATGGGTGTCTCCCCTGGATATAAAAAGGAGAGCATCCTTCAGATTATATTTATCCATATCACGTTACTCAGAAAGTAAGGGTGGTGCCATCACTTAACGTGACGCCAGACAATGAGATCGACTTCACTGTGACGGATGTGCCTGGAAGCTGGCTGCCAGTGGTGACGCTTGTCTGACGTCCATCAGCCATGCGAAGAACGGCATTAAGACGTTTATCTTTGCCGTTTATTTCCATAATGATGGGCAATTCCTTTCTGTTTTTAGATGTCGGCTGCTCTGAAACTGATGGCAAAGAGGCAGTCACACCAGAGAAACCTGAAACAGTTTCAGATGATGAAGTAACATCTGATTCTTCGAGTTGTTTCTGTAGCTGTGCGCCCTGAACTTTTGCCTGTAAAAGAATATTCCGGTTTTGTTGTGCTTCAAGTTCTCCTATTGTGACAAGAGGTTGTGTTGTTGCAAATGAAAAACCGGAGAAGAAAAATATGGATGGAATAATGAGTAATTTACCTGGACGCATAAATATGACCTTCTGAGGAATAACTGAAAGTACCGCCGTTTAATTCAAAATGGATATTGCTCAGACGAACGCCGGTATCCTGAAATAAAGGGAACAACTCATCAGGATTTACAGGCGTTGATAAACTGAACTGATATTCTTTCCATTTCTGAACAGGGGCTGGTTCACCATCGTTACCTGGTAATGGTTCCGGTATGGCTATTTCATTAATGGCCGGCGTTAACTGTTTTTTCTGAAACCACGTGAACACCCGCATCAGTTGTTCTGAGGGGGTAGGGACTGCCTCATCCCTGCGGGGCAGGGAAGGCAGTGGCCGGGTTACAGAAGCCAGGCGTGCACCATCTTTAAGGTTAAAGTCAGGAATAACATTAAAGATTTCTTTGCTTCTTGCCAGAAAGCCTTCAATAGTTCCTCCTGGCTGTCGTTCGTAAATCAGTGTGAATGTCTCGGGAGTACATGTTCCACCGGTAAGTTTCCAGCCTTCTAGCGCGACCGGTGATGGTTTTCGAAGGTCCGCGCAGGCTTTCAGAAAATCACTGATTACAGGTTGTGATGCCCATGGATGCGGGAGTTCTGGCGGTGGATCGGGCTTTTTAAACTGCAATCTTGCCCGTGCAGCTATCTCCTCGGGCGTCGGTACGACATCCGGCTCTGGCTGAGTCATCCAGAATACAGTGCCTGCGCCGGCTGCTACTAAAAACAGTACGGCAGGCAGTGTGAATTTGCTGCGATTGCCGACAGTAAGTTTGCAACGGCGGAGATCTGCTGATGATAACCGGGTAATAATACTTTCCCAGTTATCAGGATGTTCCAGAGGAGATACGACCTGCCATTTTTCGGGGGGCTCTTCGTTCATCGTCAGAAAAAGACTGACCTTTTGAGCAACATCAGCATCATTTCCTGACAGATCAGCCATAACGGCAGGCTGGCCATTAATGGAGGCAAGGAATAAAAGCTCCTTATCGCTGTACCGGAAGACGCCGTATCCATTTCTCACCCATGAGCAGAAAGCCAGAGCAAGGGAAAAATAATGATTGCGCTCCGGCCTGGCCAGTATTCCTGTGCCGGTAATGCGGCTGATCTTCCCACGGGAACTTCTGCTGCCTACAGTCACTTTCAGAGAGGTAAGCCGTCTGGATTTTACATGGGGCTTGTGTTTCTGATGAGAAGGGACTCGCTGTTTTTTTACGACAGGACTCCATTTAAGACAGGCTGCCCACACGCGATGATTTACTTTAGGATCTGCGAGAAGCACAACCGGGTTGATATCTTCATCAGCCATTGTTGCCTCCTGACGGGAAAGTCGGGGTAATGATGATTACAAGCGTGCTGCGTTCATTTTTCCCGGTTTGTGAACCACCAAATAATGGATTTGCTGGCGTAAACGTACCGGCTTTACTTGTCGTCGTATTGTTCTGATCGAAACCAGTAACGACAAGTGATTGCCCTTCTTTCAGATTGACCTTCTGGCTCAGTGAACGCAGTTTGGTATACGGCATTTCGATGTAACTGTTTCCGTCTTTTGACGTAAAGCTACGGATTGTTGGGGGATCTGACAGATTAAAATTCATCTGCAACTGGAGATTGCCCGTTTTCTGAATTAAAGGCAGCAGGGTCATATTGAATCCGGTGGTGATCATGCCCGGCGTTAATGTTGTTGTTGCTCCTACATCCGTAGTCGTTGTTGTTGCTGACTGGGCGACGTAAACCGTCTGATCTGCCATCTGGATAGGTACCGGCGTCAGGTTTGTGACAGTGCTTTCTTGTGAAGTCACAACACTGACATCGCCCTGTTCACTCAGCGCTTTAATCAGAAGACTGGAACCGCTGAATTTGGCGGCATTCCCTGTTGCCGTATCCAGAATTGATACGCCTGCAGATGTAGCGCCTGTAAAATCTCCGCTTGCATTGTTCAACGTTGCTCCGGCGGAATGTAGCGATTTATAAACAAGGTTCCAGTCCAGACCGAACTGTTCGTTTCTGGTATTGCTGACGCTCAGAACCTGTACGTTCAGGGCTACCTGGCGGTTCATAATACTGTTTTGTTCGTCCACATATCGTGCGACGGCTTCCTGGACAGCTGGAGTATCAGTGACAGTCAGCGTTGAGCTCGATGCAGATAACCAGTAACGGCCTTTTTCTGGTGTCAGCATTGCTTCAATAGTTTTCCGGATGTCTTCATACAGATCGTATTCCTGACCAACGGTTGTGCTCTGAGAGGACGTTGCATCACCGGATGCTGAGTTATCCTGGCCTCCTGTTGCCCCCATTGTGCTTGTTGAGCCAGAGCTGACACTGGAACTGCTGCTGGTTTTGGTGTTCAGCATATGAAGTGGATACGTTCTGGTTTCAGTCAGATAGAATACAATCCGACCATTATCCATGCGCCAGTACAGACCACTCCGGCTGGCCATCAGATCCAGAAGACCATTGATATCTCCCTGCCACATGAGGTTATTCAGCGTTAATGGCTGAGTGGAGGTAGTCATTGTTGTGCTGCCCAGGCTGCTTAACGGTAGACGCCCATTTTCATCTGGTGCTGGTAGTGTTCCTGTCATCTGGCGGGTAGCGCCTCCTTCAAGAGTTGAATTGGCTGCGTCAGGCGTGATGATCACAGGGATGCCGCATACGGCAGTAATACGTTGCCCCAGTTCCTGCAGAGTGATCTCTCCTTTTCTTGCCTGCGTGATGTAGCAGGCCGGAGCTGTTTGTTTTTTCTCTCTTGATACCTGAGCGACCGGAACAGGGTTTATCCATTGATTATCGAGCCAGGTAAGAGCCTGCGATTTACGGGCCGAAAGGGCTGATACCTTTTCCCGTGCATGTGCTGAGTCTTCCTGTGCTTTTTTCTGCATTTTGTTGATTTCGCTGAAAGTACATCCGGAGATGGAAAGAGCGACGGCGATCATGCAGGGGAGCACCGCCAGCTTCATTGAACGCTGGTGTGATTTTTTCATGAATATATCCAGATTAGTTAACGTAGACGACAGAACCAGCAGTAATGCCTGCCGGGGGTGTCAGACCGGTTGCAGTTCCTGATAGCCAGGTGAGTTGCCCGTTTTGGAAGATCCCTATTAGTGCAGAACCACGACTTTTTGAACGCAAAGTTTCAACAAGACCTGGTTGTTCAGGCATCCATACCCACAGACGCCCCTGTTGTAACTGATGTTTAATTCGGGAGTCCGGAGTGACAGGGAGAGCCAGTTTATCTGAGGAAATTACTCCGTCCTGCTGGCCTGATACGTATCTGATATCATTGATTCTGTTAGCAATCATTAGTATCTGACTTGCCCATACAGACGCACTTGCATATTGCTGGGCGTTTGTGGTTTCAGACATCTTCTGATTCTGGTAGCTACCAGTGATAATCAGAATGGTCAGGCCGACGGCCATGACCAGCCATCCCATTAGCGACCATCCCTTGTATCAGAAACTGTAATGATGCACTGCATGCGAGAAGCCTGTGCGTATAAAGGTTTTTGCGCAGTCCGATATAACTCAAATACCTGCTCCATGGCTGATTCAAATGATCCCCGGAACATTAAAGGCGCATCCAGACGGTAATCGGTTACAGAAAGTGGCCATATGACCATCCAGTGCGTTGATGCCATGCTTTCGCATTTTGTTTCTTCTGCCCACTTGATAATGTTCTCTCTTAATGTGGTGCCTGCCGGCGCACGCCACTCTTTACCCTGAGATACCGGTTTAACAGGCGTTCCGGTCATGAGCGGGATAGACTTGACTGTGGAGCCGGTTGGAGTCGGGGTGGCGGCGGGCGTTGACGAAGATACGCTGTTTCCCCTGAATGGATTTCGTGGTTTGTTTTGGCTATTTGCTGTCGTTGGAGATTCAGGGTAAGTGGATGTGGTTACCATGGCTGCTGGCGAGATAGTGGTTGCCGTGTCCTGTGCCGGTGCAGCAGCTGATGTTGTGACGGTCAACGTTTTATTATTCCAGTCCAGATGGCCCCAGAGGTGTTGTTCTTCCAGCAACCGGTTCAGAGAACGGGTCCACTGATCATTGGCAGACCATGAAACCAGTTTGGTATTCAGCTTGGGCGTGGCTGCATTCTCTTGTCTGAATTTCCATCCTTCCGGTAGTAATGTTTTTATCCACTGACTGACGGTCCGGTTACGGGCCGTCGGCGATAGTGTTACAGGGGCGCTACCAGGCTTGCCTGTAATGATTAACCGGGAGAAATTCTGACTTATTGTTGGTGAAGGTAACGGTCGGGATTCGCTAACAGGCTGTGCTGTTTTTACTGTCTCTGGCACGCTGACTCTCGGGGGGGGAGTTATTTTAGGTGGAGAAAGACGTTGTTGCGTAAGTGCCAGAACGCCAGCACTTTCACTGATTTGTCCGTCAACAAAAACCAGAGCAGGCGTATCTGATGGTGCCACGTTATTGCTGCCGGAAATTCCGGCACAGCCGGACAATAATGACGGCAGTATAAGTGTCAGACAGTTTTTTTTCATAACGGAGACTCCGTGTTCGTATATACGTGTTTGTTAATTGGTGTGAGGCGGCTGGAGAGGACGAATGACGACTGTCATTCCGTCCGAATGCAAATGCGGGAAAGACCACTGAAATAAGAGATATATAAAAGGAATTGATAATTTTTCGTACAGACTTGTTTTCCGTGGGTATGTAATAACTGAAAAACTCAAATCATAAGATTCCAGTCTCTTTATAAGTTTATTTATTCTTGCTGGAGTAAAGAGATGTGAATGCATGACAATGATTTCATCATTATTAATTGCTTTTGATATCAGAGAAAGCAATACATCCCAGTGTTTCCTCATTGACTTCGGGCAACGTGTGTCAGCATAGGGGCTAAGATGTATAGTTGATTTCTTGCTTCCCTTTTTCTTCTTCACAAAGAATGTGAAGTCGTATTTAGATGCAGACCTTACAATAAGAAGTACACATCTGAAAAGTAGTGGGAAAATGCAAATCACAACCACCACACAGAAATATAACATATAAGGCAATGATAAGTTGTCAGTGTATGGATAACGTAAGTATTGCCATGGGGTAGTGATGTACAGACAAAGCGTACACCAAAGCAACCATAGATATAATGGTACGTTATTATTTTTCATATTAGTTGACTTTTAATACTGTTTTCTATCACCACATTTTTATGTGTCTCATTTGGCACTTCGTACTGTTGGAAATATTGTTGGCGGCGGATGCGTGTCTGTTCACTGCTTTCTATTAACACCGCCATGGCGATTGCAAAGTATATGCAAATCAGGAAAATCCAGAACGCGTTTGGTATCTTCCAAAAAAGTGTGGACAGTTTGTTATGTGGTGAAGCTAAAATCGGAGAAAGGATTCCACAGACAATCACAATCGCGATGGTTAATTTAACTAGAAAGAACATGGTAAACATCGTTAATCTCCATGATAAAAGGGAGAGAGGTAATAAAGAAAATAAAGATGGCAACAAACGGCTAAATTAAAATCGTTAAAAGGTGTACACAGACAATCGCAATCGCGATGGTAAATTTAACTAAAAAGAACACGGCCCCCACCTGTTTTGACGAGGTCTTTTGTTTTTGTTGTGTTTACGACAGCCAGTCCTGTAGATGCTGATGGCGGGAGCTGCTGCCCTTGTGCCAGCGGCAGTGGCTGCCGGGAGCACGCTCCAGTCGGAACAGAAATCGGTTGTCGCGTAGTACCACCACGAGACAGTTATCCGGCGTGCAGAAACGTCGGGCAAGCTCATCGGGGTCTGTCGGTGTTTTCGTTGAAAACAGCCTGCGTTTGCAGTGTGCGTCGACGACCAGTATTTGCAGTCGTCCGGGATGTTGCTGTGGCATCAAAGACTCCTTCCGGAACGGGAAAAGAAGCAGCTGTACCGTCATAACTGCACGTACCGGTTGCGAAAAAACGGCACAAGCGAGTAGTGACAGAAAGAATGTCGGAAACGGCAGGAAGGGCGGTACAGGCTGCGAAGACGGGAAACGGGTTGTGTTGGGAATTAACGCACGTGAGGTGTGATGAGAACGACGCGCTTTTCGCCAGCTCCGTCTCCGGTGAATCCATTCACGACAAGGGACTGTTCCGGTCTGAGAGAAATGCTTTGTTCAACAGTCTGTTTTCGTTTCTGGTCTGTGGTCGAGAGTCGCAGAGTGATATTTCCGGGCGCACCGTGAATATCCGGTGATACCTGCATTCTGACACCGGGAGAGACATCTGCAGTGAAGGTATCCGGACCTACGGACGTTACCAGTGATTCAACACAGGGCGTATTCTGTATCATCCCGTGGAGCGTTTCAGGTGTCAGCGTCAGGCTGTCATTAAAAAATGCACTGCGTGAAATACTCCCCTGAGCACCGGCAAACAGGTCCGGATGGCGCTCATTAAGAAGGCTTCCGTATTTTTCCGCCAGGCAGATTGGGTTGCTGGCCGTTGTGTCTGTTCGCACGGTATCGACCGTGAATGTCACCTGCGGGTGATGTTCCCTGTGGCCTGTGCAGCCGGACAGCAGTGCGGCGGCTATCGTCATCCAGAGTAGTGGTTGTTTTTTCATGCTGTTAATTTCCTCTCAGGGTAAAAAGAAAGACTCGCACCGTCATGTCGATGGGGGCCGCTTGCGAAAAAATGGCACAAGCGAGTAGTGACAGAAAGAATGTCGGAAACGGCAGGAAGGGCGGTACAGGCTGCGAAGACTGGAAACGGGGTATGCCGGGGATTACACATCCTCAGTGTAATGTGATAGTCGTCTGCTCCTGTGTTGCACCCCAGACATCTTCTGGCAGGCTGGGCAGCCCGATAAATAGGGTGTGAAAGAGGGTTTCTCTGCGTTCGATCCCGAATTGATGTTCGTATCCTCTCACCACCTGAAATCCTTCGTCGGAGAATATTAACTCTGCCGTTTCCAGAAGCTGCATAGTTTTGCGGTGTAGTGGAGTGATCAGCTGCAACGTAACTGGTGCCCTCATATCGCCTGTCGGTAGAAAACACTCTTCGGTGCGACTTAGTTGTAGCAGATGACGTTTCCCGGAACAGGCCCGTTCAATGGATTCATTGAACACCCTCTCAGGCCATGGGCAGACATATGTGCGCCAGCCTGCTTTCTGTAATTTACCCAGTGCAGCCCGAAAACGAAACAACGGACATTCCCCGACAGTGGCAGAGCTGAGAAAGAGCGTATTCAGCGTTCCGATGATGGGAATATTGCGATCTTTTTCGGTCAATGCTTTTAACGCCATGATTTCGCCAGGGAGACTACGGAACTCAGGATGTCTGCTGGCACCAGAAAGCCATTCAAGCAGGTAATGCCGTAATCCGGTTTCACTGGTTATATTGTGGTTTTCCTGTGCCGTTTTCAGGGCATTCAGTGCACACCAGAGCAACTGGCGCACGGGATGTTCTGTCGTGGTCATGCGAATGTCCTACTGTGAGATGAAAAGAAGACCGGTATCCGTTCTCTCCGCCACACGTGATGGCACGGGCCGGCCTTTGATAAAACGAATCAATACTCTGGGGTGAAGCCTTTTATTTCTTTCGCCATTAAGAAATACACGGTTCCATCAAAAGACAGGGGGAGTCCATGGTGGGGATGGCTCCGTGCAGGCTTCACTCCAGAATATTCTCTTGAATTGAAAAAAGCCCGGCCCGAAGGCCGGGAAATACTGGCTATGGGATGTTTACAAGGCGCTCCATAAAGCCGTGATGTTCGGCATTTGATACCAGTTCCAGGAGCAGGGATATCCTCGACTCAGGCTGGAGAGTATTTTCCATTCTGAGGAGATACTGATATTGTGCTTTTGTCAGCCATATGCTGGAAGCCGCATTCAGCTCTTCCCTGGCTCCCGGATTTAGCACAGGGTCCGGGTAAATCTTCATTAATCCATCAACAATATCTTTATTGACGGGTTTTATTTCACCGCCAAACTTCACGAAATCAATGAAGGCGCTATGGCGACGTAATGCCGATACTGGTTGAATGTCAAAATTAGCCAGAATAAAAAAGTACCCTGGAAAAATAGCGAATATTCTTTCACGGTAACAGCACCTGGAGTCTGCCCGTCTTATCTTTCTTGTTATTAATGGAGTCCATGGTACGACGTTTTGCTCATTCAGCCATGAGAATAAAGATTCTCTGTTTTTGCCGGCTGTATTATATTGCGCAAGATACCAGTTCCGGTTATTCAGGTGTTCTATATTCACGAAGTTCAACGCTCCGCGCAAAACCGATCCATGATGGACGATTTTGCGATGTCAGGCGAATATGCTAAATCATATGTCTGAAGCAGTGTCCAGCCCATATCTGGATAAACTGCAGTTCTGACAGGCATATAACCAGCAGACTCTAGTACGTTCTGTATCGGTGATTTGGCGAACTCACAGATAAAGAACGGCTAAGCACTAATATCAGCAATACAGTGGCACAGTATTGTGATACGCGAAATAAAACATCAGCACATCAGTTCAGAGTAAGGTCGCCATATATCGGGCATGAGCCAGATACAAATAACTGGGACACCGTCTGAAGTGATTTGCTTTATTAAAGTAACTTGTGCTTGGTGTTTATGTTTATCAATTTGGGATCGCCTGTAAAGTGCAAAATGCAATTTCCATGAAAGTGTCCCCTTTAATGGGGACACCTGTTCACATTTTTTCGTTTTCTTTAGCTGTATTGCTAATCATGAAAACGAAAGTTCGCATCAGCACAGCAGAGCGAAGTGCATCATATCCTTCCAGATTTAAATTCTTCAGGCTTCGCTTCAGGTAGGTTCGTACCGTTTCGGGAGAAAGCCGACAGTTCTGAGCAATGGCGTCGTAAGGAACACCCATTGCGTAAAAAACGCAGACTTTAAGCTGGTTTGTTGATAGCTCGGGAAACATGCCTTCCAACAGAGTGATGGCCGGGAGTTTCTGTATCAGTTGAGGTGACATAGCAAAGGTCTCCGATGACAACTAAAAACGCTATCACCGAGTTCCTACGCTCATTGGTGATAGCCCAGACGGGGGTAGGAATACCGGCGTCATCGGAAACCGGCCAGGCTAATGCCTGCCCCGCCTGAGCTACCATAGATGACGACAAGAAATACAAGTTCCTGTCTTTATGGTATGGCAAAAAACGACGCCAAATGAAGAAATTAACTTCTGCGCCGACGATGACTACGCGGGTTCCTACGCCCGATCACAGTTTTGCCTGTGACCAGTAAAGGGTACTTAGTATAACGCACCGAGTCAACTAACAGCTTAAAAAACATACAAAAAAGCGTCAAAACTTAACGCTCCGCGCCGAAGCGATCCAGGCATGATGCTTCTGCTTTGTGGCGTTCGAACATGCTGGTCCATATGCACGAAACGGTGTCTGACCCTCGTCCAGACAATCCGCAGTTCTGACGAACATATGAACAAATATGCTCTTGTAGAGGCTGTTGTTACACAATTGGCGGGTTGTGTAACAAATGGTTTTATCATCTAAGAATTATTCTATTTACGATCGAATGATCTACAAAATGATTTTTTAAAGGTTATTTAGATCGTTTAATTGCATTAAAACAGAATATTATTCTGTTGGGTAGATCGGTTGTAAGATAAATGATCGTGAGTAGGACAAAAGTCGATCTTTTAATCCAAAAGAAAGATCTAAAGCAGAAAAATCTGCTTTTAAAAATAGATTTTATTTTTTTGACGCAGGTCAAGATTAACTTATTAGAGGTATCAGTGAGGAGGCACTGGAAGAGAAGAGATCGTTGTAATGCTTTTCAAATTAACGTAAAGCGGGTATATTTCGGCTGTTATTAGCTGTGCAGAGGGTGGCACTCTGTGGAGCAAAGCGGCGAAAGCCGGACGGCAGAATGCGCCATAAGGCATTCAGGAGAGATGGCATGTACGGACAGTAAGTCAGAAGACTGAAGATGTTCCGGAAGCCATAAAAGGAAAACCCCCACTATCTTTCTTACGAACTTGGCGGAACGACGAAAGATAGTGGGGGCCTCACAGAATACGGGTAAAGTATAATGAAACCGTACCAGAGATTCAACCCTGTGCAGTGTATAAATACACGGCACAATCGCTCCGCCATAAGCGACAGCTTGTGGCAGGTCTGAAGAATACTCCATATAACGCAGTACACTGGAGTCAGTTAGCACCCGAAGAGCAGATCCGTTTCTGGGAAGACTATGAAGCGGGAAGGGCGACCACTTTCCTGGTTGAACCGGAAAGGAAGCGCACGAAGCGTCGTCGTGGTGAGCACTCCACCAAACCCAAATGCGAAAATCCGTCCTGGTATCGTCCTGAGCGCTATAAGGCGCTGAGCGGGCAGCTCGGGCACGCCTACAACCGTCTGGTGAAAAAGGACCCGGTGACCGGCGAGCAGAGCCTGCGCATGCACATGTCTCTGCATCCTTTTTACGTGCAGAAACGAACGTATGCCGGTCGCAAATATGCTTTCCGTCCGGAAAAACAACGCCTCCTCGATGCCGTCTGGCCGGTTCTGGTCAGCTTCAGTGATGCGGGCACACATACCGTAGGCATGAGTGTTTCCCGTCTGGCCAGAGAAATCAGCCCGAAAGACAGCAAGGGGAAGGTTATTCCGGAACTGGAAGTGACGGTCTCCCGCCTTTCCCGTTTGCTGGCCGAACAGGTACGTTTTGGTGTGCTGGGTGTTTCAGATGAAACCCTGTGGGACCGTGAAACCCGCCAGCGTCTGCCACGCTACGTCTGGATAACACCGGCAGGCTGGCAGATGCTGGGCGTCGACATGGTAAAACTTCACGAACAGCAGCAGAAACGACTGCGTGAAAGTGAAATCCGCCAGCAGCTCATTCGGGAAGGTGTTCTGCGTGAGGATGAAGATATCTCCGTACATGCGGCCAGAAAACGCTGGTATCTGCAGCGCAGTCAGGATGCGCTGAAACACCGTCGTGCGAAAGCAGCAGCCAGTAAGCGCGCCAGACGCCTGAAGAAACTGCCTGCCGACCAGCAGATTCATGAGATGGCAGAGTATCTCAGGAAGCGTCTGCCTCCGGATGAAGCCTATTTTTGTTCCGATGACCATCTGAAGCGAATGGCCATCAGGGAGTTGCGTCAGCTTGAACTGACGCTGGCTGCCCCGCCACCGCACTAAACAGCACCATTCCCTCAGCACTGAATCATCACCAGCCCCTCCGGGGCTTTCGGCGCTGGTTCCGCTCAGCCCAAAATCCGCAGTAATCACCTTAAATCCCCTCAGAGGGGCATATCTGCCCATAAAACCACGCATCAGTCATCAGAACATGGCCACGTTGTTTCAGTTATCCACATAAATCCGCAAACAAAGAACTTTAAGAAGCTGCAAACCTGAAACAGCAAACCTGCAATATAGTCTTAACCCCATTATTTAATCCCCTGCGTTGCTTCGCCGCAGGGAAAATCTTTATCTCTGAGACCACTGTGAACAAATACAAAGAGGCCTTCGCTTGCAGCGGCCAAGGCCGCGCCGCTCAGAATCTAAAAGCACCTCCCACGCTGACGCGCGGGCCCCGAACCTCACCGTTCTGAAACCACAACAAAAAAACATCAGGAATAAAAACACCACACAAACGCAGCACCGTGCCCACCCCTCATAACTGAAAAGCGAGGCCGCCCCCGCCCAAAGGGCGGGAACAACATCGCTTTTAATTATGAATGTTGTAACTACATTTTCATCGCTGTCAGTCTTCTGGCTGGATGTTCTCAGTACACGCTCGTAAGCGGCCCTGACGGCCCGCTAACGCGGAGATACGCCCCGACTTCGGGTAAACCCTCGTCGGGACCACTCCGACCGCGCACAGAAACTGTCTCATGGCTGAAAGCGGGTATGGCTTAGCAGGGCTGGGGATGGGTAAGGTGAAATCTATCAATCAGTACCGGCTGACGCCGGGCTTCGGCGGTTTTACTCCGGTATCACATGTAACCACAGCGTGCCGCCTTCCATGCCGCTGGCGCGGCATATCCTGGACGTATAGGAAATTGAAAAACCAGACGATACCGCTGTCCACGCCTTATGCCACGTGAGCCTTTCTGCTTTTCCCTCCACTCCGGTGGTTTCTCTCTCTGCATGGTCGATTTTTATACCGTAACAGGCTGTTTTTTATACCTGCACCGATTCCCGGGCACACTTAGCCTGTGTCAGGCCGGCATATACCTCAGCAGACTGATATCCCGCGCGTTTTTCTTCAGCCCTGATACATTCAGCCCCGCAATGGCCCGGCGGTATACCATCCGGCCGCCACACAGCACGCATTCGAACGGGTCACGACTCAGGAACTGTTTCACCATTTGTGCATAGCACACTTTCGCCACTGGTTCCGGCTTATCCATCCCCAGAGCACGGTACACCTGCGGCAGCTTCTCTCCACACACCCGGTTGGCAAGGAACCCGAAGTATCTCACCATCTTAAAAAACTTCTCCGGGATGTGCTGTTTCAGCCTCGCGACCAGCTCCCGCTGTGTCAGCGTTTCCGTCGCCGTTTCTCCCGTTTTGTGGTCCAGGTAACGGAAGCTCAGACTCGCTCCTCCGTTGTAATGCGCCAGCCGGGAAGCCGCTATTGGTGGCTTCTTCAGATAACGACCCAGGTAGCGTGCCGTATTCCGCCCTCCGGCTGTCTTCTTCGACATGTACACATGCCAGTATTTTCCGCCGGCTTTCAGCACCAGGCTTCTCCACTGTGATTCCGTCGTGATATGTGACAACGATTCCGGCATCGCCAGACCTTCTGACCACGCTTTCAGAAGCAGCTGCCGCATATTCCACATCCACCGCGAACGCATCGCGTCTTTCAGGAAGCTCAGCTTTTTCCAGTGTCCGTGTTTATTCAGACCTCCGCAGGTCACTGACACATGCACATGCGGATGCCAGTTGAGACGACGGCCATACGTATGGATGGCGCAGAAGATACCGGGTTCCAGACCCCGTTTCCGGGCTGCATAGGGGTCTGACGCTCAGTGGAACGAAAACTCACGTTAAGGGATTTTGGTCATGAGATTATCAAAAAGGGGAGCCCGCAGAATTCGGAAAAAATCGTACGCTAAGGTTTTCCGGGCATCCGTAAGGGCCGAAACTTCCCGTCTTCCAGTCTGCGGCTCTGCCGCCAGACGTAATCGCCGGTTAGGTTGATGTGCTCCCAGCCCAGCGGCGACAGGAATTGCAGCAGCTCGCCGTCCACCGGCTTGCCGGCCTCGACCAACCCCTGGGTGGCGCGTTCCAGGTACACCGTGTTCCACAGCACGATAGCCGCCGTCACCAGGTTGAGGCCGCTGGCCCGGTAGCGCTGCTGCTCGAAGCTCCGATCCCTGATTTCCCCAAGGCGGTTGAAGAACACCGCCCTGGCCAGCGAGTTGCGCGCCTCACCTTTGTTCAGGCCGGCATGCACGCGGCGGCGCAGTTCAACACTTTGCAGCCAGTCCAGGATGAACAGCGTGCGCTCGATCCGGCCCAGCTCGCGCAGGGCCACGGCCAGTCCGTTCTGGCGCGGGTAGCTGCCGAGCTTGCGCAGCATCAGCGAGGCGGTGACGGTGCCCTGCTTGATCGAGCTGGCCAGGCGCAGGATGTCGTCCCAGTGGGCACGCACGTGCTTGATGTTCAGGGTGCCGCCGATCAGCGGGCGCAACGTCGGGTAGGCTTGCACGCCCTGCGGCACGTACAGCTTGGTTTCGCCGAGGTCGCGGATGCGCGGCGCGAAGCGGAAGCCTAGCAGGTGCATCAGGGCAAAGACGTGATCGGTGAAGCCGGCCGTGTCGGTGTAGTGCTCCTCGATCCGCAGGTCGGACTCGTGGTACAGCAGGCCGTCGAGCACATAGGTGGAATCGCGGACGCCGACATTCACCACGCGGGTGCTGAACGGCGCGTACTGGTCGGAGATATGGGTATAGAACAGCCGTCCCGGCTCGCTACCGTACTTCGGGTTGACGTGCCCGGTGCTCTCGCCCCGGCCACCCGCGCGGAAGCGCTGGCCATCGGAGGATGAGGTCGTGCCGTCGCCCCAGTGGGCGGCAAAGGCGTGGCGATACTGGTGGTTGACCAGCTCGGCCAAGGCCGCCGAATAGGTTTCGTCGCGGATGTGCCAGGCTTGCAGCCAGGACAGCTTGGCGTAGGTCAGGCCGGGGCTCGACTCGGCCATCTTGGTCAGCCCGAGGTTGATCGCATCACCGAGGATTGCGGACAGCAGCAACGTCCTGTCTTTGGCCTCGGCCCCGTCCTTCAAGTGGGTGAAGTGGCGGCTGAAGCCCGTCCAGTCGTCCACGTCCATCAGCAGTTCGGTGATCTTGATGCGCGGCAGTAACTGGCTGGTTTGGTCGATCAGCGCCTGCGCCCGATCCGGCACCGCCGCATCCAGCGGGGTGATTTTCAGCCCTGACTCGGTGAGGATGGCATCGGGCAGCTCGTTGTCCTTGGCCAGGCGGGTGACGGTGGCCAACTGCTCGTCCAGCAGCTGCAAACGCTCTTCCAGGTACTGGTCGCTGTTCGGGTTGATCGCCAGGGGCAGGGCCTGCTCGCGCTTGAGTGCGGCGAACTTCTCGGCCGGCAGCAGGTAGTCGTCGAAGTCGCGGAACTGCCGCGAGCCCTTGACCCAGATGTCGCCGGAGCGCAGGGCGTTCTTCAGCTCGGACAGGGCGCAGATTTCGTAGAATTTCCGGTCGAGGCCTTCCGGGGTGATCACCAGCGGCTTCCAGCGCGGCTTGATGAAGGCCGTGGGTGCATCGGCCGGCACCTTGCGCAGGTTGTCGGCGTTCATCTCACGCAGGGTCTGCACGGCTGCCAGCACGCCTTGCGCGGCCGGCGCGGCGCGCAGTTCCAGCACCTCCAGCAAGGCCGGCGTGTAACGGCGCAGGGTGGCGAAGTTCTCGCCGACCAGGTGCAGGTGGTCGAAGCCTTCCGGCCGGGCCAGCAGCTCGGCCTCGCTGACGCTCTCGGTGAACTCGTCCCAGGGAATCACCGCCTCGATGGCGGCATAGGGGTCGCTGCCGCTTTCCTTCGCTTCCAGCAGCGCCTGGCCGATCCTGGAGTACAGGCGCACCTTGTCGTTGATCGCCTTGCCCTGCTTCTGGAACTGCTGCTGATGCTTGTGCTTCGCGCCGCTGAACAGCTTGACCAGGATGCGGTCATGCAGATCGACCAGCTCATCGATCACGGTCGCGGTGCTCTCCAGCACCACGGCGGCCAGGGTCGCGTAGCGGCGCTGCGGCTCGAACTTACCGAGGTCTTTGGGCGTCATCTGCCCACCCTCGCGGGCCAGCTTGAGCAGGCGGTTCTGGTGGATGTGCCGGCCCAGGCCTTCGGGCAAGTCCACCAACTGAAATGTCTTCAGCCGCTCGATGTGTTCCAGCATGTGCCGAGAGTTGGGTTTCAGCGGTGCCTGGCGCAGCCAGGTCAACCAGGTGATGCTGCTGCCGGCCTTGAGCTTCAACAGCTCGTCCAGCTTGGCCTGATGCGAGTCCGTGAGTGGTTCGACCAGGGCGCGGTAGACCCGCCGATTGGCTCGCGCAATGGCTTCCGAGCAGGCCCGGTCAATCACGCTCAGCGCCGGCAGGATGCGTCGTTTCTGCCGTAGGCTCTCCAGGGCCTGACCGGCCAGCAGCAAGCCTTTGTCGGTCTGCTGGGCCAGCTCGGTTAGCTCGCGCACCAGGGCGCGGAAGTCGGACAGGCCGAACGGGGCCAGTTGCAGGTAGGTGCGCAGTTCCTGGGCATGCTCGCGACGGGTCACGTCGCGCTCGCCGTACTTTGCCCAGCTCGCCGGCTCGGCCTGGACTTGCTTCGCCACCCACAGGATGACCGGCTCGGGCAGCTCGCTGTCGGTTCCCAGCGCGTAACCGGGGTAGCGCAGCAGGCAGAGCTGCACGGCGAAGCCGAGGCGGTTGGCGTCGCCGCGTCGCTGGCGGATCAGCGACAGGTCGGAGTCGTTGAAGGTGTAGTAGCGGATCAGGTCATCCTGGCTTTCCGGCAGCGCAAGCAGGGTGTCCCGCTCCGTGGCCGAGAGGATCAAGCGACGCGGCATGTGTCAGTCGTCCGTGCGGAGGTACTGGTAGAGGGTTTCCCGGCTGATGTTGAACTCGCGGGCAAGCTGCGCCTTGGGCTCGCCGGCCGTCGCTCGCTGCCGCAGGGTAGCAGCCTGCTCATCGGACAGGGCTTTCTTGCGGCCCCGGTACGCGCCACGCTGCTTGGCCAAGGCGATGCCCTCACGCTGCCGCTCGCGGATCAGGGCGCGCTCGAACTCAGCGAAGGCCCCCATCACCGACAGCATCAGGTTGGCCATCGGCGAGTCCTCGCCAGTGAACACCAGGCCCTCCTTCAGGAACTCGATGCGCACGCCGCGCTGAGTCAGCTTCTGTACCAAGCGACGCAGGTCATCGAGGTTGCGGGCCAGCCGATCCATGCTGTGCACCACCACTGTATCGCCTTCGCGGACGAAGCTCAGCAGCGCTTCGAGCTGGGGGCGCTGGGTGTCCTTGCCCGATGCCTTGTCGGTGAACACCTTGCTCACCTGGGTTTGTTCCAGCTGGCGTTCCGGGTTCTGGTCAAAGCTGCTGACCCGGACGTAGCCGATGCGGTGCCCCTGCACGATGTCTCCTTGGTTGAAGGCGGCTTAAGTGCACTTTCTGTTCCGTTGTGCCTCAAAGCCCATTTCTGTCAGGCTGAAATCTATAACCTTCGCGGGCATGTGTCAAAAAATGGGAAAGCAGACTCTATTCTGACGAAGCGGCGCGGCCCTGCCTGACATCAAGTTAGGGTATGCCTCAACCTGACGGCGGCGAATCACAAGCGTCCGGTTTGACGCTGGTTTCGGTCGCAGTGCTGGCCCGCGCCTGGAAGCGCTGATAGCACTCCAGCCCGCAGAAATGCTCCACGTACTCGGCCCCTTCCGGCGTGAAGGCGGCATCGAGCGGGATTTCCTTGCAGCACACGCAGCAACTGGTGCTCGGTTCATTGGCGTTCATGGTGGTGTTCCTCCATTGGTTGACGAAGCCGACGAAGGCCGCCGCCGGCATCGGCCTGGCGAACAGGAAACCCTGCACCGTGTCGCAACCCGCCTGCCGCAACCACGCAAGGCAGTCGGGTGTTTCCACACCCTCGGCTACCACCTCCATTGTCGTTTTCAGAAGACGGCTGCACTGAACGTCAGAAGCCGACTGCACTATAGCAGCGGAGGGGTTGGATCCATCAGGCAACGACGGGCTGCTGCCGGCCATCAGCGGACGCAGGGAGGACTTTCCGCAACCGGCCGTTCGATGCGGCACCGATGGCCTTCGCGCAGGGGTAGTGAATCCGCCAGGATTGACTTGCGCTGCCCTACCTCTCACTAGTGAGGGGCGGCAGCGCATCAAGCGGTGAGCGCACTCCGGCACCGCCAACTTTCAGCACATGCGTGTAAATCATCGTCGTAGAGACGTCGGAATGGCCGAGCAGATCCTGCACGGTTCGAATGTCGTAACCGCTGCGGAGCAAGGCCGTCGCGAACGAGTGGCGGAGGGTGTGCGGTGTGGCGGGCTTCGTGATGCCTGCTTGTTCTACGGCACGTTTGAAGGCGCGCTGAAAGGTCTGGTCATACATGTGATGGCGACGCACGACACCGCTCCGTGGATCGGTCGAATGCGTGTGCTGCGCAAAAACCCAGAACCACGGCCAGGAATGCCCGGCGCGCGGATACTTCCGCTCAAGGGCGTCGGGAAGCGCAACGCCGCTGCGGCCCTCGGCCTGGTCCTTCAGCCACCATGCCCGTGCACGCGACAGCTGCTCGCGCAGGCTGGGTGCCAAGCTCTCGGGTAACATCAAGGCCCGATCCTTGGAGCCCTTGCCCTCCCGCACGATGATCGTGCCGTGATCGAAATCCAGATCCTTGACCCGCAGTTGCAAACCCTCACTGATCCGCATGCCCGTTCCATACAGAAGCTGGGCGAACAAACGATGCTCGCCTTCCAGAAAACCGAGGATGCGAACCACTTCATCCGGGGTCAGCACCACCGGCAAGCGCCGCGACGGCCGAGGTCTTCCGATCTCCTGAAGCCAGGGCAGATCCGTGCACAGCACCTTGCCGTAGAAGAACAGCAAGGCCGCCAATGCCTGACGATGCGTGGAGACCGAAACCTTGCGCTCGTTCGCCAGCCAGGACAGAAATGCCTCGACTTCGCTGCTGCCCAAGGTTGCCGGGTGACGCACACCGTGGAAACGGATGAAGGCACGAACCCAGTGGACATAAGCCTGTTCGGTTCGTAAGCTGTAATGCAAGTAGCGTATGCGCTCACGCAACTGGTCCAGAACCTTGACCGAACGCAGCGGTGGTAACGGCGCAGTGGCGGTTTTCATGGCTTGTTATGACTGTTTTTTTGTACAGTCTATGCCTCGGGCATCCAAGCAGCAAGCGCGTTACGCCGTGGGTCGATGTTTGATGTTATGGAGCAGCAACGATGTTACGCAGCAGGGCAGTCGCCCTAAAACAAAGTTAACCTCTGAGGAAGAATTGTGAAACTATCACTAATGGTAGCTATATCGAAGAATGGAGTTATCGGGAATGGCCCTGATATTCCATGGAGTGCCAAAGGTGAACAGCTCCTGTTTAAAGCTATTACCTATAACCAATGGCTGTTGGTTGGACGCAAGACTTTTGAATCAATGGGAGCATTACCCAACCGAAAGTATGCGGTCGTAACACGTTCAAGTTTTACATCTGACAATGAGAACGTAGTGATCTTTCCATCAATTAAAGATGCTTTAACCAACCTAAAGAAAATAACGGATCATGTCATTGTTTCAGGTGGTGGGGAGATATACAAAAGCCTGATCGATCAAGTAGATACACTACATATATCTACAATAGACATCGAGCCGGAAGGTGATGTTTACTTTCCTGAAATCCCCAGCAATTTTAGGCCAGTTTTTACCCAAGACTTCGCCTCTAACATAAATTATAGTTACCAAATCTGGCAAAAGGGTTAACAAGTGGCAGCAACGGATTCGCAAACCTGTCACGCCTTTTGTACCAAAAGCCGCGCCAGGTTTGCGATCCGCTGTGCCAGGCGTTAAACATCATGAGGGAAGCGGTGATCGCCGAAGTATCGACTCAACTATCAGAGGTAGTTGGCGTCATCGAGCGCCATCTCGAACCGACGTTGCTGGCCGTACATTTGTACGGCTCCGCAGTGGATGGCGGCCTGAAGCCACACAGTGATATTGATTTGCTGGTTACGGTGACCGTAAGGCTTGATGAAACAACGCGGCGAGCTTTGATCAACGACCTTTTGGAAACTTCGGCTTCCCCTGGAGAGAGCGAGATTCTCCGCGCTGTAGAAGTCACCATTGTTGTGCACGACGACATCATTCCGTGGCGTTATCGGGGTCTGACGCTCAGTGGAACGAAAACTCACGTTAAGGGATTTTGGTCATGAGATTATCAAAAAGGATCTTCACCTAGATCCTTTTAAATTAAAAATGAAGTTTTAAATCAATCTAAAGTATATATGAGTAAACTTGGTCTGACAGTTACCAATGCTTAATCAGTGAGGCACCTATCTCAGCGATCTGTCTATTTCGTTCATCCATAGTTGCCTGACTCCCCGTCGTGTAGATAACTACGATACGGGAGGGCTTACCATCTGGCCCCAGTGCTGCAATGATACCGCGAGACCCACGCTCACCGGCTCCAGATTTATCAGCAATAAACCAGCCAGCCGGAAGGGCCGAGCGCAGAAGTGGTCCTGCAACTTTATCCGCCTCCATCCAGTCTATTAATTGTTGCCGGGAAGCTAGAGTAAGTAGTTCGCCAGTTAATAGTTTGCGCAACGTTGTTGCCATTGCTGCAGGCATCGTGGTGTCACGCTCGTCGTTTGGTATGGCTTCATTCAGCTCCGGTTCCCAACGATCAAGGCGAGTTACATGATCCCCCATGTTGTGCAAAAAAGCGGTTAGCTCCTTCGGTCCTCCGATCGTTGTCAGAAGTAAGTTGGCAGCAGTGTTATCACTCATGGTTATGGCAGCACTGCATAATTCTCTTACTGTCATGCCATCCGTAAGATGCTTTTCTGTGACTGGTGAGTACTCAACCAAGTCATTCTGAGAATAGTGTATGCGGCGACCGAGTTGCTCTTGCCCGGCGTCAACACGGGATAATACCGCACCACATAGCAGAACTTTAAAAGTGCTCATCATTGGAAAACGTTCTTCGGGGCGAAAACTCTCAAGGATCTTACCGCTGTTGAGATCCAGTTCGATGTAACCCACTCGTGCACCCAACTGATCTTCAGCATCTTTTACTTTCACCAGCGTTTCTGGGTGAGCAAAAACAGGAAGGCAAAATGCCGCAAAAAAGGGAATAAGGGCGACACGAAAATGTTGAATACTCATACTCTTCCTTTTTCAATATTATTGAAGCATTTACCAGGGTTATTGTCTCATGAGCGGATACATATTTGAATGTATTTAGAAAAATAAACAAATAGGGGTTCCGCGCACATTTCCCCGAAAAGTGCCACCTGACGTCTAAGAAACCATTATTATCATGACATTAACCTATAAAAATAGGCGTATCACGAGGCCCTTTCGTCTTCAAGAATTTTATAAACCGTGGAGCGGGCAATACTGAGCTGATGAGCAATTTCCGTTGCACCAGTGCCCTTCTGATGAAGCGTCAGCACGACGTTCCTGTCCACGGTACGCCTGCGGCCAAATTTGATTCCTTTCAGCTTTGCTTCCTGTCGGCCCTCATTCGTGCGTTCTAGGATCCTCCGGCGTTCAGCCTGTGCCACAGCCGACAGGATGGTGACCACCATTTGCCCCATATCACCGTCGGTACTGATCCCGTCATCAATGAACCGGACTGCCACGCCCTGAGCGTCAAATTCCTTTATCAGTTGGATCATATCGGCAGTGTCGCGGCCAAGACGGTCGAGCTTCTTAACCAGAATGACATCACCTTCCTCCACCTTCATCCTCAGCAAATCCAGCCCTTCCCGGTCTGTTGAACTGCCGGATGCCTTATCGGTAAATATACGGTTTGCTTTCACACCTGCGTCTTTGAGTGCTCTGACCTGAAGATCAAGAGACTGCTGACTGGTTGAGACCCGAGCGTAACCAAAAAGTCGCATAAAAATGTACCTTAAATCGAATATCGGACAACTCATGTCTATTATTACAAATTTACGATTTAATAGACATATTAATGTAACAGTTTTACGATGTCCGATAATTTATAACATTTCGTACGGTTGGAAAAATGTTACTAAATGCCCGTCAGGCAGGGAGGCCGATATGCCCGTTGACTTTCTGACCACTGAGCAGACTGAAAGCTATGGCAGATTCACCGGTGAACCGGATGAGCTTCAGCTGGCACGATATTTTCACCTTGATGAAGCAGACAAGGAATTTATCGGAAAAAGCAGAGGTGATCACAACCGTCTGGGCATTGCCCTGCAAATTGGATGTGTCCGTTTTCTGGGCACCTTCCTCACCGATATGAATCATATTCCTTCCGGCGTCCGGCATTTTACCGCCAGACAGCTCGGGATTCGTGATATCACCGTTCTTGCAGAATACGGTCAGAGGGAAAATACCCGCCGTGAGCATGCAGCGCTGATACGTCAGCACTATCAGTATCGTGAATTTGCCTGGCCCTGGACATTTCGCCTTACCCGTCTTTTATATACCCGGAGCTGGATAAGCAACGAACGTCCTGGCCTGCTTTTCGATCTGGCGACAGGGTGGCTTATGCAACATCGTATTATTCTCCCCGGAGCCACTACGCTGACCCGGTTGATTTCAGAGGTAAGGGAAAAGGCGACGTTGCGCCTGTGGAACAAACTGGCACTGATACCGTCAGCCGAACAGCGTTCACAGCTGGAGATGCTGCTGGGGCCAACTGATTGCAGCCGCCTGTCTTTACTGGAATCACTGAAAAAGGGCCCTGTGACCATCAGTGGTCCGGCGTTTAATGAAGCAATTGAACGCTGGAAAACTCTGAACGATTTTGGCCTGCATGCTGAAAACCTGAGTACACTCCCGGCTGTGCGCCTGAAAAATCTCGCACGTTATGCTGGTATGACTTCGGTGTTCAATATTGCCAGGATGTCACCGCAGAAAAGGATGGCGGTTCTGGTTGCCTTTGTCCTTGCATGGGAAACGCTGGCGCTGGATGATGCATTGGACGTTCTGGACGCCATGCTGGCCGTTATCATCCGTGACGCCAGAAAGATTGGGCAGAAAAAACGGCTCCGCTCGCTGAAGGATCTGGATAAATCTGCATTGGCGCTCGCCAGCGCATGTTCGTACCTGCTGAAAGAAGAAACACCGGACGAATCGATTCGTGCTGAGGTGTTCAGCTACATCCCAAGGCAAAAGCTGGCTGAAATCATCACGCTTGTCCGTGAAATTGCCCGGCCCTCAGACGATAATTTTCATGAAGAAATGGTGGAGCAGTACGGGCGCGTTCGTCGTTTCCTGCCCCATCTGCTGAATACCGTTAAATTTTCATCCGCACCTGCCGGGGTTACCACTCTGAATGCCTGTGACTACCTCAGCCGGGAGTTCAGCTCACGGCGGCAGTTTTTTGACGACGCACCAACGGAAATTATCAGTCGGTCATGGAAACGGCTGGTGATTAACAAGGAAAAACATATCACCCGCAGGGGATACACGCTCTGCTTTCTCAGTAAACTGCAGGATAGTCTGAGGCGGAGGGATGTCTACGTTACCGGCAGTAACCGGTGGGGAGATCCTCGTGCAAGATTACTACAGGGTGCTGACTGGCAGGCAAACCGGATTAAGGTTTATCGTTCTTTGGGGCACCCGACAGACCCGCAGGAAGCAATAAAATCTCTGGGTCATCAGCTTGATAGTCGTTACAGACAGGTTGCTGCACGTCTTTGCGAAAATGAGGCTGTCGAACTCGATGTTTCTGGCCCGAAGCCCCGGTTGACAATTTCTCCCCTCGCCAGTCTTGATGAGCCGGACAGTCTGAAACGACTGAGCAAAATGATCAGTGATCTACTCCCTCCGGTGGATTTAACGGAGTTGCTGCTCGAAATTAACGCCCATACCGGATTTGCTGATGAGTTTTTCCATGCTAGTGAAGCCAGTGCCAGAGTTGATGATCTGCCCGTCAGCATCAGCGCCGTGCTGATGGCTGAAGCCTGCAATATCGGTCTGGAACCACTGATCAGATCAAATGTTCCTGCACTGACCCGACACCGGCTGAACTGGACAAAAGCGAACTATCTGCGGGCTGAAACTATCACCAGCGCTAATGCCAGACTGGTTGATTTTCAGGCAACGCTGCCACTGGCACAGATATGGGGTGGAGGAGAAGTGGCATCTGCAGATGGAATGCGCTTTGTTACGCCAGTCAGAACAATCAATGCCGGACCGAACCGCAAATACTTTGGTAATAACAGAGGGATCACCTGGTACAACTTTGTGTCCGATCAGTATTCCGGCTTTCATGGCATCGTTATACCGGGGACGCTGAGGGACTCTATCTTTGTGCTGGAAGGTCTTCTGGAACAGGAGACCGGGCTGAATCCAACCGAAATTATGACCGATACAGCAGGTGCCAGCGAACTTGTCTTTGGCCTTTTCTGGCTGCTGGGATACCAGTTTTCTCCACGCCTGGCTGATGCCGGTGCTTCGGTTTTCTGGCGAATGGACCATGATGCCGACTATGGCGTGCTGAATGATATTGCCAGAGGGCAATCAGATCCCCGAAAAATAGTCCTTCAGTGGGACGAAATGATCCGGACCGCTGGCTCCCTGAAGCTGGGCAAAGTACAGGTTTCAGTGCTGGTCCGTTCATTGCTGAAAAGTGAACGTCCTTCCGGACTGACTCAGGCAATCATTGAAGTGGGGCGCATCAACAAAACGCTGTATCTGCTTAATTATATTGATGATGAAGATTACCGCCGGCGCATTCTGACCCAGCTTAATCGGGGAGAAAGTCGCCATGCCGTTGCCAGAGCCATCTGTCACGGTCAAAAAGGTGAGATAAGAAAACGATATACCGACGGTCAGGAAGATCAACTGGGCACACTGGGGCTGGTCACTAACGCCGTCGTGTTATGGAACACTATTTATATGCAGGCAGCCCTGGATCATCTCCGGGCGCAGGGTGAAACACTGAATGATGAAGATATCGCACGCCTCTCCCCGCTTTGCCACGGACATATCAATATGCTCGGCCATTATTCCTTCACGCTGGCAGAACTGGTGACCAAAGGACATCTGAGACCATTAAAAGAGGCGTCAGAGGCAGAAAACGTTGCTTAACGTGAGTTTTCGTTCCACTGAGCGTCAGACCCCGCATACAGCAGATTCTCCACCGCCAGACGGCACACGTCATTCAGCAGCCAGCGGTTGCTTTCGAACACCGGCCACAGCGTGTCCGGCAGGGTGAAGACCAGGTGCACCCAGTCGCAGTCAGGAAGACGATTCAGCTGTGTCGCTATCCACAGGTCTGTGGCCTTTTTTCCGCAGGACGGGCAGGCACGGCTGCCACATGAGTTAGTGACGTATCTGACGTGGGGGCACTCAGGTTTATCGCAGTTGTATTCCTTCACACCCAGTATCCGCGTGCCGCAGGCCAGCATTTTTGTGACAGCCTCAACCTCGATATCGCGCAGGCCGCCCGCATCCAGGAAGGATGTCCAGCACTGGTTGGCTGTGAACAGGCGTTTCAGCGGTCGGGGCTGAAAATCACCACCACTTCGGGTCATCCGCCTTCATCTCCGCTTCAGTTTCGTATAAATCAAAACGACGGCAGGTATGGCAGAACGTGACGTATTCGTACGGTGAATCCGGGTACATTTTGTGGAAGGTTTCCCAGAAACAGACCGTACAGGAGGGATGACCGGCGATAAAGTCTGTAAATACAGACTGATAAGGGTGATTATTGGCCCTGGCGACGGCTTTCAGAACCTCTTTCACCATTCTGGTGTGGACTTTCTGGTGCTCCAGGTTGTGTGACATGGGAACTCATTCTGGATGGTTACTCTGAAAGCTCATATTCTGCCACACCACGATTTGCAGCCGCCAGGCTGCCGTGGTTCATGGTTAGGTTTTGCGATAGTATATTTACGAGCTGATTAAGGTTTGGCATAGTGTGGTTCGTAAGAAAAATTACTATTATGCCTTGTCCTTAGTCAGCTTTTTTGTTTTTTGTCGTGTACAGAGAGAAGCCCCCATGAATAAATCGCTCATCATTTTCGGCATCGTCAACATAACCTCGGACAGTTTCTCCGATGGAGGCCGGTATCTGGCGCCAGACGCAGCCATTGCGCAGGCGCGTAAGCTGATGGCCGAGGGGGCAGATGTGATCGACCTCGGTCCGGCATCCAGCAATCCCGACGCCGCGCCTGTTTCGTCCGACACAGAAATCGCGCGTATCGCGCCGGTGCTGGACGCGCTCAAGGCAGATGGCATTCCCGTCTCGCTCGACAGTTATCAACCCGCGACGCAAGCCTATGCCTTGTCGCGTGGTGTGGCCTATCTCAATGATATTCGCGGTTTTCCAGACGCTGCGTTCTATCCGCAATTGGCGAAATCATCTGCCAAACTCGTCGTTATGCATTCGGTGCAAGACGGGCAGGCAGATCGGCGCGAGGCACCCGCTGGCGACATCATGGATCACATTGCGGCGTTCTTTGACGCGCGCATCGCGGCGCTGACGGGTGCCGGTATCAAACGCAACCGCCTTGTCCTTGATCCCGGCATGGGGTTTTTTCTGGGGGCTGCTCCCGAAACCTCGCTCTCGGTGCTGGCGCGGTTCGATGAATTGCGGCTGCGCTTCGATTTGCCGGTGCTTCTGTCTGTTTCGCGCAAATCCTTTCTGCGCGCGCTCACAGGCCGTGGTCCGGGGGATGTCGGGGCCGCGACACTCGCTGCAGAGCTTGCCGCCGCCGCAGGTGGAGCTGACTTCATCCGCACACACGAGCCGCGCCCCTTGCGCGACGGGCTGGCGGTATTGGCGGCGCTGAAAGAAACCGCAAGAATTCGTTAACTGCACATTCGGGATATTTCTCTATATTCGCGGTTCAGCAGGCATGTCCCCTTTGAGGGCGACCCGACGACAGGATAATCGACCTTATGGTGCGCAAATATTTCGGCACAGACGGTATTCGTGGCAAAGCCAACGAAGGCGCGATGACGGCGGAAACCGCCTTGCGCGTCGGCATGGCGGCTGGCCGTGTCTTTCGTCGCGGTGACCACCGCCATCGTGTCGTGATCGGCAAGGATACGCGCCTGTCGGGCTATATGCTTGAACCCGCGCTCACAGCCGGTTTCACCTCGATGGGCATGGACGTATTCCTTTTTGGCCCGCTGCCGACAACGTATAGGAAGAATAAACGCCCTTTTCACCCAAGTCCAACAGCTTTGGACCGCAGTTGACTCTTTCGACACCCCTGCGATGCAACCCAATCCGGCTGACGGGGAGCCAGCAACGCTGAAAATTTACCCTCCTCTTTCCCACTAGCGGCTCCTTTTCCGACAACCAGCACGGCGGATCCCTGCCGCGGCGCTGTGAACGCAGCATTTTGATTGGTATCGTTGGCCTTCAGGCTCGTCAGTCAAACAGACCCAGGAGCAGCTCAGCCGGTGGCGCCCGGCTTTCGGGTAACGCCCTGGTCCCGCTGGTTTCGGCTTTGTGCTTCAGGTGATCAAGGATCTGCTTGATCACTATAGGGTCTTCAATGCAGGCGATGACTTTCATGGCGCCGCCGCAGCCGCTGCAGGTCTCGATGTCGATATTGAAAACACGCTTGAGCCGTTGCGCCCATGTCATCGACGCTCGCCGTTGTGCTGGTGTTGCCGGTTCATCAGCCACCCTGACCTTGTTGCCCCTGCCCCGTTTTGCCGGCGTGACCAACGCCCGGTGCCGACTGTTGGGTGCGAACACCCCGTGGAAGCGGGTTAGGTTGACTCTGGGCTTCGGTACCAGGGCGGCCAGCCTTGCAATGAAATCCAATGGTTCGAAAATGACGTGCGTGGTGCCGTCCCGGTACGGCGTCTTGAGCTGGTAGCGCACGTTGCCGCCTCGTGTTAACGACAGCCGCTTCTCGGATACCGCCGGGCGGCTGATGTACCGGCACAGCCGTTCGAGCTTCTTGCGTTCATCGGCCCTGGCCGCCACGCCGGCGTGCAGGCTGGACCCGGCTACCTTGCCAATCCCGTCACCGAACGGATCACCACTGGTCGGCAGAGTTTGCAAAGTGAACACCTTTCGCCCCGCCTGTGAACCGACAGCGATACGGTAAGTGATCGAGTGCCCCAGCAGGGGTGTCATCGGGTCGTCATCCACCGCATCCGAGGCCAGATAGCTGTTTTCGACATCCCGTTCCAGCAGGCCTTGCCGTTCCAGATAGCGACCCACCCGGTGGGCGATGGTGTGCGTCAGCTGGGTGAGCTCTGGGGTGGTCGGCGCCTTGACCCAGCGGAAACGCGCTGAGCCGTGGGATTGCTCGACATACACACCGTCGAGAAACAGCATGTGGAAGTGAACATTCAGATTGAGCGCCGATCCAAAACGCTGGATCAGGGTGACCGCGCCCGTCTTGGCCACTTGGTGGGTATGGCCCGCTTTCTTGACCAGGTGCGTGGCAATGACGCGGTAAACGATGCCCAGCACCCACCCCATGATCTCGGGCCGGCTGGCAAACAGGAAACGCAGCTGAAACGGGAAGCTCAACACCCACTGACGCATGGGTTGTTCGTCCTGGACGGCGAACCCGGCAAAGCTCCTGTAACATTGCTTCTTCCTGTTTTGTTAGCGTGACTGTCACGCTAGCGCCTTCCTCTTTGAGTCGCGCGCGGCGCCGGGCCTGGCGAATACGGGCTTGTTCACGCTGTCGGTCATTCATATTTTTCCTCCACGTGACTGTCACGTTGAATTAAACTGGGCATTACCCCTGCGGGGCCGTTCTGCCGTGCTGCGCATCGAGCCGCTACGCGTCTCGCCCCTTCGGGCGGCGGCCACTAATGCCTCCGGCCTGCGGCCTCCGCGCTTCGCTTGTGACGATATCTGAATCGTTATATACTGTGTATATACGTAGTAATGACGAGGTGATAAATGGCACAGGTTAATATGAGTTTAAGAATTGACGCTGAACTGAAGGATGCTTTTATGGCCGCTGCAAAAAGCATGGACCGTAATGGCTCTCAGTTAATTCGGGATTTTATGCGCCAGACCGTTGAACGGCAGCATAATACCTGGTTCCGTGACCAGGTTGAGGCAGGACGTCAGCAACTCGAGCGCGGCGATGTGCTTCCCCATGACATGGTCGAATCTTCCGCTGCTGCATGGCGGGATGAAATGAGCAGGAAGGTTGCCGGTAAATGATGGAGATATTCTGGACCATGCTGGCCAGCCAGGACAGGAAGCGCATTCGTAAGTACATTGCGGAGCAGAACCTGATGGCCGCCATTGAACTGGACGAACGGATTGGTTATTCAGCCAGCAGCCTGGCCGGGCAGCCGTATAAAGGCCGCAACGGTCGTGTGGAAGGTACCCGGGAACTGGTTATTCACCCGCATTTTGTTCTGGTTTATGAGGTCGACAGCCAGTGGGGAAAAGTGTATATCCTGCGCGTGTTGCATACTGCACAGAAGTGGCCATAGAGGGGCTGTCCGGATATAAGGAAAGGAGATGCAATAACCATGAATAATGATGAGCTGGCCACCAGACGTGCGCAGGCGATTGCCGAAGACAGGTGTTTCTCGAAAGGACGTTTGCGCGATGAATTCAGAATGAAACCAGCCCCCGGTGCTGAGCCGGTTAAGTGGTATAAAAATAGTTATGGTGGCAGGTTCGCTGTATACCGAATTGCAGACTGTGTTCCGATGCGTGAGAAACGCCCTCTGACGAGTAAACAACAGCTGGCTGGCCAGCGGCTTTCCGTTTTATCCCGACTAAACAGCACCAGTGGCCGGATGGCACGGCAGGCATATGACTGGCTGAGTCTGGCACCACTCTTTCTGGATACTGAAACGACAGGACTGGATAATACCGCGGAAGCCCTGGAAATCGGCCTGACCGATGCGGCCGGTCAGGTGGTATTTGAAACCAGGCTGAAGCCCACGGTCGCCATCGGGGCGCAGGCCGCCGCCGTGCATGGTATCAGTGAGCAGGCTCTCTGCGGCGCACCATCATGGACAGATGTGGCGCGGCAACTGCGTCATGCAATCGGGGACCGACCAGTAATTATCTTTAATGCCCGGTTCGACATCCGCATTCTGAAACAGACTGCTGCCGCACATAGCGATCCGGCTGACTGGCTGGAAGAACTGACGGTATATTGTGCGATGGAGCTGGCTGCAGGATATTATGGGGCCACCAACCGCTATGGCACGATTTCACTGGCCTGTGCTGCCAGTCAGGCCGGACTGACCTGGGAAGGGCAGGCACACTCAGCGATCGCCGACGCACGGATGACGGCAGGGGTGGTAAACGCTATTGCTGCATATCATCTGGAACTGCTGCAGGAACAGGCACGGCTGAAAATCTGACCGCCTGGCCTGTATACCGCAATCATTTACGTTATCCAGACGTAAATCCGCCGCTTGTTGCTGTCAGCATGTTAATGCTAATGTATGTGTACATTAGCATTAATGAGGGATGATATGTGAGAGACAAAACCAGGGAGGCCATGCGGCTTTTTTTAGGCGGCAGGTGCTACACGGCTGAAAAACTTGAAAAGGATTATCTGGCTGAAGTGGCTAATTACAGTAACGACCGCTGGGAAGCACCGCAACGTGCCTCACGCCTGGCTGCCAGCGTAAAGCGTTACAAGACATCAGAAATGCTGCGCTTTATTTTTGCTACCATTGCCTACGATCCAGATCCAGATTTAACCCCACTGACTGTGAGACGTTTGTGCAAGGCATTGTTCGGCAGAACCGGAAGCCAGTGGCTGGTTGTTGAAGTTTTTGGGGAGAAGGGACGTCAGCACCGCAGCGCGGACAGTAATCCGGAGGCGGTGGAAAAAATGGCAGCCAGATATCGTCATGCCGCCAGACTACACTGGTCCGCAACGCTGGCAGAAATTGAACGGGTAAAGCGGCTTTATCAGACGAAAATTAAGAAATCCAAAAAATAAGTGGGTTGACTGCCATTGTTGTTCTTCTCCTTCATCATTAATGTTAATGTATGCATACATTAGCATTAATGATGGTGCGTTAAAGTATCACTGGTATAATCTGGTAAAGAACATATTGAGAATGAGAACTTATCATGTCGTCACGCAACTCTGTACATGATTTTATAATGCTGCTCCCGGCGCTGCTGTTGGTTGGGTGGTTAGTTTTGGTGATAATTCTCATGTTTAGGGATGATAAATGTGACAAAACTTACCGTGAAGGTTCGTTTCCCGAATTTATTTGTCTCCATTCTGATCGCTCGTCACTTCGAGAAACCGATTCTGAGAGACTCATTGTCAAATATACAGAAATAAAATCACAAAAATAGGTAAAACCAATAATACTATAGCTAAAAAATAGTTACTTTTCTGTATCACCCTGTCTCTCTCTGCTTTTTCATGGCTACTGTCATATTTATGTCTGTTGCGCGGTTTTGTTACTTTTTCATGACCGAACCCGAAATTTTGCGCGTCAATAAGAGACGTTGTGTAAACTCAGTCCTTTTATCTGGCAGGTTAACCCCTATCAATCTTAGGATGAAACCACGCCATCCTCTGTTTGCCTGGTTATTAATTTCATAAAGACGATTGTTTTCCTCTCGTAGTTTTGTCCACTCTAAACAAAGTGTTATATCATCCAGTTCTGTGATGTGTTTCACTTTTCCATTGACAGTTACAGTGTTTATTCCATTTCCTGTGAGCATCATCTTATGCCTTTTTTATCTTCATTTGGGACCGTGCTTTTCTTCGGAGTATCACTATTCGTTAACTGCTGTTTATCAATAAAATTCCTGATGTTATCAAGTGCTTCCTTTGTTTTTAGAATGCGCTTGATATCCATTTCATCCCGCCCGGTCATTCTTTTTCCGGACAAAAGACGCTCAAGAAGCTCCTGTTTCGCATCAGGAGAATCTTTGGCGAGATCCATCAGGTTAAGCAAATCTTCACGATCGAGAGGAAAGAAGTATTTTACAAAATACTTGAAAAGCGAAAGAAAGTAGTATGCTGTCCATGCAATACAGAAACCGATTCTGAGAAACTCATTGTCAACTATACAGAAATACAGGTATACAATCAGGAGAATAGGTAAAATCCATAATACTATAGCTAAAAAAATATATACGGGGATCAGGCGTCTGTATGCCCGTTCATGTTTATTCAGGATGAATAAAATCTTCTCCGCTTCTGAATCACACATAACATTCTCTTCCCATTTTTTCTGATACGTAATGTCCACCTGTTATCAGGAGTGTTTATTGCCCAGAAATATTCTCCTGCTGTGCCTGCGTCCTGAGCCACTTTTGTTCTAATGTCGCCAGTCTGCGACCGGCACTCTGTGCTTCAGAGTCTGAGACCTGCCCTTTGGGGTGACCATCCAGGCCATAACGTGGGACGCCGGCGACAGCTGTCCGCTGCAGATATACGCGGCGGGATGTGATGCAGGACACTGCACAGAGCCATTCGTCCATGGTCAGTTCTGTCTCCGGGTGTTCTGCCAGAAATGCCGAAATATCATTGCTTATGCCAATTTTCAGGGGAATAAATCCACCACCTTCAGCACGAAGATGAGGAAACAGGGCCTTTATTTTTTCCACGCACTCGTGAGTATACTCACGGGTCCAGTGGGAGGGACGTGGAAAACGGTGTCTTTTCTTTTTCTTCTTCCTGGCTGGCGCTTCGGGGATATGTGTTTCGACGGCAGATGAATTTATTCCGGCGGGGGCTGATTCTGCCGTCTGTTCAGTAAATACAGGTGCGATAATATCTGTTTTTTCGGATAAGGACGGTGGCGAAAAAGTACGACGTTTTTTCACCACAATGACGGGAGTTTTCCTTTCTTCCTGATTTTTTCCCATAAATACCTCGGCTGGCTGGTTTTACTCTTTAATAATATCACAATCCATAAATTAGTAAATTTCCCATCAGGTGATTTTTCATGGCTAATAAGTCCATTCTCTGAATATTTATACTCGAGGTAGTTACAGTTATGGCGTGACAGTCGAATTGATATTCTACTGAACCCTGACAGAAACATGGTTGATATATTCTCTCACTTTAATGTTGTCATGATATAAATAAAAACAATTCATTTGAAAGGATATCAGAAGAAGATATCGGGGCGCACAGTTCATCTCTGCCTTTGTTTCATGGGGGGTTCTTTGTATATTTTACTTACTGTTTAAGCATGTACATAAGGAGTGCTTTCATTATGCCAATGATACTTGTAAAGAAGAATCCCCGGGGCAAAGTGATTCGGGAGCTTAGCAGTGAGGAAGAGACTGCAGTAAAGACGGTCTGTGGACTGAAAAGGCCAGCAACCATGGCACAACATAACCTGGCCAATGATCTTCTCCGGGAAATGCGTGAGTATGATGCATGGTTACAGTGTGACTGTATTCCGGGAGATTCGCCGGCCATGAATTTTGCTGCTCTTAAAAACAATACGGGTACTCTTTATCTGTCCAGTTTTAATCATGAGCATGCACCTGAATGCCCCATGTATCGTCAGTTATCCGGAAATGAAGAGGAAACATCCTTCGGAGCAAGCCGGCATCCCGTTAGCACCCGTATAAATTACAGAAACTTTTTACCACCTGATGACAGTAATTCTGTTATCAGACTGCAGGCCCGCTCTGCTTACCATAATGGTGAGCGCTCCTCCGTTCGCAAGAAACGTCCGCGCCTTGGCCGTTTACTCCTGTCGCTTATTGAAGATGCAGGGCTGAATAAACTGGATTCCCTGGCTAATCCCCGTATCCGGACTAATTATCGTGAGTGTCTTGATGCCATACGGCAGGTTACACTACAGCAGGAGTATATTCGGGGAAGAGCCTTATCTGAAATTATCCATTTCCGGCCAGGAATGTCTGAAAGGTCTCAGGAGCGGTTAATGGAAACGCTGGAGAATTCAGAACGACACTGGCCTGCCAGAAGAAAGCATATGTTCTTTCAGATTTTTATGGCGCAGCACATCTGTCGTGATGCTGTGGAAATTCACTGGGCGAACGGTAATATTCAGGTCATCAGACCTGTGCGGGGGATCAGTATTAATGGTGAAGCGCAGGGCGGAATACGTCCCCCTTACTGGGTTATTCTTGCTTTTTGCCGGAGTGCCGATGGCAGAATCATCTGCAGTGAAGGGTATGCTCATGCTCTTTATCAACTGACATGTCCGGTGCCTGTGGACAGCAAACTGGAACGAAACACGCTCACTGCTCTTCTGAATGTGGCCAGCTGGCTTAAAAGAAAGCCAGGTACGCCGGAATTAAGTCTGGAAAGGCCCCTGTTTGATACAGAAGTTTATGTTAATGGTGAAAAGAAATATGTACTGCCGGATTTCATTGTCACAGCAAGGGCTCCTGACGGAAAGACGGCCAGAGTGGTCATCGAAACGATGGGATATGAAGACAGTGATTACTGCGCGAGAAAATCCAGGCAGCATACCGGCATGAAGCAGATTGGTGTTCTGCATACCGATCCACCGAAATGGCTGGATAACGATCATCCCCCTTTTAAGAAACATATGTACGGTGTTTTTATGCATCTCAGGTACTGAGATATTTTGTGGCTCAGTTCTGTAACTTTTCCCGTAACATTGTCTGTTGTTACGGGAAAGTCCGGTTTTTGTATTGCACCAGAGAATACCCAGACTGTGATGCTGCCACAGTGTCAGCAGGCTTTCTGAACGGTATAACACCACTTCATGTTAATGATAATTACTATCATTAAATCTTGACATGCCATTTTCTCCTTAATAAATTAGTACTGTATATGTATCCATATACGTAAGCAGTTAATTCATTTGTTTTCCTCAGAGGATGAAGGAGATACCGAATGTCTGACCCTGTACGTATTACAAATCCCGGTGCAGAATCGCTGGGATATGATTCAGATGGCCATGAAATTATGGCCGTTGATATTTATGTAAACCCTCCACGTGTCGATGTCTTTCATGGTACCCCGCCTGCATGGAGTTCCTTCGGGAACAAAACCATCTGGGGTGGAAACGAGTGGGTCGATGATTCCCCAACCCGAAGTGATATCGAAAAAAGGGACAAGGAAATCACAGCGTACAAAAACACGCTCAGCGCGCAGCAGAAAGAGAATGAGAATAAGCGTACTGAAGCTGGAAAACGCCTTTCTGCGGCAATTGCTGCAAGGGAAAAAGATGAAAACACACTGAAAACACTCCGTGCCGGAAACGCAGATGCCGCTGATATTACACGACAGGAGTTCAGACTCCTGCAGGCAGAGCTGAGAGAATACGGATTCCGTACTGAAATCGCCGGATATGATGCCCTCCGGCTGCATACAGAGAGCCGGATGCTGTTTGCTGATGCTGATTCTCTTCGTATATCTCCCCGCGAGGCCAGGTCGTTAATCGAACAGGCTGAAAAACGGCAGAAGGATGCGCAGAACGCAGACAAGAAGGCCGCTGATATGCTTGCTGAATACGAGCGCAGAAAAGGTATTCTGGACACGCGGTTGTCAGAGCTGGAAAAAAATGGCGGGGCAGCCCTTGCCGTTCTTGATGCACAACAGGCCCGTCTGCTCGGGCAGCAGACACGGAATGACAGGGCCATTTCAGAGGCCCGGAATAAACTCAGTTCGGTGACGGAATCGCTTAAGACGGCCCGTAATGCATTAACCAGAGCTGAACAACAGCTGACGCAACAGAAAAACACGCCTGACGGCAAAACGATAGTTTCCCCTGAAAAATTCCCGGGGCGTTCATCAACAAATCATTCTATTGTTGTGAGTGGTGATCCGAGGTTTGCCGGTACGATAAAAATCACAACCAGCGCGGTCATCGATAACCGTGCAAACCTGAATTATCTTCTGACCCATTCCGGTCTGGACTATAAACGCAATATTCTGAATGACCGGAATCCGGTGGTGACAGAGGATGTGGAAGGTGACAAGAAAATTTATAATGCTGAAGTTGCTGAATGGGATAAGTTACGGCAACGATTGCTTGATGCCAGAAATAAAATCACCTCTGCTGAATCTGCGATAAATTCGGCGAGAAATAACGTCAGTGCCAGAACAAATGAACAAAAGCATGCAAATGACGCTCTTAATGCCCTGTTGAAGGAAAAAGAGAATATCCGTAGCCAGCTTGCTGACATCAATCAGAAAATAGCTGAAGAGAAAAGAAAAAGGGATGAAATAAATATGGTAAAGGATGCCATAAAACTCACCTCTGATTTCTACAGAACGATATATGATGAGTTCGGTAAACAAGCATCCGAACTTGCTAAGGAGCTGGCTTCTGTATCTCAAGGGAAACAGATTAAGAGTGTGGATGATGCACTGAACGCTTTTGATAAATTCCGTAATAATCTGAACAAGAAATATAACATACAAGATCGCATGGCCATTTCTAAAGCCCTGGAAGCTATTAATCAGGTCCATATGGCGGAGAATTTTAAGCTGTTCAGTAAGGCATTTGGTTTTACCGGAAAAGTTATTGATCGTTATGATGTTGCTGTGGAGTTACAAAAGGCTGTAAAAACGGACAACTGGCGTCCATTTTTTGTAAAACTTGAATCACTGGCAGCAGGAAGAGCTGCTTCAGCAGTTACAGCATGGGCGTTTTCCGTCATGCTGGGAACCCCTGTAGGTATTCTGGGTTTTGCAATTATTATGGCGGCTGTGAGTGCGCTTGTTAATGATAAGTTTATTGAGCAGGTCAATAAACTTATTGGTATCTGACACATAATGATGCCCTTTCATTTTCCTGAAAGGGCTTTGCAGAGTATAAAAATTAAGTAAATGGCAACCACAGGAACTGATATAACGAAACAGAATAATTCAAATATTGCAGTTAAGCTTCCGCCAACTGGATTTGTAAAGAAGTCTTTTTGCCAGAATTCTTTCCCTGTAAACCTTATTACCATTTTCTGTATTATCCTCATTGAAAAAGGAAAAGTAATGGCACTGATAATGCATCCGATGAACGCATAAAACATTCTTGCATTTTCCTGGTTATCTTTCCATCCCAGATAAAAAACTGTAAGAATAATGAGGATTGGTATCAGGCTTTTCAGTAAATACTTTACAGATATATCCAGTTTCATCTGGTTTCTCCTTTATTGTTATCGTGTACCGGTGCGTGATAACATAATCACAGCATGATAATAATAATCAATAACAATAAGCTGTGTCACGTTTACATCATGGAACGGAGGTGCTCCTGTGACCTTTGAGCAGAAAAAAGCCCGGGCCATTGCCCTGATGGACAGCAAAAAGATGTGGCGGAGCAATTATGCCCCTCCTCTTCTGCGTATTCTCTGGCGGCTGGGTATCCGGCTTCCGCCATTACCCTTTATGCCGTTCTGGCAGGTCACGGTGCTGACGGGGGGCTTATGGGGCATTTCCTGGGGATGTGCAATGTGGTTTATCTACTGGGGGCCGTCAGGAATGGTAGCAGGTGAGGCCATTATTATAAGTATCACGAGTGGTTTTTTGTCCGGACTGTGCATGGCCTCTTTCCACTGGTGGCGCAGGAAAGTTAACCGGCTGCCACCATGGGATGATGTGTAAATCGTGCAGGCATGTTTTTATGGGGTGATGCTTTCATTAACCTGCACACGAACCTCCATTCCTGCATCGTGACAGGCCTGCAGCCACTGCGCCACTTCCAGCGGATCGCCCTCCCGGCGTACCACCCTGCCTTCTTTATTCCATAACTGCAGACAGGTGCTGCCGTCGAGACGCACCACAAAATCCCCACGGCAGGCCTGATACGTTATGCCGTTCAGCTCCACCGCCAGATCAGTGGCAGAAGTGCCGTCTGCGGGCAGACCTGCTGCCGGGACCAGCGGCAGTACGACGACTTCTGCCGCACGCTGTTCTGCCCGGAGGCGGTCCTGTTCTGCCAGCAGCAGAGGCTGTGCCACGGCCCGGCCGGCGTCCGTCAGCTCCACTGCCAGCTGCAGGTTCGGAGCGCGCAGGGTACGCAGCCAGCCGGCATCCTCCAGACGACGGCAGGAGGCGCGCAGGTTTGGCCCGTAGACCGGGGCTTCCCCGCTTCGCTCCAGCACCCGTTCTATGTCCCGCGTCAGCACGGGTCCTGGCCGTTTTTCATCAAGGGCAGCCAGCACAATCAGCACTCTCCGCTGCAGTGGCGACGGTCGGCGGCTCTGGGTCATTACCTGTCATCCTCCGGCCAGATGAGCTTTCTGAGGCGCTGAAAGTCGGCGTCAATGAGCCCCTGTCTCTTTATGGCATTCATTGAGGCATAGCCATTTATGGCCAGTTCATGCCAGAAGATCAGCACGGCTCCGGCTTTGGCTGACTCGCAGAGATAAATCGCGCCCTGGCTGTCCAGATTGCGTTCCCGGATGCGTCGTTCCGCAAACCGGGTCAGTTGTTCATAGCTGAGTGAAAACGTCATTTCCTGATCCATCCTGCACGCTCCATCTGATAATATTCTGACAGGTAATAATCATATCCTGAATGATTTGTGTGCTCCTGATTTCTGATAATATCAGATATGGTTTTATCATCAATGATGAAAATCATATCTGATATGATTTTATGTGTATTTTTTATTATCATATCATTTGCGTCTTTTCTGCCGCGCAGATCCGGTTTCCGGCGGTTCCGGAGATTTAAATTCCATCGGTACTGACAGGGCGTTAAACACAGGTATTATCGAACGGTTCTGTTTTCTAATGCTAAGCTTCAAACCAGCTGCCCATGCCGTCAATACAGATGCACCGATGCGCTTGCGTGGCTTTTCAGGGAGATAAAGTTATGGCCGATCCATTCAATCTGCAGACCGATGTGGTCAGGCAGCATACGGTTCCCCGTTTTTTACTGAAGCATTTCAGTACGCCGGGAAAGGGTAAGCGGCAGCGCTTATACGCCTTTGACAAGGCTGCCGGGCGCGCCTATGCCACCACGCCGGATGACGCGACCGTCCGCAACACGTTCTACAACCTCGATAATCACCCGGACCGTCTGAGTCTTGAACCACTGCTGGGGATTTACGAGCACCACGCGGCACCGGTAATTGCAGCCCTGCTGGCGCACAGGGATATTCGCAGGCTGACAGATGATGAACGCTACAGGCTGGCCGTGTTTGTTGCCGTGCAGCGCGCACGAACCTTCGGTGAACTGGAGCGTATCTCAGGCATGATTTCGGTGCTTACCGATAAGATGGAGGCCATCGGCTCGACTAAAGAGCAGGCCATGGAAACCCTGGGCCTGTCGTCCGGGGGCGATACCAAGGATATTTTTCTGCGGCAGCTCGTCCAGCAGGTGTCACATATTGATCTCCTGCTGAAAAAGGACTGGTACCTTCTGGAAACCAGGCCAGAACGTCCGTTTTACGTATCAGACAATCCCGTAGTGCTTAAGAACAGCAATGACTTCGGTCCGTACGGTAATCTTGGTCTGGCCGTTCGCGGGATACAGATTTACCTCCCCCTGTCATCGACGCTGATGCTGGCCATGTATTGCCCCTCCATCCGTGAACAGATGGTTCGTCAAAAGCAGCATCTTCAACATCTGCTCGCCAGGGCGCCGCATCTTATCCCCCGTCACATTCGGCCTTTTGAAAGACTGGAACATATCCGGAGGTATACGGACTATCTTCTTATGCCGCTTACCCCGGAGCATGTCACGCATTACAATTCCCTGCAGGTGGAGTTCGCGGAGCAGTACGTGTTCTGCGGTGAAAAGGATTTCTCTCTGGTTGAGAGAATGCTGGCCGATAGTGAACGCTACCGGACTGGCCCGCGGTTTACGTTTTAGTCCGAATTCCGGCCTCACCTGTGCCGGAAAATGACGGCGGGAGCCCCTGTTGTACAGAGGAGTTTTGCCGTGTTGCACCCACGCGAAAGCGGCAGTGGTCACAGGGACCACCGCCGTAAGGAGATGGTGAGTATCTGTTGACATTCACCATCAGTTCGTGTAGCGTTGCGGCTACTTACTTTAGCAGAGTAAATCTTCGGCAAGTGGCGGTAACCACTTTACCGATACCCCAGAGTAGTCCGCGCTTTACTGGCGTGACCCATAGTGCCGAAACCGCAAATTTCGACACTATAAAGGCCTTCAGCCAGGGCACTACAAACCAGACCACCGCAGCACAGAGACCCACATAGGCCATAAGAAGCAAAATACAGAGACAGGCGCTCCAGTATTGCTTCTGGCAAATATGGTCCCTGGTTCCGATAACCAGGCGTTTAACGGTGGAGAAAATCGTCCAAATAAAATGGATTTCAGTCTGGAATGGGAATAGAACCGTTCCCTCGGTGTCTAACAAGTTTTTCATAGAACCCTCCCGGGTAAGTATTTACAAAAGTAACTGTCTTGATTTTGGTCATCTCAATAACCTCGTTTTTAAGTCAAAAGGCACCCGGCGCCTCACACACGTGAACGCTGTTAATGCCGTACAGAATGTTTTATCTTTCAGCTCTGTTATGATGTGTTCATTCGCATCCTCCTGTTTGTCATACCGATTTTAAGCTCGTTCCGGGGGCTCCCCGGAAAAAAATCCAAAAAAATCCGGGCCGGAATGGTGATAACCAGTCTGGCGGGAAATAAACGGATCTTGTTGGGGTGGAGCGGGACGGAACAATACTATGAGAGTAATGTTAACAGAAATCACCGCCTTTGTCAAGGCGCACTTATCCATTAAAGCAACTATAGCATAGTAATACTGATGTCCATTTAGCAAAAAGTGCTATCCGTCGTTCTGCTGTATGTCTATTTTCCTTCACCTCCGGGCAACCTGGCGAATACATTTTTACTTTTTTTGCCCCCTGCCCCCTCAGAGTACCGAGACGAAGAGATGTGTGGCCACGCCCTGCCGGCGTCCGGTAAACGGCCCCTGCGCCGTACCCGCTGACAGCCGGCATTTTCGCCCGGAACGGGTGAAGGCTGACTTGAGCGATTTGGAGGCCTCCCGCAGCGCATCCTCAAGACCGGTGTTCAGACAGAGCCTCACCACCGCCCCTGAAGGGAGACGGGCAATCTCCGCGAAACTCTCTCCGCCGGTAACATAGCGGCTCTGTCGTCCTTTCATTGTATCCTCCTGATGATGCAGTTGTGCCCGCAGATCCGGGTCCGTTACAGCAGGTTTTCTTCCACCACGTTGATCAGCGCCTGAGCGACATCCCCGAGCGGGGTGGGATTGTGATCTTCTTCCACACCGTTGGTGTAAAGGTGAAGCTCACACACCCCGTCCACAAAACGGAAGGCCTTGTCCCACCTGTCGGGTTCGGCGCTGATCAGGGCGCTGTAGCCCGGATCGGCGGTAAAGAGGCGGTATTCAAGCTCCGGGAACGGGATGTTCCACATCTGGGTGGCGTAATTTTCCGGGAGGCTCAGTGTAACGCGCCATGCGCCGCGGGCGTAATTTTCCGGGCGGTAGATACGCACCGTGATGCCATCCCGCGTCCAGCTGTCGCCGGTGAGGGCAGGCAGTTTTTTCAGGGCGCGGATGGCCTCGATATCTTGGTAAAAGCGGTGTTTTTTTTCCCTCAGTTGCGAGTAGAAGATATTTTTCCAGGCCTGGTCGATGGTTTCCCTGTCCCGGCCGGCGATCTCGGCAAACAGGGAGAAGGTCAGGGAGATCCCGCGCGGGATATTTTTCCACCCCTTAAGCACCTGGTCGGCACGGACCTGCAGGAAGGGGGTGTTGTTCAGTACCAACCGGCGGAGCTCCTCTTCCGTCGAGATCCCCAGCAGCTTCTGGTATTCCTGATTCCAGCGGGTGATAAAATGGCTCTGGTAGCGCTGCTCCATGACCTTAGCGTCCAGATAACTGGCCAGCTCCTCATCCAGGGAGGCGATGAGCGGGTTCTTCAGGGCAAAGCTGTCGATGACGTCGCGGAAGCTGTCTTCCAGGAACTCACGCAGAAACGTCGCCTTTGGCTTACGGGCGTGGCTTGCCAGGTCGGTGATCACCCGGTCGGTGTCAGCGGGGATGTTCCGCAGGGTATACGTTACGCTCTCTCCACCGTCGTTTGTCATGTCATGTTCTTTTTCACTCATCCCGCGTACCTTTTCATGTGAGGGGGCATTGCTGCAATACTTATACTCTATCCTGGTTTTGAGTGTCTTTAAATACTGCGAAGCATACGTTTTTATAATTCGTATGCTTCGCTGTCTGTTTTCTGTTCACTTCCTTTTCTGAGATCCGAAAACCCCAGGTCACGGATCTTCCTCTCCCCCCACACAACGCCACCTCCTGTAAGCACAATATGTAGTGCTGCATTCAGCTGCTGATGACACTATATGTTGTGTTATTTCCCTTGCCTGTGATGCGCCGTGCAGGGGCGGAAAACAGCGATATGATTATTTCCTCATCGTGGTACACTTCCGGAAAGTTGTGATATTCCGGAAAGTCGGATCTGACGGAAACGGCTCTCCGGTAATTTAACGGCGTGGTTATATGGATGCTTGTTATCATGGTGATGATGATAACGGCATGATGTTATCAGACGGCGTGACGGTAAGGGCAGTGATGATGGATGACGTTATCGCATGACCGTCCCTGCCCGGAAAAGAAAAAAGGAGTCACCCATGTTTTTTATTGAGAATGAAGGTCAGGCTGTCGCCAGAACGGATTACTGGCAGTCTGTACAGGCGCAGGCCGGATATGTCTACCTCAGCTGGAATGCCGGCGCAGCCAGGCTGCTTGTCCCGGATGCGGCAAAACATTTACTCAGGGAGATGCGGGGAGCTGAGTACGTCATCATCAGTAAGGGAACGCTCCATGGCCGCGATGCGCTGGAACTGGTATTTGAAGACGGCAGCGATGCGCCGTTCGTGATCCACATGCTGAGTGAGCAGTGCGATCGCCTGCTCCCCGAAAACAACCAGGGAGGGGGTTTTGTTGTCACCGTCTGGACGCGTGGCGGTAACCAGCTCCGTTATCCGGGAAAATACCGGGTTGTGGAAAACCTGCCCGACGTTTCCCCGTGGAGTGAACACTGATATGCAGCACCTGCCGGCACCGATCCACCATGCCCGGGATGCCGCTCAGCTTCCTGTTGCCATCGATTATCCGGCAGCGCTGGCACTCCGCCAGATGTCGATGGTTCATGATGAACTGCCCAAATACCTGCTGGCCCCTGAAGTGAGCGCCCTGCTCCATTACGTCCCGGATCTGCGCCGCAAGATGCTGCTGGCCACACTGTGGAACACCGGTGCGCGCATTAATGAAGCACTGGCGCTGACGCGGGGGGATTTTTCGCTCACGCCTCCGTATCCGTTTGTGCAGCTTGCGACCCTGAAACAACGGACCGAAAAAGCCGCCAGGACGGCAGGAAGAACGCCCGCCGGGCAGCAGACTCACCGGCTGGTTCCGCTCTCCGACTCCTGGTACGTCAGCCAGCTGCAGACGATGGTGGCCACACTGAAAATCCCCATGGAACGGCGTAATAAACGAACAGGCAGAACAGAGAAAGCGCGGATCTGGGAAGTGACGGACAGAACGGTCAGGACCTGGATTGGGGAGGCGGTTGCCGCCGCTGCCGCTGATGGAGTGACGTTCTCTGTCCCGGTCACGCCACATACGTTCCGCCATTCCTATGCGATGCATATGCTGTATGCCGGTATACCGCTGAAGGTCCTGCAGAGTCTGATGGGGCATAAGTCCATCAGCTCAACGGAGGTCTACACGAAGGTGTTTGCACTGGATGTGGCTGCACGGCACCGGGTGCAGTTTTCGATGCCTGAGTCCGATGCGGTGTCTATGCTCAAAAGAATTCCATAAGCTCTGACTTTTTTAAATCCCTTTCGGATATCTCATGGATATATTATCGGTATTTCATATTCTGTTGACATGCAGGACCGGTATAGAGTAAAAAAACATCTATTGAGTACCTCTTGGATATCCGAAAGGTGTCTTATGGGGTCTTTATGGGTATTACATGTGGATTCTGGAGATACACTATGCCTGTTATTGCTAATACGCATCCCAAAGGTGGTGTGGGTAAGACAACTTCATCCGTAAACATTGTTGGTGAAATGAAGTCTGATACAGTTGATCTGGATACTCATACCGGGCTTTCTATCATTCTGGGGCTGAGACCTGAAGGAAAAGAAATTTCCGTGAAAGTACCCAAAACAGTGGATGAGTTAATCGAAATTATGACTCCCTACAAGAACAGCGATAAGACGTTACTTATTGACTGTGGGGGATTTGACTCAGATCTTACCCGTACTGCGATTGCCTTTGCAGACTGCGTTATTGTTCCTTCAAAAGACTCCCTGACTGAACGTATTGGTTTGATGCATTTTGATGGAGTACTGGACGAAATCAGCTCTATCATGGGGACCGATATAACTGCTCACCTGTATCTCTGTAAAGTTAATCCTAACAAGAAGAAATTCCCTAAGCTTGATGCAATCCTGCCATCGTTCAAACATCTGAAGCTGATGAAGAGCCGCATTTCTGCTCGTGCAGAATTTGAGGATGTCATTGAGACTGGGATGGGAATCACTGAGTCTGTTCATGGGCGCTATTCGGCAGGAGGTAAGGAAGTTATTGCCCTGATCGAAGAAATCAATCATCTGATTGAAAATAACAAACAGTAAGGTGTGTCTATTGGGTATCCATATAGTATCCTTTGGGCTTTTAATGGATATCTTTTAAGTATCTAACAAACATCCTGGGTTATCTCATGAGCAAAGCGAAATTTAGTGCACAGGCTGAAAAACTGAAAAACCTGGTGGATTCTGCCAGATTACAAACTTCTTCTTCTGCCGTAACAGCAACAGCCCCGTCTCAGCCAAATGAAGGTGCAGAGGAAGTTTCAGGTCGTCCCGTGGCTGCCAGGACGAAGGCTAAGAATCTTAAGGCCATACCGCTGTCGTATTTTGAAGCTCATGCGGAACTTAAAGCGACCAGTAAAACATCTCTGGATTTTAGCTCATATATTATTGAGGCTATAAGAGAGAAGCTTGAACGTGATGGTGCAATAGGTCAATAAACTATCGGATACCTTAAGGGTATCTGATGTGTGTCTTTTAAATGCGTTATGGGGATTCTTCACGTACCTAAAGAGTCCCCATTAGACATCTTTCTGTTTATGGTGACATGATTCGTCACCGCTTTCCTTTCCTCTCAGTTTCACCATTTCATTCCTTTTCCCTTAACCTGAACCATGATGTCCACGATGTTTTTATATTGCATTTATGTATCACATATAACCTTCATAATGTTTTTGTATCTATGATTTCCTCTGGTCTTAAAGTTGTGTGTACAATGTACATGCAATTTATCGTGTTTTTATGTTGCATTTGTCCTTTCAAAAAGACCGTTTTTTCATTATAATTGAATATACATTGCATGTATGAAGTATGTTTGTTTTTTCTATTTGTTTATGAGCAACGGAGACTGGTTATGAAAATCTTTATTGATGATGGTTCTACCAACATTAAACTTGCCTGGTTGGAGGATGGTGACGTGAAAACGTTAATCAGCCCTAACAGCTTTAAACCGGAATGGTCTTTTAGTTTACTGGATGATGCTGCTCCGGCTAATTACGAGATCGACGGCGAGAAGTTTTCATTTGATCCATTAAGTGCTGATGCTGTCGTAACGACTGAAACACGCTATCAGTACAGTGATGTGAATGTTGTGGCCATTCAGCATGCGCTACAGCAGACCGGCCTGAAAGCGCAGCCTGTTGATGTCATCGTCACATTGCCGATCTCTGAATACCTTGACGCCAACAATCAGAAAAATAAGCAAAACATTGAAAGAAAGAAAAAAAATGTGATGCGTGAAGTACGGGTGCAGGGGAGTGATGCATTTGTTATTCGCAGTGTTTCCGTTCTTCCTGAAAGTATTCCCGCTGGTTTCAGTGTTCTTGCGGGGCTTGAGGATGATGAATCCCTTTTGATCGTAGATCTCGGTGGTACAACTCTTGATGTGTCGCATGTTCGTAGCAAAATGACAGGGATTACAAAAACCTGGTGTGATCCGAATATCGGCGTGTCCCTGATTACATCCGGGGTTAAGGAACAGATGGCTGTACATGCTAATACAAGAGTGAGCTCATTCCAGGCTGACAATATCATTGTGCACCGTAATGAACCTGACTACCTTTCCCGTCGCATTTATAATGCTGAACAGCGTGAGTCTATCATTAATGTTATCAATGAACGGCAGAAGTTGCTTATTAAACGAGTTAATGATGTCATCAGCCGTTTCACCGACTATACACATGTAATGTGTGTTGGTGGTGGGGCTGAAATTGTGGCCGAGGCTGTGAAGAACCTGACTAAGGTTCCTGATGAGCGCTTTTATCTGAGCTCATCCCCGCAGTTTGATTTAGTCATGGGAATGATAAAAATGAAAGGTGGTGTGACTAATGAGTGATGAAAATAAATCCAGACGCTGCTCATTTGAACTTTTCCCGGATGAACGGACAGGAGATAAGATAGCAGATGAGCTCATTGCAAATGAAAAACTGAAGGAGCGGGGACGTTTCATGCGCGCGATGTTAGTTACTGGTGCGGCGTTTGCAGCTATAGATAAACGTCTTCCTTTGCTGATATCGGAGTTACTGACAGAAAATACGACTCTGGATGATATTAATAAGGTGATTTCCAGCGTAATACCAGGTGCTTTTTCGGTTGAAAAGAAATTGCTTGAATTACTGGAAAAACAATCTGGTCTCCATACGTCTGTGGATTGCAGTACTCCTCTTACAGAGCAGAGTCTGTCGAGAAATGACGGTGAAGACCAGACCAGAAGAAACGCTGAAAATATGTTCGGAGATGACTGAACTAACCCAGCCTGGCCAGGGGAATATCTCGCCATTTAGTTGTATAACACTGACTCAACATTTCCCGTTTCATTTGCCATTCAGGGGCGGTTCCTCGCCCCGCAAACCACACT